>ERZ827478.72-NODE-72-length-106349-cov-20.483038_pt1 | contig 106349 bp, 87 predicted proteins | sample MGYA00519705_ERZ827478 | MGnify/ENA primary metagenome ERZ827478 (study PRJEB31778, sample SAMEA3449318) | human gut metagenome | biome: human gut; feature: human-associated habitat; material: faeces | place: United Kingdom | collected 2010/2012 ...
TTAAACCACATGTTCCTCCGCTTGTGCGGGCCCCCGTCAATTCCTTTGAGTTTCACCGTTGCCGGCGTACTCCCCAGGTGGGACGCTTAACGCTTTCGCTTGGCCACGGAACCATATAGGACCCACGGCGAGCGTCCATCGTTTACCGCGTGGACTACCAGGGTATCTAATCCTGTTCGATACCCACGCCTTCGAGCTTCAGCGTCAGTGCGGCGCTGGCAGGCTGCCTTCGCAATCGGGGTTCCTCGTGATATCTAAGCATTTCACCGCTACACCACGAATTCCGCCTGCCTCGAGCCCACTCAAGCGCGACAGTTCGCGCCGCGGTGCCATGGTTGAGCCACGGCATTTCACGGCACGCTTGACGCGCGGCCTACGCTCCCTTTAAACCCAATGAATCCGGATAACGCCCGGACCTTCCGTATTACCGCGGCTGCTGGCACGGAATTAGCCGGTCCTTATTCACGCGGTACCTGCAAGCCGCCACACGTGGCGGAAGTTATCCCCGCGCAAAAGCAGTTTACAACCCATAGGGCCGTCCTCCTGCACGCTACTTGGCTGGTTCAGGCTCGCGCCCATTGACCAATATTCCTCACTGCTGCCTCCCGTAGGAGTCTGGACCGTGTCTCAGTTCCAGTGTGGGGGACCTTCCTCTCAGAACCCCTACCGATCGTCGCCCCGGTGGGCCGTGACCCCACCGGCAAGCTAATCGGACGCATCCCCATCCATGGCCGGGAATCCTTTACTCAAACCGGGATGCCCCGGGATGAGACCATGGGGTATTAGGCTTGCTTTCGCAAGGTTATCCCCCAGCCATGGGCAGGTTGGATACGCGTTACTCACCCGTGCGCCGGTCGCCGGCGGGAAAGCCGAAGCTCTCCCCCGATGCCCCTCGACTTGCATGTGTTAAGCCTGTAGCTAGCGTTCATCCTGAGCCAGGATCAAACTCTCCATAGTAAAATATGATCGATCGCCCCGAAAGGGGCGCTCTGGCTGAATTGACGTCTCTCTCGCGTTCCGGCCGCCTCGCTCGCCCCCTCGCGGGAGCCGGCGGCCTCGCTGCTCTCTCTGTCTCATGTAACCCTGTCAAAGAACTCCTTCCTTTGCCGCTCACGGGGCGTTCCCCGAAAGCGAGCGCAAAAGTACGCGCTTTCCCCGACATGGCAAAATATAAGACGCACTTTTTTTAATCAAAACGATATTTTTAACATCCTTTCACTAAACAGGGAGCCAGGGAATAGCGCACACATTATATATAATAAAGAACACGGAAAACGGAAAAAGAAACGGGACGCGAGGGGAGGAACGGATGGCGCAGGACGGAGAGGGGAGGTGGAACGGGGAGGAGGAATGAGGAACGAAGGATTGCCACATACGGCGACCATGGTGACCACATACGGCGACCGTGGTGACCTTGGTCAAGGTCCCACGGTCGCTGCGTCCGCTGTGTGGCGGGGAGGAACGCCAGGGAGGGAGGGCTAAGTCCGCTTGCTGTAAGTGAAGGCCGCCGCGGCGCAAGCCAGCGTGGCGAAGCCGAGCAAGGCGGCGTATTGGCTCCACAAGTCCGCCATGCTCGCCCCCTTCAGGTAGACTGAGCGCATGATTTCAATAAAATAGCGGGGCGGTATGGCGTAGGTGACGCATCGTGCCCATCCAGGCATGGAAGCGATGGGGGTGAACAGGCCTCCCATAAGCTGGAATATGACGATGAAGGCAAACATCACGAATATGCTTTGTAGGATGGTGGCCGACTTGTTGGCAATGGATACGCCCAAACCCGACATGACGAGGCTGAACAGGACGGTCGCCAAATAGATATCCGCGACATTCCCTTTTGGCGCGACTCCATAGACCAACCAACCGATGAGCATTCCCATGGTGACGACCAAGAGAGCGACCACCCAATAGGGTATCAACTTAGACAATATGAACTCCCATCTCCCCACTGGCGTGACGTTCATCGCCTCTATGGTGCCCGTTTCCTTCTCGCTGACCAGGTTGAGAGTGGGCAGGAAGCCGCAAATGACGATGAGCAACACCACCATGAGGGCCGGTATCATGTAGTCACGAAAGTCCAAGGCCTGGTTGTAAAGGTTTACCACACTGGTTTTAGGCAAAGACAAAGCAATTCCCTGTTCCGCTTGCCATCGGAAAAGGGTATTGGCCATGGACGTGGCGACATATCTCGCCCCAAGTGTCCCCTTCGTGGCGTTCACGCCGTTAGCCTTCACGTCCAATCGCGGCTTTGTCCCTTTGACCAAGTCTCTCAAGTAATTCCTCGGGATAGTGACAATGACATCCGCCTCGCCCTCCTCTACTCTCTGGAACGCCTCGTCATAACTGAAATAGCAGCCTGTTACGGACAGGTACCCCGAAGCGTCCATATCCGCCACGATCCGCCGTGATAGCGGCGTGCGGTCATTATCCACTACGACCACGTCCACATTCTTCACGTCGAGCGTCGCGACAAGGGGGATGACCAGCATCACCAGCATGGGCATGGCGAATATCACATAGCGCATGAGGAAACTGCGCCGAATCTGTGTCACTTCCTTTTTGAGCAATATCCGTAATATGTTCCCGTTCATGAGCGTCCTCCTATTTCTTCGCGTTAAACTTCTGGATGGCCAATGCCAAGACAAGCAACGTCATCCCTGCCAGGACCAGGACTTCCGTCAACACATAGTCCACGGGCAGCCGCTGAATCATCAAGACTCGCATGGCCGAGATATACCAACGGGCGGGGATAACACACGAGAACCATTGGAGAACCAACGGCATGTTCTCCACCGGAAATATCATGCCCGACAGCAAGATGACTGGAATCATGAACATCACGCCAGATATGAGCAAGGCCGCCACTTGCGTGGAGGCAATGGTGGAGATGAGCAGTCCCAAGGCAAGGGCAAGAATCACATACAGAATGGTTACCCATATCACGTCGAAGAGGCGAAAAGAGAAAGGTATGCCTAGCACCGTGTAACTCAATACGAGCGTCAGCGCCAGAATAACGCACGACAACAGGAAGTAAGGCACTAGCTTCCCGAAGACAATCGTCCAGGGACGCACTGGCGACACCAACAGCAAGTCCATAGTGCCCGTTTCCTTTTCCCTGACAATCGACACGGAAGTCATCATGGCGCAAATCAGGATGAATATCATGCCCATAATGCCTGGCACGAAGTTGTACGCGCTCTTCAGCCGCGGGTTATAGAGCGTGCTGGTCACTATCGGCGTGTCCGCTCCTGGACTGATGACACTTTCCAAATAAGCCGTGGCTGTCTGCGCCATGATGGTATTGGAAGCGTCCACGACAACCTGGTGTTCCAGCTTCCCGTCCCTAGTGCGGAACACGACAGCGGCGTCAACTTTTCCTTTCCGCAAAAGGTCTTCCACATCACTGTAGGCGACAACCCCTTCAAACGTAAAGTAGGGATTGGCTCGGAAACGGTCTATTACTTGCTTAGTCTGGTCTGTATGTTGTTCCACCACGGTGGCCACTCTTACGTTGTTGACCTCGGTGGAGATAGCGAAACCGAATAGCAACAGCAGCACGACAGGCATGACCAGCACCACGATTATCGTACGGAAATCCCGCAGCAGGTGCAGCGCCTCTTTCTTTACGAGCGATTGGAATACCGACATAACCGTTCGCTTTTTATCTAATCCGACCTTTTCGCGTCTTTGGCCACGACACGGAACACCTCGTCCATAGTGTCAGCGTGGTACAACCGCTTCAATCCAGAAGGACTGTCCAATGCCTTGACGCTCCCGTCCACCATGATGGAGACACGGTGGCAATATTCCGCTTCATCCAAGTAGTGGGTGGTCACAAAGACCGTCATACCCTCCGACGAAGCCCGGTAAATCATCTCCCAAAACTTACGCCGAGTGGAAGGGTCAACACCTCCTGTCGGCTCATCCAAGAAAACGATGTCTGGAGAATGCAGGGTAGCGGCCATGAACGCGAGCTTCTGCTTCCATCCGAGAGGGATTTCCCTTACCAAGACATTCCGCGTGTCTTCCATGCCCAGTGTCTTGAACGCCGCGTCGGCCTTTTCCCTGATACTCCTCGCGGACATGCCATAGATGGTAGCGAAAAGATTCAAGTTCTCCCACACGCTCAACCCTTCATAAAGCGAGAATTTCTGGCTCATATAGCCAATATGCCGCTTGATTTCCTCCGCCTGGCGAAGAATGTCATAGCCTGCCACTGTCCCTGTGCCTGATGTAGGGACACTCAATCCGCACAGCATACGCATAGCCGTGGTCTTGCCCGCTCCGTTCGCGCCCAGGAAGCCGAATATCTCTCCCCTACGGATTTGCAGGCTGACACGGTCTATGGCGGTAAAGTCGCCGAACTTCTTTGTCAGGTCTTTGACCGATATCACTATTTCCCTATCCATCTTCTTTAGTCAGTTTAATGAACAAATCCTCTATATTTCCCTTTGCCGGATAGACACGGACATCGGTCAGGCCTTCTTGTCGAAGCCTGTTGACCGCCACTTCTGGACGAAAAGCCTCTGTTGCCACGACATGCAGCGTGGCTCCAAAAGTGTAGCAATCCTCCACGTCGGGCATACTGCGCAAAGCTTCGAGAAGCGGATACATTTCCTTGGCCGAGGCATTGTAAAGGTTCCGACCCAATCCTTCCATGAGTTTCTTCGGCGTATTCACGTCAAGTATCTTTCCCCTGTTCATCAAGGCTACGTACTCGCAACGCTCGGCTTCGTCCATGTAGGAGGTAGAGACAAGAACGGTAATACCCATATCTTTCAGCCTGCCTAGCATCTTCCAGAACTCGCTTCTCGATACGGCATCCACTCCAGTGGTAGGCTCATCCAAGAGCAACACTCTTGGGCGGTGTATCAGCGCGCAACTCAAGGCCAGCTTCTGCTTCATGCCTCCCGACAAAGCCTTGGCCATGCGGTTCGGGAATTCCTTCAACTGGTCGAATATGGGGGCTATCAAATCGAGGCTGTCCTTTATGTCTACCCCAAAGAGAGCGGCGAAGAAGCGCAAGTTCTCCATCACGGTAAGGTCTGGATAAAGAGAAAATCTCTCCGGCATATAACCTATCTCGGCACGCAGCCTCCTATAATCCTTCGCCACATCCAGCCCCGCGACGATGGCGTTCCCCTCATCGGGGCTGAGCAAAGTGGTCAATATCTGGTATAGCGTGGTCTTTCCCGCCCCGTCCGGCCCAATGAGACCAAACAGGGAACCCTCTGGAACGGAAAGGCTCACATGGTCTAGAGCCACGAGTTTTCCGTAGCTTTTCGTCAGGCCTTGTGTCTCGACCGCGTTTTTCATAAGCGCACTTCTCCATACTGTCCCAGTTTCAGCCTGCCGTCATTCTTCACGGCCACTTTCACGGCATATACCAGGTTGGCCCTGGAATCTTTTGTCTGGATGGACTTAGGCGTGAATTCGCTTTCCCGCGCTATCCAGGTTATCTTTCCTGGATATTCATATCGCTCATCTCCGCCAAAGTCGGCGATGACCGTCACTTGCTGCCCCAGGCGCACATGCGCCAACTGGGAGGCCGTGAAGTAGGAGCGCAGGTAGACGGCATTCAGGTTGGCCATCTCGAAGAGTGGTTTCCCGGGGGTCGCATACTCCCCTTGCTCCGCGTATTTCCGCAATACCACCCCGGTTATCGGTGCCGTTATGTGGCTCTTGCGCATTTGCTCCTCCACCTGCTCTCCTTGATATTGCAAGGCCGAGGCACTTTCCATGATGGAGCCGCGGCTCTTGTCGAGGGTGGAGAGCAATCCGTCCAGTTGTCCCCGCAGGGTTCTCAGCCGCGCTTGCGCGTCATCATTTTGCTTCCTCGTGGCGGCTCCATCCTGGAGCAGACGGCTTACGCGGGCGCACTCTTCTTGTTGATGGGCGATTTGCGAGCGCAGTGCCGCCGCTTGCGCGGCCATGTCGGGGGAAGACTTCTCCGTGGCCAGTTGCTGACTTCGCAACTGCTTTCGCTGGAGGGCGAGCAGGGTGGTGTCCACCAGTCCCACTTGTTGGCCGACGATGAGGCTATCATCTTCCTCCACGGAGAAAGACTCAAGTTTTCCGCTAACCTCTGCCGATACGGTCACGGTGTTTGCCTCAAACAGGCCTGTGGCATCGTATTTCTCTTGTTCCTGGCAAGATGCCAGCGCGATGACGCACGCGAAAAATAACGCTATTTTTTTCATCTGTTCAATGTATATTTTAGTCGGTAAATGCCTTGGAGGAGCTGGATTTCATGATAGGAGGCTGTGAGACGGGCTTGTTTCTCCTCTGTCAGCTTAGCCAGCAAGCCTGTAGCGTCTATAATGCCATTGTCGAGCTGCGACTCAGCGGCTTTCCGCACACGCTCACGCAATTCCACTATCCGCTTGTTTTCTTGCATGACGGCTCTCAATTCGTCTATTCGGTTCAGCTGGGAGCGGGTCTTCAAGCTGATATTAAACAGGAACACGTCACGCTCCACGGCTATGTTGTCTGACGCGAGGCGCAATTTCCGGTTTTCGTTCTTCTTGTGGTAAAATGCGCCTAAGTTCCACGACACTTTCACCCCTGCCAAAAGGTTGACGGAGGGGTCACGGCCCATCATGCTCTCAAAGTAGTCAAAGCCCGGATAGCCATAGTAGGCCTGGGCGAACAAGCCTATTCTCGGCATCGTGCTAGCCGCAACGCTGGCTTTTTTCGCCTCGTTGACTTGCGCTTGCGCCTCGAAATGCCTCAGCTCAGGGCGGTTGGGCACCAATTCATGGGGTATGGAAGCGTCTGGCTTCAACAGTTCCTGACCCGCCAGTTGTTTCCCCGTGAACAGTCCCAACACCTCGCGATAGCTCTTGGAAGACCGCTCCGCCTGGATGAGCTGTTGCTTGACGCTGAGGCATTGCGCCTCCACCATGTCCACATCACTTTGCATGGCCGTGCCATGCCTTAGCATGACGCGCAACTTGTCAAGATTATTCTCTAACAAAGTCAACATATTTCGGGTTTGCGCCATCTGCTCATCCAGGAGCAAAATAGCGAAAAACAAGTCCTCCACACGCTCCCGAACGGCATAGAGTTGCACGTCCAAGGCCGCCTGTCGCTCCGCCCGTTCCGCCCTCTCGGTATTCCTTTGGGCCTTTGACTCGCCACCGTCCCACACGTTTTGCCGTATGTCCACGCCCGCTTTGTACTGCCATTCGTCCACGCCCATTATGACAGTACCCGTCTGGCTGACAACCTTAGCTAGCGACTCGGGCAAGGAAGGAGTCTCGTTCTGTACCGTGCCCTGACCGTAAAGGCTGACCTGGGGCAACCAGCTCTTGTTGATTTCCGACAGGTCTATCTCCTCTACCTGCGCCAACAGGTCATATTTCCGAATGAGAGGATAGTTTTCCTGAGCCAGCTTGACGCACTCCTCCAACGTCACTTGGGCAAACAGCGGGAGACTGCCCAGCAATGACACCACCAACGGTAAGAAACGCTTCATCATGGTCAATGGATTTTAAGTTTTCGCAGGATGGTTTCCACATTCTCTTGCTTGCGCATGGCCAGGAACTCGTCATAGTCGCCGTAGGCAACACCTATGGCCCCGTGCACGATGGGTGCCGCCATGAAGGGGAAGACGTTGAGCGAGATGATGTCTATCAACAGCATACGTGCGTCCACTTGGCGGCAAAGTCCCTTGGCGGCATAGTCGTCTATCTCGCGCTGCAAGTTGTCCAACAGGCTGTCCACTATTTGCGCCGCGTTGCGCCGCATCATCTCCACGTGCTCCGGACGGGTAAGCACCTCGTTGACAATAAACCTAGGCAAGTAGCTATTGGCCGCGATGAAGTCGAAGTGGCGTTCCACGCCCTGGCGAATCCTTTCCTCCAGAGGCAGTTCCCCATCGCCGATGGCACTCAGGATGATGTCGCCCAACATCCCCAACTTCCCCGCGACGATGCGCTCAAAAAGCTTATCCTTCGTGCGGAAATAGTAATGCAACATGGCGTGGGTCACGCCAGCCCTCTCCGCGATAGAAGTGGTACGTGCACCAGCATATCCTTTTTCCAGGAATTCCTTTTCCGCCGCGTGCAAGATTCTTGTTTCCGTGTCTTGCGGATTACTCTTTTCCGTGTCCATAATATCATCACTTTGGTTTAACCAACAAGATTAACAATCTTGTTAACGCAAATTTAAGCTGATTTTCATGAACTTCCAAGCAAAAGAGGAATTATTTTAGCGGCAAGATGAATATTTAACAGCCGTTAACCAAAAGACTGCTTTCTGTTCCCAATCACTTGCGGGCGACATGCGCATGACATATCCACCAACTAACTCAATACCAGACGGTTATGCAAAGACAACCTGTTGACGGAGGAAATTTACGGGAAAGCAGAAAGACGAGCTGAAAACACGCGATTGAAAACAAGTTATTTTGCTCATCAAAATAACTTGTTTTGGTCGGCAAAATAACTTGTTTTGGTCGGCAAAATAACTTGTTTTCAACCGCGAAATAACTTGTTTTCAAAACCCCCGTGATTTTTTATAGTCCATATTCCTCAACTGCCATTTTAAAGTCAGTACTACTGAAACAGAAAAGGAGTAGTACTGACTTTTGATTTCAGTACTACTGATATTGAAAAGCAGTAGTACTGCGTTTTTCCATGTTATCCGGCGCGGTTTTATCCCCTCCCCTCCTGCGTCAAAGCGACACATACTTGCGGCATAGTCACTATGCCTAGCAAGCGGGAAAAAGGGAAAGCTATCTCAAATACTCACGGAAGAAAGCCTCTATTTGGTCAAAGGGAATCTTCTCCAGGTTGTCATACAAGTCGGTATGTACCGCTCCTGGGACGATGAGCAGCCGCTTATTGTCTCCCTTCAGCTGCTTATAGACATCCTCGCTGAAGTAGCGCGAGTGGGCTTTCTCGCCATGCACCAGCATCACGGCACTGCGTATCTCGCCCGCGTATGACAATATCGGCATGTTTAGGAATGACAGCGCGGAGGTCTTGTTCCAACCGCCATTGGAGTTGAGGGAACGCTTATGGTATCCGCGCTCCGTCTTGTAGTAGGCGAAGTAGTCTTTCAAGAATTGTGGAGCGTCTGCCGGCACCACGTCGGGCAGGCCTCCCGCGAGTTCATACGAGCCTTCACGGTAGTCCGCCGTGCGCTGCGCGTTCAGCTGCTTGCGCAGTTCGTGGCGTGCGTCCGCGTTGTCAGCCGCGTCGAAATATCCTTTGGCGTTGACACGGCTCATGTCATACATGGTAGCGGCAACGGTAGCCTTGACGCGGGTGTCTATGGCGGCCGCGTTGACCGCCATACCTCCCCAGCCGCAAATGCCGAGTATGCCAATCTGCTCCGGGTTCACGTCGTCACGGGTAGAAAGGTAGTCCACGGCGGCGCAGAAGTCCTCTGTGTTGATGTCGGGCGAGGCTACGTAACGGGGCAAGCCTCCGCTCTCACCCGTAAAAGATGGGTCGAAGGCGATGGCAAGGAAGCCGCGCTTGGCCAATTCCTGCGCATACAGACCCGAAGCCTGCTCCTTGACGGCCCCGAACGGACCGCAAACGGCGATGGCGGGCAATTTTCCCGTCATGCCTTTAGGCATATAAAGGTCGGCGGCCAGCGTCACGCCGTAACGGTTATGGAAGGTTACTTTGCTGTGGTTCACCTTGTCACTCTGCGGGAACACCTTGTCCCACTCGGTGGTTAAACGCAATGTCTCTTCTTGGAACTTCATGTTTTCTTGCTCGTTTTGCGCGCGGGTCGTGACCGTGAAGGCCAACAAGCCTGCGACGATAATATACTTAATGTTCATAATGGTCTCACTGCCAGGTTCACTCCTTGACGAATGGCTTCAGTCCTTTTACCGCCTCAGCAGGCGTGATGCGCTTGCCGCCATTGTCCAGGTCTATCAAGACATAGCGGTCATTGCCCATGCCCAGCTCCTTCATGTAGGAAAGCTGGCGCAGGCCATGCCTGCTCTCTATGCGTTCCACGAGGTCATGGTGCTCCTCCTCGGTCATGGCGTATATCAAGTCCACGCAAGCCTGGTCGAGCGCCAATATATCCGTGGAGGAAAGAATACCCACGTTGGGTGTCACCACAGGCTCGGCGTTCACGCCCTCGCAATCGCAAGACACCGACATGTTGCGCATCACGTTCACGTAGGTGATATGCTTGCCAAAGTAGTCCACTACGGATTTCGTGGATTCTGTCATGCGCTCCATGAATTCCTCCTTTGCTATGTCCCACTGATTGTCTTGATGGGGAGTGGTATGTATCCACGCTTTGCCCACTCGGCCATCGGCGCAGCCTATGCCGATGTTCTTGTTGCTACCGCCAAAACCGCCCTGCGTGTGCCCCTTGAAATGGGTGAGCGTCACGAAGGAGTCATAATTGACCAGGTGGCTGCCCACTGACATCCTGTCAAACCACTTGCCGCCCTTCACGGAAAGCGTCAAGGTGTCTTCCTCGTCCATGATGTCCACGGGGCAGAAAGTCCAGCCATTCACTTCCAGGGTCTGCCTGTGTTGCTCGGTGGTATAGCGGTCTCCCTCGTAATAGGTATTGGTCTCCACGATGTGAGCCCCTGGCAGGTCTTTAGCCATCAAGGCCTTTACCCACTCGCGGGGAATGATGTTGGGGCCGTGTTGCTCTCCCGTGTGCAATTTCACGGCCACTTTACCTCCTATCAAGGCGTTCACTTGCTCGTAAGCCTTGATAAGTCCCTCGGCGCTCAAGTCTCGCGTGAAATAGACCACAGACTCATTGCCCACGCGATTCTCATAGGGCACATACTTGTTTCCGTCTATCCCGGGCTGTGGCGACTGCGCCATGCCCGCCGTTCCCATAGCTAGAAAACTTGCCATCAGTAATATCTTTTTAAGTTTCATGATAGATTGATAAATGTATTCCTGTCGCGAAAATAAGCTTTTCGCCCTTATCTCCCACTACCCGGATAACGGAGAAAAGTGACCCGATTACAGAAAAAGAAACCGCCAGCCTCGCCAAACTTCAATGGCATTCCCGCTCCTCGCGCGTATATTAATGTACGCGAGGAGCGGGCTTCATGACTCAGTGGAAATATCATGGGATAACGGGAGATCGCCAAGGTGGCGACAAGTGCGCACGGGGCATTCCCGGGCATGGGCTACGCGGGAGAATGTCAAGAAATCATACTTCCACGCCCTTGCGGGAACGAAAGCCCCAGACAGCCCATGCACAGGCGGCGGGAAACGCAACTAGTTGCGTTTTTCCTCGCGCCCAAGCCGCCTCCAGCCCATCCTGGCTTTGTCAAGATTTACTCACTCCCTCATTCATTCACCTCCCTTTCCCACGCCGTCGCTCACAGCACCTTCGCGTATCCCCGGGCACCGCAAGGCAAGAACTGATGATTCCCCACTGAGAATCCACTGAACCAGCTTCATCGTGACAGGATAAAACAACAGGCGGCATGCCCATATGGCACGCCGCCTGTTTTCTATTTTCTGGTCTCCAGGGGACTGCGTTTGTCCCTGTGGTAACTGCGATACTCATCGAGCGGTATCTCCACGTCGGGCTCCCGCAACACCCCACTGGAAGGCAAACGGAACTTCACGTACTTGATGGGGATACCCCGCTCCATCCACATGCTCTCATAGTAGGTACGGATGGAAAGGATGCGTAACGTGGCCTCGTCCAGTCCGTTGGCATGGTAAAGGTCTGCCGTGGAAAAGAGCACAGGCAACTGGTTGGCCTCTATCATGCAAGACGTATAGGTGAAAAGGAAATTGGAGTCCGTCTTCAAGTGGACTATGCCGCCATCCACCAGGAAACGGCGATAACGCTCCATGAAGTAAGTGGACGTGAGCCGCTTCTTGGGATTTTTCATCTGCGGATCACTGAACGTAAGCCATATTTCCTCCACCTCGCCCAGGGCGAAGAAGCGGTCTATCAGCTCGATGTTAGTACGCAGGAACGCCACGTTGGGCAACCGCTCCTCCAAAGCCAACTTGGCTCCAGTCCACAAGCGGGCTCCCTTGATGTCCACGCCAATGAAGTTGACCTCAGGGAACATCCTGCCCAGCTCCACGGTATATTCTCCCTTGCCACAGCCCAGCTCCAAGACGATAGGGTGGTCATTATGGAAATAGTCCTCGCCCCAACGTCCCTTCATGGGGCACTCCACGTCATCCATCACGGAATAGGGAAACTGGAAGACGTTGGGAAACGTCTCCAACTCGGCGAACTTAGCCAGCTTGCCCTTCCCCATCAGCCTATGACCACTGTGGTCCAACCATGCTTGTCCTCCTCCGTGCCATATTGCACGCCACGCAGGTGGTTATACAACTTGGTGGAGATAGGGCCTGGCTTGTCGCCAAAACTATAGCGCACGCCTGTCTCCAAGTCATCGATATAGGAAATGGGCGAGATGACAGCGGCTGTACCACAAGCTCCCGCCTCCTCGAAGGTGGCCAACTCCTCCTCGGGAATCTGCCTGCGCTCCACTTTCATGCCGTAATCCTCGGCCAACTGCATGAGACTCTTGTTGGTGATAGAAGGCAAGATACTGGTGCTCTTAGGCGTGACATAGGTATTGCTCTTGATGCCGAAGAAGTTAGCGGCTCCACACTCGTCCATATACTTCTTTTCCTTGGCGTCCAGATAGAATTCGCAGGCGTAGCCTTTTTCATGAGCGATATGATTGGCTTTCAGGCTGGCGGCATAGTTTCCTCCCACCTTGTAGATACCTGTGCCAAGCGGAGCTGAACGATCGTAATCACGGATGATGACATAAGGGTTTGCCGAGAAACCACCCTTGAAATAAGGTCCTACGGGTGTCACGAATATCATGAAAAGATATTCCTTGGCGGGATGTACACCCACCTGGGCACTCGTGCCAATCAACAAGGGACGGATATAAAGCGTGGCGCCGCTCTCGTAAGTGGGAATCCACTCCTGGTTGAGCCTTACTACTTTTTTCACCATTTCCTCGAAAAGCTCCGTGGGAACCTCTGGCATCATGATACCACGACAAGTGCTCTGCAGGCGTGCGGCATTCTCGTCCATGCGGAACACACGCACCTTGCCATCAGGACAACGATAGGCCTTCAGTCCCTCAAACGCCTCTTGCCCATAATGGAGGCAAGTGGCCGCCATATGCAACTTCAGATACTCGTCGGAACAGACCTCTATCTCTCCCCATTTGCCGTCGCGATAATAGCAACGCACATTGTAGTCTGTCTGGATATAACCAAATGACAGGCCAGACCAATCCAAGTCTTTCATCATCAAAACATATTAAAGTTGAACTATTTCGCTTGCAAATGTACGAATATTCCGCTAAACAAACAACAAATTGGCAGGATTATTTTTCATTTCCTTGCTCCAACAACTCGTTTATCTGCTTATCGGCACAGGCAAGCTTCTCCTTGCAAAGAGTTACCAACTGCTGGGCACGCTTCAATTGAGCGGCGAGAGAGTCTATATCCAGCTCATCATTTTCCATGCACCGCACAATAGCTTCCAATTCCTTAACGGCGTCCTCATACTTTATTTCCTCTTCCATCATCTTGACTTATTTTATGACTGACTTTACGTTTCCACGCGCCAAGCGGGTCTCTATCTCGTCGCCCGCCAAAAGCTTGCTGGCATCTTTCACAACCTTTCCGTCCTTGAGGGTAATACTATATCCTCGATTCAAAAGAAGCTGCGGATCAAGTTGGCGGACACGATGACTTAGCTGTTCCAGCAGACGGGCCTCATCCTTCAGCCTGCGTTCCACCGCCATCCGCAACCTCCTGTCGCACTGCCCCAAGAATTGGATTTCTTCCCGAAAACGTGACTTCGCCATGACAGCAAGCCGACCATGGAGAGTTTCCAAACGAGCCTCATGACGGGCACGAAGACCTAAAAACAGAGCGGGCAATTTATCTGTAAGGCGTTCCAAGCGCAATCGTTCCAACCGCATACGCCGTTCCACGATATCGTGAATGGACTTTTTTGCCACGTCTATCCGTTGCGACACCTCGAGCAAATGTTCTATTAAGAATGCCGCCACTGCCGTAGGGGTCTTCAGGCGTTGATAAGCAACAAGGTCAAGAACACTCTCGTCCCGCTCGTGCCCTATACCCGTGAGAATGGGCAAAGGGAAATTGGCCACGTTTTCCGCCAAGGCAAGCGTGTCAAATCCTGAAAGGTCTGTGGTAGCGCCACCACCCCTGATGATAACCACACAATCAAAAGAATCCTCCACGGCATGAATAGCGTCCAATGCGGCTATTACGCCGCTTTCAACCTGCTCACCTTGCATGATGGAAGGAAACAGACGCAGATAAAAGCGAAAACCATAAGCGTTGTTGAGCAACTGGTCCTTGAAATCTCCATAGCCTGCCGCTCCCTCGGAAGAAATAACCGCTATGCGTTGCGCAAAAAGGGGAAAGGACAGTTGACGCTGTAAGTCGTAAACGCCTTCCTCCTTGAGTTGTCGGATAATTTCCTTGCGTTTACGTTCCATATCACCCAAGGTGTAGTCTGGGTCAATACCTTCCACTTGCCAGGAAAATCCGTAGTTTTCATGAAAGGAGGCGTGAACCTGAAGCAACACTTTCATGCCAGCACGCAGACGCTGCCCCGTTACCCGCTCGAAACGTGGCCGGACATAAGTCCATACATTACGCCAACATGTCGCTCTAGCTCTGGCAACGGGCGTATTGGAACGTGGGTCTTTCTGCAATAGCTCCATGTAGCAATGACCATTGTCCCGCACGTCGGCTAATTCCGCCTCCACCCAATAAGCGTTGGGCATAGCTATCTCAATGGCATCCCTTACAAGAGCATTGAGTTCCAAGAGCGAAAGGATGTTTGCCATCAGGTCACCGCATTATTCGTTCTTACCCATTTGGTAAGCCTTCCAAAAGTTGGGCACACCATAACCATATACATTGTCTGGCCGCTGATACTGGTTAGCCGAACGGCGTACCAAGTCGATGATTTCCTTGGCGGTCTTATCAGGCAATGCCTGCCAAAGGCACGCCACCAATCCTGCCACCAGTGGCGAGGAAAAAGACGTGCCCACATCATTAATCACCAACCCACGGCCAGAAAACACAGAAACAGGACTGCCCCATGCCATCACATCTGGCTTCACTCTGCCATCCGCCGTGGGTCCCACGGAACTGAAGGGGGCATTCTTTCCATGTTGAGTTATAGAACCTACGGTAATGATATCATCAGCATCAGCAGGAAAATTGACTTTCTTCCAGCTGCCCATTCCTTCATTGCCCGCGCTATTCACCAACACAATGCCCTTGCCTGCCAAAAGAGAGGCGGTATGGGATATCAAGGATTGATGCCCGTCTTGGTCGGCATAGGTATAATTCAGGTCTTCATCGTCAAAGGCGTGATAACCTAAAGAACTGTTAATGACATCCACGCCCAATGAATCGGCGTACTCTGCCCCAGCTGCCCAATAGTCTTCTTCCATAGGACTCTCAGTATACTCATCCTCCGTGCGCACCAATACATAAGAGGCCTCGGGAGATACACCTATATAATAATATGGTTCATTCACCGCCATAGTGGAGAGCACCATTGTTCCATGGTCGGTCTCTTGAAAGACATTCGGGGAATGTGGCACAACGAAGTCCGCCACGCCTTCCAGCCGCAAACGATGGAGAGCGGGTATCTTGTCCACGTTCATGAATCCTCCATCAAATACCGCGATCACCTTACCTTCGCCTTTATAGCCTAACTGGTGGAGCCTAATACCGCCCAGACTTTCCACTTGTCCCCTGGCCACTCCATACTCATGGCTTTCCTGCTCAGGTCCCAGTCCATCAGTACGGAATATCGTACGCTTGCGTTGTCCTATTGAATCGGGCGCGGTAAGCACCAATCGTCTGGATGTCACAAAAGAAAGCGTATCCAATCTGCGCAACTGCTTTTTCCTGCGCACTCTCACTACCACCGTATTGTTCCACTTACTCTTGCGCACCACTTGAAGTCCCAGCTTTTCCAAGGCTGTCAAATACCGTGGGCTGACGGGCAAGTCTGTAGAGTCTAACGGGAGACCTTGTCGTTGCCTGCGAGCTAAGGAGCGGAGAGAAAGAAATTCCTCTGGACGGGAAAGGGAATAGACCGTGTCTGACTTATCACGCAAGTATAATCGGTAATACTTGCATTTCCCTCCTGGGTAAGAGACCTTGGAAACTCCCATCGCATCCCTCGCTTGCACTAAGCAGACGAAGAACAGGAGCATTCCAAGCAATAAAAAACTAATCTTCAGACGGGTCATGTTACAAAGAGGTTTCAGCTTGCAAAAGTAGCACAAATCCCCCGAAACACCAAACAAAACATGCTTTTTTACCCCGCAGAACTAGGTTTACCAGATATTTTCATTACTTTTGCACAGTTGTAAGGTAAATCTCAAGATGGAAAACAGACAAGCGACATTGGAACTGGGCACGAAGCCCGTGGGCAAATTACTAGCCCAATACACACTTCCGGCCATCATAGCGATGACGGCATCTTCTTTGTATAACATGGTGGATAGCATTTTTATCGGTCAAGCTGTAGGCCCCATGGCCATCAGCGGCTTGGCCATCACTTTCCCCTTCATGAACCTTTCTGGTGCTTTTGGCGCAGCCATTGGTGTCGGCGCAGCTACCTCCATCTCTGTAAAATTAGGGCAAAAAGACTACCATGTAGCCGAGAACATTCTGGGCAACACCGTAACGCTCACCCTCATAGTGGGCATTGCGTTCACCGTGGTATGCCTCTCTTTCCTGGATCCTATACTCAGGTTTTTCGGGGCGAGCGATGCCACGCTTCCCTATGCACGAGACTTCATGGAAATCATCTTGCTGGGCAACGTGTTCACCCACATGTATATGAGTATGAACGCTGTGCTAAGAGCCGCCAGCAAACCCAAGCAAGCCATGTACGCCACCATTTTCACTGTGGTACTTAACGTTGCATTAGATCCCTTTTTCATCTACGACTGGGGATTGGGGCTAGGCATAAGGGGTGCCGCGCTAGCCACCGTATTGGCACAGGTGCTGGCTCTCATCTACCAATTCCACTTGTTGTCAGACAACAAACAACTGCTTCACCTGAAAAAGGGCATCTACAAACTGAAAACCACCTTGGTGAAAAACATCTTCGCCATAGGCGTGTCCCCTTTCCTCATGAATGTCTGCGCTTGCGTAGTGGTGATATTTATCAACAATCAGTTGGTGCGCTACGGCGGTGACTTAGCCGTTGGTGCCTATGGCATAGCCAACCGAATAGCTTTCATCTTCGTGATGTTTGTGATGGGACTCAATCAAGGCATGCAACCCATAGCAGGTTACAACTACGGAGCGCAACGACTAGACCGCTTGATGAAGGTGCTCAACCTTTCCATCCTGGTGGCTACGGGCATCATGGTGACAGGCTGGCTGATAGCCATGCTTTTACCCTATCCGTGCGCCCGATTGTTCACAACAGACCAGACTTTAATAAACATGGCCATCCATGGCATCCAAGTATTGATGCTCATGATGCCCTTGGTAGGTTTCCAGATGGTAACCACCAACTTTTTCCAATGCATCGGCAAAGTGAAAATCAGCATCTTTTTATCACTTAGCCGCCAACTGCTGCTGCTAGTGCCACTACTCGCCATACTACCCAGGATTTGGGGTATAGACGGCGTATGGGCTTGCATGCCCACTTCTGATGCACTCTCGGCCCTGATGGCATTTGTCATCATGCGTCACTATATGAAAAAATTCAAGAAACAAAATAACGAAATGGCTTATGGAAGAGAAGAAAATAATAATTAACATAGGACGACAGATAGGCAGCGGAGGACGTGTCGTGGCGCAAATGCTGGCCAAGGATTTCGGCTGCAAGTTCTATGACAAGGAATTGCTCAACTTGGCAGCCAAGGAGAGCGGATTCAGCGAGAAATTCTTCGAGCAGAACGATGAGCATAAGGGATTCTTCCGCTCCCTCTTCCACATACACATGCCACTGGTAGGAGATCACAACTTCTACCACAGCGAATTCTCCCAAGAAAGCCTCTATAAATTCCAAAGCGACGCCATTCGCAAAGCGGCGGAAGAAGGAAGTTGCGTATTCGTGGGAAGAACGGCAGATTACGTGCTCAGGGATTTCAAGAACGTAATAAACATATTCATTACCGCCAACATAGAGCATCGTGTAACCCATGTGGCCGAACGCATGCAATGTGACCGAGCTACCGCCCGCAAACTCATTACCAACGGAGAGACTGAACGGGCTTCGTACTACAACTACTATACTGGCAAGAAATGGGGAGACAGCAGCAGTTATGACCTTTGTGTCAACACCTCATTGCTAGGCCTGGAGGAAACGGAGCGATTCATCGCCGACTACATCAAGAAGTGGATGGAAAAATGAAAAAAGTCGGTATCATCAGTGACACCCATGGCTTCTGGGACGAACGCTATGAGCACTACATGGGCGAACTAGATGAGATATGGCACGCCGGGGACATCGGCAGCGCGGAATTGGCGGAGCGGTTTGAAGCCATGAAGCCTCATTTCAGGGCCGTATGCGGCAATTGCGATGGCGGAGACCTGCGTTTGATGTACCCTGAGACCCTGCGCTTCAAATGCGAAGAAATGAACGTGCTGATGAAGCATATTGGTGGATATCCTGGGAAGTATGACCCGTCTATAAGGCAAAACATCATGGACAATCCGCCCCAATTATTCATCTCGGGGCACTCCCATATACTGCGTATCAAATATGATAACCAACTTGGCCTACTCCACATCAACCCTGGAGCCGCAGGCCTGCAGGGATGGCAATTGGAACGAACTCTCGTGAGAATCACCATCAACGGAGACCACGTAGAAGATTGTGAGGTCATCAAACTGGGAAAGAACTGACAAAAGAATAACCTAAACCCATATACCAAATGAAAAAAATCATGCTATTAGGCTCGGGCGAACTGGGCAAAGAGTTTGTCATCGCCGCCAAGAGAGCTGGTTTATACGTCGTGGCTTGCGACAAGTATGACAACGCCCCTGCCATGCAAGTGGCAGACGAAAGGGAAGTATTCTCCATGCTAGATGGTCAAGCATTGGACAGTGCGGTGGCCAAGCACCAACCCGATATCATCGTGCCAGAAATAGAAGCCATCCGTACCGAAAGACTATTTGAGTACGAGCGGAATGGCATACAAGTAGTTCCTTCGGCAAGAGCAGTTAATTACACCATGAATAGACGGGCCATCCGTGACTTGGCCTCCAAGGAGTTAGGGCTGCGCACCGCCAAATATCATTACGCCAAGACCTATGAGGAATTCCAAAAGGCAGCGGATGAGATAGGATTCCCCTGTGTAGTGAAACCACTGATGAGTTCCTCTGGCCATGGACAAAGCTATGTACATAACGAGGGGGAGTTGGAAGCGGCCTTCCATGAGGCCATGGCAGGAAGCCGTGGCGACGTGAAAGAAGTTATCATAGAGGAATTCATTGACTTCGACTCAGAATTCACCCTACTCACCATCACCCAAAAGAATGCCCCCACTCTATTCTGTCCTCCAATAGGGCATGTGCAGAAGGGGGGTGATTACCGAGAGAGCTGGCAACCTTACGCCATCAGTAAAGAAGCCTTGGCGCAAGCACAACACATGGCAGACCAAGTGACCAAAGTACTCACAGGGCAGGGCATCTGGGGCGTGGAGTTCTTCCTCACGAAACAAGGAGAGGTCATTTTCTCAGAACTGAGTCCCCGCCCCCACGACACGGGCATGGTCACTTTGGGGCACACTACTAACTTGAGCGAATTTGAACTCCACCTGCGAGCCGTAATGGGATGGCCTATTCCTGCCATTCACTTAGAACATTGTGGTTGTTCTGCGGTCATATTAGCCAAGGAAGACGCAAACCACGCACCTGAATACAATCTGCTGGAAGCTTTAAAAGAAGATCGCACCCGAGTGCGTATTTTCGGCAAGCCAGACCAACACATTGGGCGACGCATGGGGGTAGTGCTATGCTACGGAGAACTGGGTGACAACCTCGACAGTTTACGTGACAAAGCCAAAAGAGTGGCGGCAACCATCATTTCTTAGACAGAAATGGAACTTGGCAAACTGATTTCCTTGCCCAAGGTCATTGATCCAAGAGGCAATCTCACGATGGTGGAAGGTAACGAACACGTGCCTTTCGCCATCAGCCGCGTCTATTGGGTATACGACGTTCCAGGAGGAGAAAGCCGCGGGGGACATGCCCATAAACACTGCAGGTCGCTCATCATAGCTGTCAGCGGCAGCTTCAACGTCACGCTGGACAATGGCAAGGAAAAAAGCACCTACCACTTAAACCATCCTTATAGTGGGTTACTGGTAGAAACAGGACTCTGGCGTACCCTGGATGATTTCTCTTCGGGTGCCGTTTGCCTGGTCATCGCGGAAGACCCTTTTGACGAGGAAGACTACATCCGAGACTACGATGAGTTCCTTACCTATCGCAATCGATGATAAGCGTGCCGACATGGGAACAATCAGCTACCTGGACCTAAAACGGATAAACGACCTACACAAAGAGGATATTGCTGCCGCTATCAACCAAGTGCTCGAAAGTGGCCGTTATTTGTTAGGGGATGCCTTGCGGGAGTTTGAGCATGCCTACGCCCAATATATCGGCACCAAACACTGCGCAGGCTGCGGCAACGGGCTGGAAGCCTTGAGCCTCATCTGGAAAGCCTACCTGGAAACGGGAAGGCTAAAGAAAGGAGACGAGGTCATCGTGCCTGCCAATACTTTTATCGCCACCATACTCTCCATCTCCGCATGCGGCCTGGTGCCCATACTGGTGGAGCCTGACCCCCTGACCTTCCAACTTGACGAACGGCTTCTAGACCGCGCTATCACCCGTCGCACCCGCGCCTTGGCCCTCGTGCATCTCTACGGCCGTTGCGCCTATACCGAAGCCATTGGCGAAACCTGCCGCAAGCACGGACTCTTGTTGATAGAAGACAACGCGCAGGCTCATGGTTGCCAATTCCAGGGCAGGCGCACAGGCTCACTGGGCAACGCGGCCGCCCACAGCTTCTACCCCGGGAAAAATCTCGGGGCTTTGGGCGACGCCGGCGCCGTGACGACCAATGACGACGAGTTGGCCAACGCAGTACGTGCTATCCGCAATTATGGCAGCAGCCAGAAATACGTGTTCCCCCATAAAGGGATGAATAGCCGAATGGACGAACTGCAAGCGAAGATATTGAGCGTGAAGCTACGCTACTTAGACGCCGAGAACGAAAGAAGAAAAGCCATAGCCCGCCAATACGGCCAGGGGATACACAATCCCCTTGTCCGTTTACCCTACACATCGGCTCCTGAAGCAGACAATGTATACCATATATATCCTTTACGCAGCCATTACCGCGATCTACTGCAATCCCATCTGCTAGACCATCATATCGGCACGCTTATCCATTACCCCATCCCTCCTCATCGGCAAGCCTGCTTTCCAGAATGGCATTCTCTTCAACTGCCCATTACCGAAGCCATTCACGCCGAGGAGTTGAGCCTGCCCTGCCATCCAGCCCTTTCCCACGATGAGGTGGAAAGAATTATCCAGTGCGTCAACAACTTCCGTCCCTAGCCTTTGGTGTTCGCTTCCTTCCCGTGCGAGAACATGCAAGCTTCATACACGACCAGGATGTCAGTATAAGACAGGCGGCACGCAGCGTGTCGGCAAGCACCCAGCCGATAATCTTATGCGAGTAGGCGTCGGTTATCAGATGCAGGTAACACACATTTCCGTCAGCAAGCTCTATATGGATGATGTCGGCAACCCATATTTGATTGGCTGCCGCAGGTACAAGCCCTTTCACCAAATTTTTCCACTTATGGTAGCGGTGGTTGGAGTTTGTCGTATGGCGGACTTTACGAGGGGGAAGCATCAGGTGATGACGACGCAGAAGCGTGTAGAAACTGTCACGGCCGGGCATAAACCCGGAACCGAACAGGGCACAAAGCATGACCCAAAGCTTATAACCGCCAACCCCGGGGTCTTCCTTGCGGATTTCCCGTACGTTTCCTATGATTACACGCTCCCGTTTCAATTCCGACACGATGTCGGCTTTCGACTGGTAGAAAGCCTGGCGACAACGGCCAAACAGACGGCAGGCAAGCGCGACCTTCAAGCCGCGCCCGCTGACCAGTTCCTTGACTATTTGGCCCCAGATTTTTTTCGGATGGGGATGTTAAAGTATTCCTCGGCACGCGTTATCATCAAATCACGAGCCTCGGTTTCCAAACGGGAGAAGGCCAATGCTTCCTCCAACTCCTTGACGCGCTTCTTCAATTGCGCGTTCTCTTCCTTGTAATCTTCTTTGCCGCGGTTTGCCATGCTGTCATCGTCTTCAGAGGTTTCCGAAGGCAAAGATAAAGGTTTTAACACATCCGAGTACTTCTTGAGCCAGGAATTTAGCATCGTCGGGCTGGTCAAGCCATATTTTACCCGACAGGCGTTTTTGCTCATGCCGCTACTGTAATAATCGCGGATCACTGAAAGTTTGAACTCCTCACTTATTTTTTGAGGACGCTTCTTCTTTTTCATAATAGAAACACATTTAGTTATTACTTATAAATGTGTCTACCTATGTCAGTATAAGACAGTATCTCGGTAGGTCACTCGTGGGGTACCTCAAGGGGTCTCTCGTGGGGTATCTCAAGGGGTCACTCGTGGGGTATCTCAAGGGGTCACTCGTGGGGTATCTCAAGGGGTCACTCGTGGGGTACCTCGGTGGGTCACTCATATGCCACTCATCTCACCATGGCAATCCCTCCATTCCCCACGACATTTCCACAGAGTCGTTGTTTTCCCCATCAAGGCAAGTGGTTTTCCCGAGCGAAACAAGTGGAATCAGGCCTTGGAAAACAGGCGATGGAAAAGAAAGCGCTTTCACAATCCCACGAAGGCGCTTTCGCAGACCCATGAAAGCACTATCTAGATCTAGCATCATATAAGATGATGATAGGCATCATTAACGATGACGCTCCATCAAGGTGGCGGGAAGGCGGGCGTATGCACGGGGGAGGCCGATGTATCCTTGGATACTTGCCGATGTATCCTTGGATACTTGCCGATGTATCCTTGGGTACTTGCGCAGGTATCCAATAAGTCTTTTGGCATTCATCAATCTCGACGTGACAGGATGGTTTGTTCCCCATCGAGAATCCGCTGACCCTTTTCAGGCTTTCTTTCGGTGCCGCGTCCAGGAACTATGTCCCCGTCATTTTCTACTGACCCAAAGCCTTGCTTGACAGGGATATGCTCAAACAGTTACGCAAATCGGGATTATCGCCCACTCTCATTCGGCCATAATTCGTAGTCCATAGCCTTGTTGCCATCGGGCATTATCGTATCTTGTCCCGTTGTGTCGGCAGAACGCAGCTGGGCTCCATGCGTCAAGGCAACGGCTATGTAGGTGCCAAGAGCGAGTATGATAGCCACGAGCAAAATGATGACGATACGTGACGCATAGCTTTGCTTGCCATAAGCGAAGATATCGGAAACGGAAGACGGACGGTCGGCAGGGTTACGCCTGGTACAGGCCGAGGCTATTGCCCACAAACGTTTGTCACCCGTAACGCGGGCCATGTCCTTGATTACCATGCCGAGCGAATAGATGTCTGAACGCACGTCGGCCTTGGCTCCTGGCATCAGCTGCTCGGGAGCGATGTAGCCCGAGGTGCCAGCCGGCAGTTTCAAGATGTTGAAATTATCACTGTCAGCAAGTCCGAAGTCTATTAATTTCACGTTATGTCCGTTATGGGTTATCATGATGTTGGCCGGCTTCAGGTCGCGATGGGTTATCTGCTTGCCATGTATGTAGTCGAGGGCGGCAACCAGTTGCTTGACTATCTTGTAGGCCATTGAGGCATCAAGTTGTCCTGACACCAGGGCATCAGCCAAGGTTTCGCCGTCCACATATTCCATGATGATGGCCGCTCCAAGCCCCTCGACCTCTTCCATGCCTATCGTGCGGCATATATTGGGATGGTCGATCCGCAGCCCGATTTCGAACTCCTTTGAGAGAGCCTGACGGTAAACCGGCGTGTAGAGGAAGTCGGGCTTGAGGCATTTCAGGATATACCGCTTGCCATATCTCGCGGCGCTGAAGAGTCTCGTGTGTCCGCTCTCCGACACATAGCATTCGCGCAGGTCGGTGAATCCACGCTCCACGGGTATTGCCCCAGCGGTATCAATCTCGTTGGCAAGGTCATCGGTATAACCTGATGAATACGGTTTGTTTTCTGTCATGGTATGTAAGGAATAGGGAAATTGGCTTATTTCCTATTAATGATGGTCAGGCCACCGTTGCGTCCCGCGACGAATGGCGGGGTGCGTTCGCCATTCCTCTGGATAAACGGCAAATAGAGGGGCTGCCCCTTGATGAAGCATCCCGTGATAAACTCGTCCCCCGCATGCATCTTGCTGTTCATGGACTCAATGACCCTATAGCGGCTGTCTCCAAGATAGCTGAGAATTACCAGTCGGTTAGGACTCCAACCCACCTCCACGATATCCCCGACACCCAGTTCATGGCTTATCAGCTGGTTGGCACTGAAAAACGAAGAGTTGTATCGCGAACTCGTCTTCAGCCATGTCACGAAAGCCGCGAAGTCTTCGTGACCTATACAACGAGCCAGGATGTCAAGCGTATACTTGCGCGGCTTGTGCTTGTCGCTGACGTACCCCCACATGCGCTTCAAGGTTGATGCGGATACATGCGCCCCCGCATGGCGACCTACATATAATGAATACTCCTCGAAATCGGTCGTAGTGCTTAACGCCTTTCCGTAATGTTGCTCTACGAGGTTCTTGAGTTCTTCTATCTCTGCTGAATTCATACTGTTCGCGTTTCTTTTATGGTTATGAGGTTATGCGGTTAGAACCCGACGATGTTCTTGAATTGTCCCCATTCGGAATCTTGCTTATACATGGCAAGACGGTTTGACGGTACGTGCAACACGCAAGTGGAGAATATCTCGTCGGAAGAACGACCGAAAGCGTCAGGGCGACATACAGGTGGATAACTGGCCGACAGATATAGGTGAAGTAGTGGGCAACCGTCGAATGCGTAGTCAGAAACCAATTCCGTGCCCGTGCCTAGGTAGACTGTTGACAACCGCCGGCAGTCCTGGAACACGCCAACAGGAATTTGCCGCAACTTGTCGGGCATGTGTATCTCCTCCAACTCACAGCCGTAGAAAGCCGACTGCCCTATGTCCGTAAGCTCGTCAGGCAGGGTGAGACTCGTGATTTTACAGCCGGTAAAAGCGTAGTCATCAATAGACATGACAGTGATGGGCAGGGTGTAGTCCCCCTCCTTGCCCATGGGGAACCAGACAAGGGCGGTGGCATCGGCATTGAAGAGTGCGCCTCCGTCACTCCGGTAATGGCTGTTGGCGGGAGAGGCTTGGATTTCCGCCAGTGCCGCGCATCCCGATGATGGCGTTATTTCCTCCACCGAGGCGGGAATGGTGAGACTTGTCAGCGAGGCACAGTCACGCAGGGCATCCCTTTCTATAACGGTGACATTGTCGGGCATCACGATGCTTTCAAGTTTTGAGCAGCCCGCGAACATCCCATAACCGATAACGTTGTCCTCGGTATAGCGAGACTCAGCATAGCTGCCCCCGCCAGCGACAATGCTCACGTCAGCCATGTCGATGTGAGCGAGTTGTCCTTGTGTGGCGCTGCCGTCCATGTCAATGCCAGCCATGTTTCTAAGGCAGGCGAGGTCATCGCCGTTCATCGAGCCGGCAAACGACAGTGACCTATAGGCATAGAGATTATCACCCATGAGCGACCGCAACACGCCAGGTTCGGTCAAGGTCACGGCATTGCCGGTAGTGAACGACAAGGCTTCGCCTATGGTTTCGCCTTCTTTGTTTGAGGCAAACGCTTTCAGCTCGTAAGTGGTGTTCTGCCGCAATTCGCCAATCCTCACCTTGTAAGTTCCGTCCTTGTCGGGCACCGTCGCGACGGCTTTGTATGTCTCGCCGTCCGAGAGACAGGTGACGTAACATCCGGTTTCGGTGATTTCCTCTCCGCCATCGTCAGTGATGGTGTAGCGGACTATCGCGCTGGCCGGGCCATGGCTCAATATGGTAAGCTCGCCTATCGTCGGTTTATCGTTGGGAATGGTCGTGAATGTCATGGTGCCGCTGTTGACGGTTGTCCTGTCATTGTAGGCCTGCAGATAGAACGTATATTGCGTACCAGGCGTTAATTCGGTAATTCTCGACGACACGCTCCCGTTGTCGGCAAGAGCCTCCACCTGCGTGGTCTCGCCAGCGTCTTCGCCGTAGACGAAACGCAACCCGGGCATGTCCGTGTTGCCTTGTAAGACAACCGTACCCCGCAACGTAGCTTCCGTGCGGGTGATGTCAGTCGCCCCGGATACCGAGAGACGCGGTTCCAGATTGACAGGAACATTGTCTTCTCCGCACGCCGCGAAGGCAATCATCGCGATAAGGAATATAAGCGTATGTTTCATCAGAACTTTTTTCGTCGAATAAATATTGGCTTTGCGCATGGTCGCGGCCTCATCAGAGTTTGATGCCCACACCCACGCAGCCCTGCCATTGTTGCCCGGCAATGGTCAAGACAGAGGCGGAGATGTTGATTCTGCCGAACGTGGCCATCAGTCCGAGTTCCCCGGCCACTCCCTTGTGGGTTAGGCCGTCGTTGAGCGCGCTGCCTCCACCTTCGCTTTCCGCCAACTGCCATGCCGTGGCGGTGCGGCCATAGCCTATGCCTTCAAAGACGCTCAACACGCTGCACAGCCTGTGTATGGCTCCAGCCGTAGCCGTCCAGTTTGAGTGCCGTGTTTCTCCCGTGTAGTAGGGCATCGTGCCGCTATCGTCAATATAACCTTCTTCATCGCATGTAAAGCGGGTATTCCCAATAGAGCGGAAGTCACTGGATACGTGGACGAACATGCCGTGTCGGCGCATGGCGGCGAGCATGACGCCCCATGAGGGCCCATTTTGATGCATGGATAGGGTGAACAGGGCGTGGAATGTCATCGGGAGCCGCGGCCGTTTCCGTTTCACGGCAACCGTGTCTACGATGGTCTTGGTCAGTATCACCGTGTCGTGTTCGTAGGCCATTGGGATTCGCGGCTCACTTATCGTCATCTCGTAGGCGACGTGGCTCTCCAACGCCAAGGGCAACCTATAGTTTCTCAACACGCCCCATCGCGGGTGCTTGATAGTTATCCGTCTTGTCCCTTTGGGCAGGTAAAGCCATATTTCGCCCACTTCGTCCTTGCGCTTGACGATTCCGAGCGGCGAGGAAAAGGCGAAGTCTTGCCGCGCGACAACCTTCAACAAGGCACAGGCCTCGTTGTTAAGATCCCTCACAGGCGTGATGAAGGCACTCACGTCGTTGGGCAATACCCTGAAGCCCGTCACCTTAAACTTCACGGCAGACGTGTCCTCACCTTCCGCCTCACAGGTAGTTACGGTTTGAGCTATTGCCGCTTCTGTGTCATTGCCGCTCCTGAGGCTGTCTTGCCGGCACGCATAGCCATTCGCCCCGGCCATAAAGAGCATGGACAGCAACAACAGGACCCTGTGCCTTATGCGGATATATAAACGGTAGTTTTCCATTATTCCAGGTTAAAATAGCCAATGTCAATCACGTCATCATCAGAGGATATGCTTTTGGCGGGTTGCCACGTCCTTACGTGTATGCGCGGCATAGATTCGTCACGGAAGTCCCACAGCAGGAATAGCCAACCATCGTCCGCGTATCTGTCACTCTTGTATTCCTGCCGAAGGCTTACCCCGTAGATGCCGTCTTTGGTGGGATGGCGCATGATCTTGAAATCGGAGAACCTCACGTCGATTTTCTTGTTGGTGGCGAAAGCCTTCGAGAGACGCTCCAGGTATTCTTTCTTCGTACGGATGTTGTAAGTCACTTGCTGTCTTGACATGTATTTGTCTTCCACGTCCGGCATGGTTTTCACGACATTGCCGACGATAATCAACGCATTGTCACTGAACAGTTGTCTCAGGAAGTCGATGTCTTTCGTCGTATAGGCCATGCGGAAATGCTCGCAATAATTAAGTATCACGCGGCGTCTTTCCGCGTCGTCCACTCCAAGCTTGCCCGACAATATCTTGCTTGCCTCCTTGAAAAACGGGTTGCCGGCTACGATCTGCCTCAATTGCCTATCGGTCAGTCCATACCTTTCCGGCTGAACGTTCCCAGCGCTTGAAGATACCCGCAGGTTAGAGGCCGGTTGGCCTCCGCCATTGTCGGGAGACAATATGACACGTCCTTTATCGACATCCTTGCTTGGCGACAGGCCGCCGTCACGCGTGAAAGTCACTATGCCGTCACGGTCTATGTAGCCCTCTCGTCCGGTGTTGTTCTCACGGAAACGCAGTTGCCCGTTCCTGAACCTTACGTCAAGCACGCAATTCCTGACCGGAACATTGAACAACTTGTTGCCCCGGCCGTCCTCGACGATATAGGCGGTGTTGCCGTGCTTGTCAACCATCCCGACAAGTTCCCGTCCCTCATACAGACCGAACCTTATGTTCCTGTCGCTTTCAGGCGTAACGGGAGTTGGCCGCGACCATAAGGCCGCGGCCATCACTCCGAGTATGATTGCCAGCGCGGACAGCGCATATATCGCCGTTTTCATGTCATTGCCAGTCTTGTATCTCTCCTCCTATATCTATCTTCACTTGGTCTGGGTTGTCAGAGATGACGAAGTTCACGAGATGCTCCGTGCCAGGCTTGAACTGGAACGTGCTTTCGTATACATACGAGACTCCCTTCATGACCACCTCTACCAGCGGCATGCGGTTTTCCACGCGTTGCGGCACCACTATCGCCGAGAACAGATAGTCGCCGTCTTGCTTGGCCTCGATGGTGGCGCGCGTTCCCTTCACGTAACGTGTGGCTACACCTGCCTCCAGGTCTATGGTGGCCGTGGGCACGGTGTTGTGCACATAGACTTCCGCATCAGTGGGCATGTCGCCCTCAAAGTCCTCACCCTTGATAAGGCGTATAGTGACCTTGCTCATGATATGGCTGAACGTCAAGGGAATGGGAGAGTTTGACGCGCTGACTCCCCTGGTGCTTGCGTAAAGGAAGTCGCTTGCCTCATATCCGTCAAGTCCATCTATCTCGCTTGGCGCTCCTTGGTCAGTGCTTACGCTGAAAGGCTGGTCCTCTATCGACGTTACGGGCGACAGGTAAGGATAGTAAGCGTAGGCGTTGAACGTGCCTTCATCCCAGTAAAGGGTACGCCCCGCTGTCCAGTTACCGTTGTCGCGGGTCAGCGCCTCGTTGTTGACGAGATTGCCGCCTATTTCCAAAGGAGCGTCAGCACTGCCTACAAACAGTCCTATCTTGTCGCCATTCTCAAAGTCGGTATCGGTCACCCTGGTCTTTTGCGCCGGATGTGTGACCGCAAACGTCATCGGCGTTGACTTCGCATCGATGGAGCCATCCGCCTCTTGCTCTTGCGAACAAGCCGACAACCCCATTATTGTTAACGCATAAACCGCGTAGGTTATTATATGCTTTTTCATCTTTTTCTTTCTTTATATATATATATATATGGTGTAGTTGGAAATCTCCAGATGGGCAAGCCGGGTGTTCCGCGGACCGGAGAGGCCGGACATGCCCGGCTTGTCCTTATAGAGAGTATCTATGTATGGGTCATCATTTGCGCTTACGGCTTTTGCCTTTCAGCGGACTGCCCTTGTGGATTACCGGCGGCATCTGGTAGTTGGCTACCGTGCGTCCGCTCACGTCAACGCTTCTTGTTACCGCACCGGCATCGCGCTTGTCATTGGCCACGAAGTCCTCAAACGAATATTCCTCACCGGCGTAACGCTTGATGCGCTTCACGATGCTCTCGCGGCTGATGGTGCTGTAATACGGGATATCGTTGTTCATGCACGAGTTCTGCTCCGAGCGGAACACACCGCGATTGTGCATGAAACCGCCTTCATAGATGTCCACTATATCACTATAACGGCTATCGAAGATGAGATGGCTCCATGGCACCTCATGCATCTTGCCCGTAAGCGAGAGGTTGTCGTACCAGCCCAGGCCCTTCGCCCAGTTAAACTCAAGGACGTGGCCGCAGCACGTGCACAGGCAGAAGTCAATAAACTCGTTGTGATAGATGTACTCATCGCCCAGTTTGCCGAAGCCGTGGCCGCCAGCCTCATGCTGGATGACACCGCGGGAGTCAAGTGGATAACCATAGGTACTCTGCGGACAGAAAGCGATGGCCGAGCCATCTTCCCACATCTGGCAGATGCCACCATAGTCAGTGCTGTTGGGCACGATGATGATGAGCGTCTGATTCAAGTTGCTTTCTGTTACGGTAGGAGCGTTCAACGCATAATCGAAAATCTCATCATAATCGGCACGCAGACCTACACCACCGGTATAAGTAGTGTTGAAGCGGTTGTAGCGGATAGTATTCACCGTGCCTACGCCCGTTTCCGTTGATACAGGGAATGCTGTATAGACGTTGAAATAATCCCGGTAGGTCGTGTAAGGCTCAATACCGAAGAAGTATTCCACCTCCTGCTTGATGTTCGTCAGATAATCACCGTCGGAGATATTCTTGGCATCATAGCCGTCGCCGAGAATCACGATGTTGATACCTCCGTTGTTGCCGCGAGTGGCTTTCTGCAGCGTCAGCCATTCGTCTTCGCCGTACTGGTAGTCATACTGCGTCACGGTGCATTTGTGCGTGTATTCATCGTTTTTCAGCTTGAACACGATTTCTCCCGTACGGTCGCCCGAACCTTGCGCCATGGCCTTGATGGTCAGCGTCACTTCCGTCTTGTCGCCGCCGCTGGTCTGCGACAGCTCGCACCAGTCTGGTTTGCTCTGCACTTCCCATTCGCCCTCGGCATCGACAATCAGAGTCTGCTTGTGCTCCGTGTTTAGGGCGCAGGCTATTGACGGACGGCATACAAGCTCGTGGTGAGCGGCTATGCGCTTGAACTCATTCCAACCCGGTGCGGCCTGGTATTGGGCGATGGCCGATTCCGGCACTTCGAGGGTGAAGTTGTCTTTGGCTACGCCGTTGAAAGCGCCATCCTGTACATTTGCCGGCATTTCCCCTTTGCAGACGATGCTGCCGATGCCAAAGCAATTACTGAAGGCGTTGCTTCGTATGTTCTCCACACTTTCGGGTATGACAAGCCCTTCAATGCTTCTGCACTCTGCAAAGGCATTTGCGCCGATGGTCTGTATGCCTTCTGGAAATTCAACAACGCCCATGAGACGCCAGTTGTATGCAAAAGCATTATCGCCAATGGAGGCTATGTCATTTGGCAATTTCAGCACTCCAGAGAAGTCACAGCCCTCAAATGCACTGGCTCCAAGTGTTGTTAAGTTCTTTGGGAGAACAAGCTCGCCCTTGAGCTGACTTCCTTGGAATGCTGATGTCTGTATTCCTGTTATGCCGTCGTGCAGTTGGAGTGTTCCGTTGAGTCCTGTATTTTTAAAAGCTCCTTGCGAAATGTAAGTTACCCCTTGTGGTATTTTCAAGTCTCCTGTAAGATTGCTTGCTCCGGCAAAGGCATTGTCACCGATGAATTCAAGTTTTTCCGGGAGGATGAGGTTTCCGTAGTACCCGCTGTTTTCGCCAAAGACATTGTGGCCGATGTATTTAAGATTGTTCGGTAATTTCAATTCGCACGTAAAGTGGCACTCATTAAATGCGCCGTGAATGTCTACAGCTCCACCACCTCCGATGTATTCAAGGGTGCTGGGCAAGGTTAAAGTGCCAGTAAGAGACACACACCAAAGAAATGCGCTGGAGCCTATGCGGGTGACACCTTCGGGAATAGTGATGGATCCCGTAAGATTTACACAATTTCGGAAAGCTCTTTCGCCAATTCCTGTCAAGGTGTCCGGCAATACAACGCGGAGCAACGATTCTTTTTCATCAAAGGCACTTTGCGGAATTATGTCGTCACGTTCCACGTCGTCACGGCTGGCATCTCCACTGAACCATGGCTGATAACCGAAAGAGCCATTCACTCTCACTTCTTTCAGATTCAGCGATTGCAGGTTGTCCATTGAGTCGCGCATAAAATAGAAGTCTTGGCTGTTGATACGCCCCGTTATCTTCAAGTTCTTCACCTGCGTGTAGTCCTTGTTGGCCGCCATGATTGAGTCTTTCAGGTGGCCCGCGGTGGAATTGATGATGACGTAGGTGCGGGCATTCGCGTCATGGCTCACGAGGTCGTTCTCCCATGGCGTGATGCTCTCGCTGATAAGCGTAAGGGTATATTGGCCAGTATCGGCTTTCTTGTCGACGCGGATAGAGAAATTGTTCATCTTTCCGGCCACGTAGGTGAAGGCCTCTTCCTTGGTAAACTTGTAGGGAATGCCTCCTATGGTAATGCTAAACAGCGTGGTGCCTCCCTGTACGGTCTGCGGCACTACTATCGCACGCCATTCGTCACCGTTCTTCGACGGTATCGTGGCCGTACGTTCTATTCCTCCGGTCGGCGTAACGGTGCCGTCCGCCAGGTTGATGGCAGCCTCGCGCACAAGGTTGGCCACGAGGACGGTCTTCTCTGTCTGCGTCCACTCCCCTTCCGCAAAGCCGGAACCCTCAACAAGGGTTACGCGGGCATTGGCCATGCGGTGCTGCATGGGCAGGCGGATGACACTTGATGTCGGAGCCACGTTGGCCACCTTGCCCCACAAGAAGTCGCTGGCCTCGTAGCCGCCCATCTCGCCGTCGGCCGATGCGGTGCTTTGGTCCCGCTCCACGGTAAACTGGTAGGCCTCTATGCTTTCGGGCGAACCATAAGGATAGTAGCCATACACGTCGATGGGCGTATGCTTGTCTTTCCAGTAGAGGTCGTAAGCCGAGCTCCATTTGTAAGCGCCCTCGTCGAAAGTGTGGCGCACGTTGTCGCCGCGGTTGCCGCTTAGCTGCAGCGTGCCCGGCGTATTGCCGTCGTAGTCCACAATGTAGACACCGATGACATCACCATCGCAAAAGCCATTGTCATTGACCCTTGTCACGGCCAGTTGGTCGATTTCTCCAGACAGATTGATGCGGTTGGAGTCGCCAGGAGCACCACCATTGTTGAACATATCGTCAGAGCAGCCCGCCAGCAATGACGCGCCCGCGAGCATGTATATAAATAATGTATATCGGTTGAGTTTCATGTTCTTTATCTTTAGTTGACTATTAATGAATGACGAAGTGACTAGGAGATTCTCTCAGCTATCATTCTGCCGTGCCGCCATAGTCCGTGCCGTCGTCATCCCAGTCGCCGATGGTCACGTTTACGCCTTCGCTCGTCTTGCTTAACACCACGGTGCAGTTATAGCGCTTGCCGCTCTCGAAGGTAAGTCCGCGCACAAGGTTATACTCCCTGCCATCCACCGTTACGGTGAGCAAGTTGCCCTCGGCCACGGTCTGCGGCACTATCAACGCTTTGTAAGCGTCACCTGCCTTCAGCGGCGTTACCGAGGAGATATCGCCCACGGCTGTCACCGTTGCCGCGGCCAGGTTGATGGTGGCGTTGGTCTTCACGCCGTTTACGCGCACGCTGACTTCTGCCGCCGCCAGGGTCTCTTCCGTGAAGCCGTTGCCCGGCACAAGCGTTATCAGCAGCTGGCTCATGGCGTGGTGTGCGTTGATCATCACAGCGGCCTCGGTAGGGGCAACGTTTGTCCGCGAGCCTATGATTACGTCACCAGCCTTGTAAGCCGCCTCCGCGCTCTGGTCGGCGTTTACGCTGAAAGGCATGGCAGCCACGTCTGCCACGGTAGCCGTATAGGGATAGTATATGTAAAAATCCGCGTTGGTCTTGTCGTCTAGCCAGTAGATGGGTGCGTCCGGAGTCCACGTAGCGTTATAGGTGAAGCGCATGTTGTCCACGTGGTTGCCCGTGGTTTTCAGTGCCTGTGCCGTTCCATCGGCATTGCGATTTACCACAAACAAGCCAATTTGGTCTCCGACTTCAAAGGCAAGGTCGGTTACGCGCGTGTTTTCACGGTCATTCACTGTCATGCCGATGTTTATCGGCTGTCGTTTGTCTCCTGTTGGTGGGTTGGGTACGCCCGGAGAGTCGCCCGCTCCGTCACCACCTGACGAGCACGCACACAGCGCGAGGGTCGCCAACAACAGCATTCTCAACTTCTTCATCTTCATTGGTCTTTCGGTTTAAGGTAAATATTCATGGTCTTTATGTCACATCGTGCGGATTGCTTAACGTACATCAACTGATTGCAAAGATATGCAAAAAAATGGAAAACGGCAAGTCCATAATGGTTCATAAACGAAAAGTAGTGGATACTTTCGTTGGGCCATGAAGACACCTTCGTGGAACGGTGAAGGTATCTTCGAAGGCGCACGAAGATACCTTCATTGAAAGCTACTGCTTATCGCGCTTATTTCGTAGAGAAACATCGCGGCGGGGAAAATGCTTTTGCGCTTGTGGATTATTGTTCGTGCGTATCCGCTTTTCGTGTCTCGTTCATTATTGATACTTGCGGGAGGGTTGAATAAGTGCCCATCCTGTTTTCCCGCTCCCTATTGGAATTGAGGTTCGCCTGGATGTCCTTGTTTCGGGTGTATTCAGATGCCTTAAAACATCTTTACTCGCGCAAATTTTTTGCAAAAGTACGGATTCAGCCCATACAAATCAAGTCCATAATGGTTCACGCACCCTTTTTTAACACTCTCGGTCGGGCATAAACAGGGGCAAATAAGGATGTTGAATGTTTATGCAAATATACTGCCATTAAATAATATACAACGCATTCTTGCGTCTCTACAAGTTTTCGTCGAACTCACGAAATACGTGCCGCGGGAAGGAATTGTCGCGCGAATCTTGTCCCACGCAGAGCGGCGGGAAGATATCGCGGGCGATTCTTGTCTCTCCCAGGCGGCGGGAAAGGAAAAACACGCGTTTCTTGCTCCAAACCGTTCGGCGGGAAGCTAGAAACACTGTTTCCTGGCCCAAATCGTTCGGCGGGAAGCTAGAAACACTGTTTCCTGGCCCAAACCGTTCGGCGGCAAGCTAGAAACACTGTTTCCTGACCCAAACTACTCGGCGGCAAGGTATCGCGGCGCGATTCTTGCCCCACGCGGAGCCGCGGGAAGGAAAATCACGCGATTCTTGCCCCACGCGGAGCCGCGGGAAGGAATTGTCGCACGATTCTTGTCCCACGCGGAGCCGCGGGAAGGAAAATCACGCGATTCTTGTCCCATGCGGAGCCGCGGGAAAGAATTGTCGCACGATTCTTGTCCCACGCGGAACTGCGGAAAGGAATTGTCGCACGATTCTTGTCTCTCCCGAACGGCGGCAAGCTGGAGACAACGAACAATCCTGCCCCACGGGGATAGTTGGCACGCGTTTAGGGGCAAGATGACGGGAAGGGCTTCGACGAAGTCCAGAAATGCTTAACCGCATGCGGGAAGCCTCGAGGAGGTTTCCCACATGCGGATAATGGGGCTTCCACAGAATTTCTACCGACTCGGTTTTATTCGGCAATCCTGCTTGCCGAGACGCGAGAATGCGTTGTACATTTTGGCAATGGCAGGTTATGTGCACAAGCTGAGATTCGTCGAACTCACGACGTTAAGTTCAGGCTTAGTCAAATCAACTTGTTTCGCGAGGAGAACAGGTTATTTGGGAAGCCGGGACGCGTCCCCAAACACGAAAAGAGACAAAATGGCACGGACACAAACATGGCAGAATATTTGCGGGGGTAAGGGAAAATGAGTAATTTCGCGACCAGAAACGTAGTATTAATTCATTAACCAACAAAGACTATGGAAGTAACGATTAATCAAGACAACTTCGAGAGCTACAAGAACGGCAGCCTGCCTTTCGTGGTAGACCTGTGGGCAACGTGGTGCGGTCCCTGTCGCGCCTTGGCCCCCACCATCGCGGAACTGGCCGAGGACTATGATGGCAAGATCGTGGTAGGCAAGGCCGACGTGGAAGAGAACGAGGACATCGCCATGGAGTATGGCGTGCGCAACGTGCCCACCATCCTGTTCTTCAAGAACGGCGAGCTGGTGGACAAGTTCGTGGGCGCGGCATCCAAGTCCGTGCTGGACGAGAAGTTCAAAGCCTTGCTCTAATCCTATAAAAAAGGGCACAACAGACTATCACCCCGCATGCCTAGCATACGGGGTGATTTGTTTAGCGCTCAACGTCAATAGAGCGTGAGCCATCCGCGTTGGCATGGATAGTGACAGCCACCGCGTCCCGGGGCAAAAGTTCCTCCACCAATTCAGGCCACTCCATGAGACAGAGCGCACCACTATAGAAGTAGTCTTCGTAGCCCATGTCGTAGACTTCTTCCAGTTTCTTGATGCGATAGAAGTCAAAATGGAAAATAGGCGACCCATCTCCCGCGGTATACTCATTGACCAAGGCAAAAGTGGGTGAGGTAATGACATCCTCCACGCCCAATTCCTGGCAGATAGCTTTGATGAAGGTGGTCTTTCCCGCGCCCATCTTACCATAAAAAGCAAACACCTTGGCATCGCCCATCTGGCAGACAAACTGCCGGGCTGCCTCTTGAATCTTGTCTACTGACGGTATTTCTATTCTCATATCCTTAAAGTTTTATCGTTTTCTGGATTTCAATGACACCAGCGGGATTAACATCTCCTCCATGGAAATGCCACCATGCTGGAATGTGGCCCTGTAGTAGGACACATAGTAATTATAATTATTGGGATAGGCAAAGAAACTGTTGCCCGTGGCGAAGACATAGCTTGTGCTCAGGTTGGGAGCTGGCAACTGAGCGGCTTTAGGTTCCTTGATGACAAACAATTCCTTGGCGTTATAGGCCAAGTTCTTACCTAACTTATAACGCAAATTTGTATTGGTATTGCGATCTCCCACTATCTTCAGGGGTTTTTGACAACGAATGCTGCCATGATCGGTAGTGAGAATAACATGGTAATCACCTTGTGCCAAGCGGCGGAAAAATTCTGACATGGCAGAGTGACGCAACCAACTGAGCGTGATACTACGATAAGCGGACTCGTTGTTCGCCAATTCCCTCACCATCTTGGATTCGGTGCGGGCATGCGACAACATGTCTATGAAGTTGATAACCACCACGTTGAGGTCATAGTGAGCTAACTCATTAAACCGCTCCAACAGTTTCTCTGCCCCCAGTGAATCATTTACCTTGTGATAACAGAAAGTCTCCTTGCGGCGATATCTTTCCATCTGCGTCTTGATCAGCGGCTCCTCATTGAGGTTTTTCCCCTCCTCTTCGTCCTCATCTACCCAAAGATCAGGAAACATGGAAGCTATTTGGCTGGGCATCAATCCACTGAAGATCGCGTTGCGGGCATATTGCGTAGCGGTAGGCAATATACTGACATAGAGTTCCTCATTCACCAAAAATTGATCGGCAATAGTCATTGACAACATCTTCCATTGGTCATAACGGAAATTGTCTACAACAATGAGAAACACTTTTTCTCCCTTGTCCAAGGCGGGAAAAACACGAGACTTGAAAATATCCACGCTCATCAGTGGACGGGGTTCACCACCCTGGCCGCTCACCCAGTCCATATAGTGCTTGGCCACATACTTGGCGAAGCCATTGTTGGCTTCTTCCTTCTGCATGGCCAACAAATCAGCCATAGGGCTTTGTGCGTTGCTCAACTCCAGTTCCCAATAGACCAAGCGTCGGTAGACCTCCATCCAGTCTTCCCACGAGCGGCAGTCATTGATGCGGTTCGCCATTCGCATATACTCCTGTTGGTAACCCGACTGGGTAACCTCAGTGACTATCTCATGGCGATGGATATTCTTTTTCAGCGTCAAAAGAATCTGGTTGGGGTTGACTGGCTTGATGAGGTAATCGGCAATCTTGCTGCCTATGGCCAAATTCATGATATTCTCTTCCTCACTCTTCGTACACATCACCACGGGCGTAGTGGGTTGTATCTCCTTGATACGCTGCAAGGTCTCCAATCCACTCAATCCAGGCATCATCTCGTCAAGCAAGATAAGGTCGAAAGTTGTCTGCTGACATTGCTCTATGGCATCAGCACCATTCGTCACCGTCATCACTTGATAACCTTTCTTTTCCAGAAAGAGAATATGAGCGCGCAGCAGCTCTATCTCATCGTCTACCCAAAGTAATAATCCATTGCTCATATTGTCAAAATCCTTCTAGGTCATAATATTCATCATCGAGGTCGAAACCACCCGACGGCAGCGGCTCGTTGGGCTGTGGTGAGTCAGCGGGCAGATTCAAGTCGTCCTCGAAATATATCTCCACGTCATCCATAGACTCTTGCCTGGATGGAGCGGCGGATTCTTGAGGTTGCCGACCATCTCTTTCTCCCTCTGGGGCAATCCGCTCCTCTGGCATCTCCAATATATTGGTATTCTCCATGGGAGTATCCGTCTCCATAGAAACGGCAGGTTCTTCTATAGGTATTTCCATACCCTGTTGCGGAACGGCATTGGCATCAGGCTCTTCCATGGGTATCACCATGTCCGCGGCGGGCGCGGTCATCTCCAACGTCTCTTCTGGTATGACGAACATGTCCGCGTCTCCCGATTGTTCTGAGGCATTCCCTTCCCTCTCACCAAAAGGCAGGCCAATGCCCTCGTTTTCAGGTTCCTGTTCGGAGACAATAATATCAGGCTCCATCAGCAAGAATTCCTTGGCGGGCCGCAGTGAGGCGAAATGCTCCGCATAGAAACGCTCATATTCCTCATAAGTTTTCTGCGTACCCAGCAATGGCAGGTTCTCCACGCTGATGACAAACGCCCTGCCGTCACCTAAAAGTTGCATAATCCGCGGTTGGCCATAAATCGCCTGGGCATATTGGCGAGCCTCTTGGTAATTGCGAAAACCTGTCAATCGCATACGATGCACACCCTGCTGTGGCTCAATGACAATATCAAAACCACGCGCCAGATAGGTTGTAAAGTTGAACTTAGCCACCTCGAAAAGCAATTGGTTCTCGTTGGTGGAGTCTGGCTGATAAACCAACATGAAAAGGAAAGGAGCGTTAGCCTCCGCTGAAAATTCTTTCACCTGTGTAGTATCTTGTCCCGTGGCTGACATGGAGCGATAAGTCCATACATCGGCCAGGTCAAATCTTCCTCCTTGCGGTGTCTTGCCTGCGTTTACGCCATTGATTATCATGCCCGCCATCTCACTCAGTCGGCTATTGGGATAACCTTCTACCACAGCTTCCATGTCTGCCAGACATGAATCTGCATTGCCTTGATACAGTTGGCTCAGTCCTCCCACAAACAGGAACTTATCTCTGTTGGCGCCCTTCAAGAAGCGTGTTGCCGAAAGACGGGCATTAGCGTCTACCTCTTGGTAACGTCCCTTGCGAAAAGCCTCATAGGTCGCCGCATAGAGGGAATCTTCCATCCGCGCTCCCTTGCGGGCATTTTCCTCGAAATAGGGATCAGTCAACAATGCCGTCCATTCACTTTGCGGGAACCTTTGCGACAAGATGTCAAGGCATTGCCGGGCATGAGCCTCATCTGCCTGCCTGGAATACAACAGGAAGAGATGATAGTAAGCGTCATCTGCCTGCGCACAACTGGGATATTGTTCCACCAGCCTATTCAGCAACCGAGCTGCCAAAGGCAACATGTCCAATTTATCTTTTATGATGACACCCGCTTGATAAAGCGCCTCTTCCAACAACAGGTCGCTAGCTTGTTTCTGCTCTTCGGTAAAGGGTATCTGTGCCAGGTAATACTCCCTGTTATGCGGATCGGTAGCGGGATTGCCTGCTTGCTCTTCCTCGGCATTCTGCTCTTCCGCCGTTTCCTCTTCCGTTCCTGGCTCAGAGGTTTCCTCTTCCTGGGCTTCTTGGGCTACTACGGTCACGTTGGCTCGCTGCCAGTTGTCCACGTTCTCACGCTTGCCCCACTGCCTTTGGAATGTAGCCTTGCCTTGCTGTACGGCCATAGGGTTATAAAAATACCACGTCGTGGAAGCACCTGGTTGAACAGTGGGTTGCGGCTGTCTGGGACGCTGGAAGGCACCCGTTTGGTTTTGGGCGATAATTTGCCGGCTTTCCAGCTCGGCTTGGCGGTCTCTTTCCTCCTCTTCCTTGCGCTTCAGCTCCTCTATCACCCTATCGATGGCAGCGTTACGCTCTGCCTCTGGCATCCTGGCGAGTGCCTGTAGGGAGTCTTGCAGGTGGATGGTCTCCGTATGGGGCACCAACTCGTCAAGCACTTTGGAACGAAAAGACAATTCCTCATAGTCTTCCCTGTCAGTGTCCAATAGTCCTAACGCTTCCCCATAACAACGGTGAGCGTCACTGAAGCGTTCTTTCTGCCAATATAAATCACCCAGCCTCAAGAGCAAGACCCCTTTTTCCACTCCGCTGCGGGTGGCCTTTTGGTTGCCCTCCTCATAGGCGGCTATAGCTCTGGCAGTGTCGCGCTCGGCCAAATACACATTACCTATGGCATAATATACTTGATCCAAATATTCTTTGTTATTGTCCGATGTCGCCATTCTTCTCAACCGGCGCAAGGTAGACTTAGCGTTACCGCTTGCCGCCACCTCGGTCATGGCGATACGTGCATTGAAAGCCAGTTCATAGGGAGGATGCTGGCGCAAGACGGAGCGAAACGCCTTGTAGGCCTCCTGCCTCTTGCCTTGGGCGGCAAGCAGCTGACCCAACAAGAAATATTCACGGGCTTTCTGCTTACGGCGCATCTCGTGCCTGATGACCTTGCGCAGGTAGGCGACCGCTTGCTCATGATCTTCTTGCTGGATATAATAATCCGCCAAAGTATAGTCCCATTCCTTTTGCGCACGCCAATGTATAGAATCCCGATGGCTATCCCTTATGACCTGCTCCGCGTCATAATACCACTCCAGCTCCACATAGCACTTGGCCAACCAGGCCCGTGCCCTGTCACGGATGGCGGGTTGCGTGGCATATAGCCTGTCCATGTAGGAAAAAGTGGAAGCGGCTCCCTCGAAGTCTCCCTTGTGAAACTGCGATCGCCCCATCAGCAGCCACGCCTTCCACAAGAAGGGGTTGTACTCCTTGCGGTTAAGCCACTCTATGTCCTTGGGGGTCTTCTTGCGGTTCCTGTCCCATACGGGCCGCCTCTTGATACTATGCAGCTGGATGGCTTTCTGGCATTTCTCTATGGCCCGGTCAAAGTTAGCCTTGCCCAGTTCCTTGCTTTCCTTGTTGCCGACCGTATAAAGAGGTATTCGTTCAGTGTAGTTGTCCTCATTGCCTGTTTCTTTCTCCTTAGAACCTTCTATGTAAGCCAAGGTAGCGTTATAATAAGTATTATAGCGGGCATTGAAAGCATGCCACCAACGAGAACCCGCCGTATTCTTCTGCGTCGAACATCCCGCCAACATCGCCACCATGAAACACATAAACGGCAGGCAAGCTGATATCCATAACCTAGACTTTCGCATAGACAGCTCTCATTTGCCCATCATCAGCAACAATTCATCTTTCAAGGAGTCTGGAATATTGATGCCCCGTAACGTAAGACTGCGACTCCAGCCCTTCACTTCCTCTGACCGCAGGGTATAAAGCACTTCGGCGAATCGCTCCACCTCTTGTTCGGTATAGCTATCGGAAGCCCTTCCCCGAAAATCATCCAATTCTTCGTCCTCGTAATACTCTATTGCTTGGGTGGCGGCTTCCATCATACATTCCATCTCACACCGCTCATCGTTACCATCACAACTGCCACAATCTCCTGCGGGAGGTTGTATGATAGGGCTTTCTTCCTTACCCCGGGAGAAAACCCAAGTGAGCAATGCCGTAATGGCACCAGCTATGATGAGCGCGAGGATTAAGTATAGCATACCTTATTATATATCAGAAATACCAAACCCCACTTCCCGCAGATGATCCCAAAAAGACGGATAAGACTTGGAGACCACTTCGGGATGGGCTATCCGCAATCCTTTATGACGAAAAGCGGCAGGTGCGAAAGCCATAGCCATGCGATGGTCCTCGTAAGTGGCTATAGGCTCCATCGTGGGAGCGCAACGTTCTCCGTCCCAACACAGCGTATCGCCATGCTCGTCATAAATGATGAAACCCAATTTGCGGCACTCTTGCTTGAGCGCTTCTATACGGTCGGTCTCCTTTATCTTCAAGGTTTGCAATCCCGTGAAACGGAAAGTAACTCCCAACTCACAGCAACAAACCACCACCGTTTGCGCCAAGTCTGGGCAGCGGGAAAAATCGTAATCCAACCTCTTGACGCACGACCCGCCACGCCGCAGCAAGGCCTTTCCCGTCTCCATTGCCGTACTGGCAGAAAATGAGGTATCAACACCTAACTGCCGGAAGATGTCTTTCACTACCGAATCACCTTGCATGGAGTTCTCTTCCAATCCCAAGAGCGAAACCTCACATGCCATGGCTGAGGGAGCCAAAGCCATCATCTCATACCAATAGGATGCCGCGCTCCAATCGCTCTCAATCGTATAGCGACAGGCCTGATAGGGTTTGGGCCGCACTTGTATGGAATTTCCGTCCAGCCATTGCGCATCGGCACCAAAAGCTTTCATCATCCGCAATGTCATCTCGATATAAGGCAAAGAAATAAGCTGACCCGTCAAGCGCAACGTCAAACCTTTTTCCAACACAGGGCCAATCATCAACAGCGCGGAAATATACTGTGAACTCACGTCACCCGCAATGCACAATTCCCCTCCCCGCAAGGCGTTCCCCTTAACGCGGAGAGGCGGAAAGCCATCCTCTGCCAGGTAATCTATCTCCGCTCCCAAGCTCCGCAAAGCCTCTACCAATACTCGGATGGGGCGATGTCTCATGCGCTCGGTGCCCGTTATGACATGTTCCTCTCCTGCCGTTACGCTCAGGTAAGCGGTCATGAAACGCATGGCCGTGCCCGCGGCTTTAATATCTATTTCATAAGGCATGCTCTCCAGCGCGGAGACCATTACTCGTGTATCGTCACAATCACTCAAGTTATCTGGCAACACTTTCCTGCCAGCCAGAGCGTAAATCACCAGCGCGCGGTTGCTGATACTCTTGGAGGCGGGCAAGCGAACAATGCCCTCCAGGCATGGGGGAGTCGTAAGCGTATAAGTCATAGGTTATTTCTTCAATTGAATGGGCAAGTCTACTATGCCCATGGGCTTGTCCGCCGCACGGGTAGCCCTGGATTTGTTCTTCTTGGGGCCAGGCATCAATGGGCTATAGTAAAGCACTTGCCTTACCCGATAGGCTTGGTCCTCGGTAAAATCCTCACTATAGCAATAAGCGTAGTCCATAATGTTGGTGGCCTCATATTCCTCTCCGTCGCAGGGTTCCCTCCTTACCAGCTCTTTCAATGAGCGTTTATCCGCTGGAGTGGCCTCGTTATAAGCGGCCACCCACTCATTATATCTTAACTGGTTGTAGGAAGGCGTGTCCTCACAATAATCGGTGTCTTCACAAGCGTCTTCATTGCCATCCACCTCGGAGAAGACGTGATGCAAGCCCAGGAAATGCCCCAATTCATGAGCCAAGGTGGCCACCACGTCAGTGGTATAATACATCTGCCGCTCAGCGTCACTATATCTGTCGTCCGAGTGCTTGTCTGCGTAAAGGCTATTGATAGACACACAATAGGCGAAATTGATGTTGTCTTTGGTCAGGTAGGCATTGTCGTTCTTGGTCAGTCCTTCTATATCGGGTTGACCCGCCGCGGCGTAATAGGGCATGTGACTAATGCCCAACGTCACGGCCTCTCCCAATTCGTCTTCCTGGAAGTTATAGACCATCACATTCACGTAGTCATTCGGTTCCCATAAATATTGCCAATTGCCTTGGGCGCCTCCCTTGTCGTTCATGAAGTCATAGGGATCTATGGGGTAGGCTGCATGATACTTACGGTATTCCACGCCTGGGAAGGGTAAAGCCTTTCCCTGTTCATCTGTCTGGGCGGGCACGAACCTCACTTTCATGTTCACGCTCTTGGCGTAAATTCCTCCTTGGTAAAGTTCGTTGACATGTTCCAACGCTTCCCGCAGCCATGCGGCATTGATATACTGCTTGGGGTCGCTGGAGTTATCATAGAGCACGTGAAAAATGACAGGTATCTCATAGACGTAGTCTTCACTGATAGAGGTCACGTCTGGGGCGGGAGGCTTTATGTCTCCGCCCTCATCGTCACTGCCACATCCCGCCAACAGCGCAATCAGCAGCGCGAACAAAGCAAGGAAACGATTTCTCATATGGAACTTACTGAAATATAAAATGGTTGTTGCCTGCAAATATACGAATTATTTTCCATACCGCTATGCCTTCATGGCAAAATATGCCGAATACCCGCTATTGTGAAACGCTCTTTTCACGTCTGGAAAGCCAAAAGACTACGAAATCGTAAGCATCACATTAAAAAGATATTTATCCATCTATAAATGAAAAGGGAGCCCCAAACCGAAACCAGGCATATACGGGAAAAACGTTTCAATATGTAAGCACTAGACAAAAGAAAATCAATAATGGGACAAAACGATTTTGTCAAACTGAAAGTTGTGTGCGCTAAAAAGTTTGATTTCAAATTGAAAGCAAAGAGACAAATTACAACTCGTTTTTGGCCAAAAATATATTATAAAATAGTGTTAAGAAAAGATTGTACTTACAAAAAATCATAGTATATTTGCAGTACCAAAACAAAAACGTATAACATAAAAACCTAAAGCATATGAAACGTGTAATATTAGTCTCAATGATGGCTTTGCTGGCCGTTGTATGTTATGGCCGCAAGCGTATCCAAAACGCCACCGTTGTAGGTGACACCATCTACTACGCTGAGAACATGATGCATGCGGCTAGCGCAGACCAAGCCAACTACTATAGAATCCTGATGACCACAGGCACCGGGCTCAACAAGCAAGACGTATTCGCCGATTACTACATGGACGGTACGCTGAGAGCTGAAGGTGGCTACAAGTTCATTGACTTGGGCGATGACCGCAACACCATATGGGATGGTCAGGTCACCACTTACTACGTGAACGGCAAGGAGAAATGGAACGGAAAGTATGTCAACGGCAAACGCGAGGGCTATTTCACCCTGCAACTGCGTGAAGGCGGCGTGGCCGTGGTACAGTTCTTGAACGGAGAGTCGGTTTACGACTACTTCACGGTGACCAAGAAAGACGGCACCATCGAGAAACGCCCATTGGAAGACATTCGATCTCTCTTATAAATTTATTTTGTTGATAGTAAAGATTTCATAGAAGGAGGCACTCCGTGAGGAGCGCCTCCTTTTTCGTACCCATCTTTTCCTATTCCCTCGCGCGCATATAATTATAATAAGGTGTATTCAGGGTTCAGCGGATTTTCAGTGGGGATTAACCAGTCCTTGCCTCGCGGTGTCCGGGGATACGCGAAGGTGTTGTGGGCGACGCACATGGGAGGGATGAATGATTAAATCTTGACAAAGCCAGGATGGGGCTGTAGGCGGCTTGGGCGCGAGGAAAAACGCAACTAGTTGCGTCGCCCCACGAAACTAGTTGCGGTGGCCGATGAAACTAGTTTCGTGACCCTTCGATACTAGCTTCGTTTCCCGCCGCCTGTACATGGGCAGTCTGGGGGCTTTCGTTCCCGCAAGAGCGTGGAAGTAAGGTTTCTTGACATTCTCCCGTGTAGCCCATGCCCGGGAATGCCCCGTGCGCACTTGTCGCCACCTTGGCAATCTCCCGTTACCCCATGATACTTCCACTGAGTCGTATTCAGCTCATCGGATAATCAGCGGGAATTGCGCGCTACAACAAGCCAGAATCCTTACTAATTCTCATTGAGCCACCAGGGAGTCTTAGAGAATGGGGTTAAACCCAAATCGTTCATTGGATTTTGGATAGTTTGCCTTTTTATGGTGTGAGAACAGCCAACGTTCTCTCACAAACCACGAGCCTTGTATATCTTTTCCTTGGCGTCATTAATCTCCTGGAACTTCTTCTCGGCCGCCCGTCTTACGTCTTCCCCTAAAGCGGCAACCTTATCAGGATGGTGGCGCAACGCCATCTTACGATAAGCGGCTTTCACTTCTGCATCAGTGGCGGAAGGGCTGACACCCAAGATACGGTAAGCATTCTCCAGGTCCGCGGCGGAAGAAGAGGAACCCGAACGGCCCATGCTGAGCATCTGCTCCAACTCCGCTAGCGAAATGCCCAAGTGTACCGTGATTTCCCGCAAGGCATTTACCTCCTCTGTCACCACCACTCCATCTGCCTTGGCCAGCATCACCAGGAAGCTGAGCAGCTGCAAGCGTTGCTCGTAAGGCATATTGGCCGCTATCTGTCCGCAGCTGTCACAGATGACGGAGCGGTATTGCTCCACTCCCATCTGGTTTTGCTGCTGGAAAAGCTTCAACAATATCTCCTCCCCTTGCACCTGCGCCGCCATGCCGAAGTTGTTGCGCAAGAAGCGGCGCACAGCCTCCATCTCAGAGTGCATCACCTTGCCATCTGCCTTGATGATATAGGAAGCCAACACCAAAAGGGAAAACATGAATGAGTTGCGCTGCCCCTCATACATGCGACGACGGCGATACGCGTCTGCGTCGCCATATTCTTGGTTGTTGTATTGGCGGTCATCTTGGTTCACCTTATCCAGCCCATAATCGAACAGGGAACCCAGTGCGAAGCCCGTCAACGCCCCTAGCGGCCCTCCAGAGATAAATCCCAGGAAGCCGCCTATCCATTTACCCATAGCCATAGGCTAAGCTACTCGAAGTAATACAGGAAAGTGGCGATACCCGACAAGGCTGGCTTGCGCTCGCCTTCTATCTCTATCTTGAACTCGATGCCTACCTTGCACGTACCACGCAAATTGGCGATATCATGCAAGCTACAAGTGAGACGCACACGGCTGCCCGTGATGACGGGTGTGCCAAACTTCATCTTGTCCATGCCATAGTTGACCATCATCTTCAGATTGTGCACCTCGATAATCTGGTTCCACATATAAGGCAAAAGCGAAAGTGTGAGGTAGCCGTGGGCTATAGTGCTCTTGTAAGGGCTCTCGCGCTTGGCGCGTTCCACGTCTATATGTATCCATTGAGGATCGAGCGTAGCGTCAGCGAACTTATTAATGCGCTCCTGGTCAATCTGCAACCACTCTGACTCTCCTAACTTCTCGCCCAGATGAGCGGCGAACTCCTCGTAAGAACTGATGATTAATTTGTCCATTTCAAGTTATTGATTAATGTTGATTGATGACTTAAAAATTTTGGTAAAGGTACGAAGAAATCCACAATCTGCCAAAAAAAGTGCCACAAATCGCGCATAATTTCGAAATTATTCGTATTTTTGTGCCATATTACATTTAATTATCTTACTATCATGAGACAAAAAAAGTTTATTTTACAAGAGAAGGACATCCCTACGCAGTGGTACAATATACAGGCGGACATGAAAAACAAGCCTATGCCCCCTCTCAACCCTGCCACCCATAAGCCCGTGACTGTAGACGACCTAAGCCTCATCTTCGCCCGCGAATGCTCCATACAAGAACTGGACACCGAGCATGCCTGGATAGACATCCCCGAGGAAGTACGCGACAAGTATACCTACTATCGTTCCACACCCCTGGTAAGAGCCTATGGGCTGGAGCAGGCACTGGATACACCTGCGCACATCTATTTCAAGAATGAGTCCACCAACCCGCTGGGTTCCCACAAAATCAATTCCGCCCTGGCGCAGTGCTACTACTGCAAGCAGGAAGGAGATACCAACGTGACCACAGAGACAGGAGCCGGGCAGTGGGGTGCCGCGTTGGCCTACGCCGCCAAGCTCTACGGATTGGAGTGCGCCGTCTACCAAGTGAAAATCACGATGCAACAGAAGCCTTATCGATCCAGCATCATGCGCACCTTCGGGGCGCACGTAGAAGGTTCACCTTCCATGAGTACCCGTGCCGGCAAGGACATTATCACCCGCGACCCGAATCATCCAGGATCATTGGGAACAGCCATCAGCGAGGCTGTCGAACTGGCTACAACTACGCCCAATTGCAAATACACACTCGGTTCCGTGCTTAACCACGTGGCACTCCATCAAACCGTCATCGGACTGGAAGCGGAAAAGCAAATGGAAATGGCGGGTGAATATCCCGACACCATCATCGCTTGCTTCGGTGGAGGAAGTAACTTTGGCGGACTGGCTTTCCCCTTCATGCGCCACACCATCAAGGATGGAAGGAAAACGGAATACATAGCCGCAGAGCCAGAGAGCTGCCCCAAGCTGACCCGTGGAAAGTTCGAATATGACTTCGGAGACGAGGCGGGATACACGCCATTGCTACCCATGTACACCCTGGGACATGACTTCAAGCCCGCCAACATTCACGCGGGCGGCCTCCGCTACCATGGCGCGGGCGTAATCATCAGTCAATTGCTGAAAGACAAATACATGTATGGCGTGGATATCCCACAACTGGAAAGTTTCGACGCGGGCATGCTCTTCGCCCAAACAGAAGGCATCATCCCCGCCCCAGAGAGTTGCCATGCCATCGCCGCAGCCATACGCGAGGCGAAAAAGGCCAAGGAGGCGGGCCAGGAGAAGGTGATACTCTTCGGCTTGAGCGGCCACGGCCTCATCGACATGCCTTCCTACACGCAATACATAGACGGTGACTTGCGCGACTACGCCCTCTCCGAAGAGGAACTGCAAGCATCACTCAGCAAGGTGCCGAAGGTAATGTAAAAAGGCAGTACTACTCCTTTTCAATATCAGTAGTACTGAAATCGAGAGTCAGTACTACTGATATTTCATTTCAGTACTACTGCGTTTTTCCCGCAACACACAGCGCACCATTTTCCTTACTCGCCAGGCAGCTGGCTGGAGACATAGAGCAAGGCATCACGCAAGGCAGGCCGCCAATAATTCCAGTCATGTCCTCCCGCCTTGACACGCAGTTCATAGGGAATGCTGCGCTTGCGGAAGCTGGCTATCAAGTCTATGTTCGCGTCGTAGGTGAAATCCTTGTCACCGCAATCAATAAACCAATGGACGGTTTTCCAGGCCTCCACATCAGCTTCCGAACCATTCGCAATCGTGAGAATGGGATTGTAATCATCCACCAACTTCTGCCGCCAAGGGGCGGAAGGGTCATTCTTCAAGAACTCCAAGGGCTGGGCACGCAAATAGCAGCTCATGCCATAAACCACATTAAAAAGGTCAGGATGAAGCACGCCATATACAACCGCAGCTCCACCTCCCATCGAGAACCCCGCTACAGAACGATACGCCTTACCGGGCTTTATCCGATAGGTACGCTCAATATAGGGCATGAACTCACGGAACATGAAATCCTCATAACGCCAATGGTCTGCGTTAAACCATATCATGTTGTCTTTGTTGGCCTCAGGGCAAACTACGACCATCTCTTCCATCTGCCCACAGGCTATCAAACTATCCGCCAAATGGGAAAGCCCTCCATACTGTTCCCAGTCGGTATTGGAACAGCCTCCACCATGTAGCAAATAGAGAATGGGATAAGTTTTTGCCTTGTCTTCCTCATAGCTGGGAGGCAGATAGATGGAATACTCTCGTTCGGTGATGCCTTGCAGCAATGCGCAGGGCATAGTAGCGCGCGTCACCATGCCCTGTGCCAGCATAGGCAGGCAACAAAGCCAAGCCATCAAGAAAAGAGCTACTTGTTTTTTCATTGTCTTTGAGTTCTGTGTTTCCGTTTACATTTTCATCACCACCCGAAACTTATTTCTTGTCATAAGCATGAACGGGATAGTCTATCGTGAAATGGAGTCCGCGGCTCTCCTTGCGCTCTATAGCCATGCGTGTAATGAGGTAACCCACGTTAATCATGTTGCGCAACTCACAGATATCACGACTGGCCTTAACGCGCTTAAACAGCCGCTCGGTCTCCTCGTAAAGCATGTCAAGCCTGTCCCAAGCGCGCTTCAGGCGAAGGTCGGAACGCACGATGCCCACATAGTTGCTCATGATTTCCCCCACTTCCTTTACGCTTTGGGTGATAAGCACCTTCTCCTCGTTGGTCATGGTACCCTCGTCATTCCATTGGGGCACTTTCTCATTGAAATCGTAGTCATCTACATGCTCCAGGCTATGCCTTGCGGCGGCATCAGCATAGACTACGGCCTCTATCAAGGAATTGCTGGCCAAGCGGTTGCCGCCATGCAGACCCGTGCAAGAACACTCACCTATGGCATAAAGCCGCTCAATACTAGAACATCCATTGAGATCTACCTTGATGCCGCCACACATATAATGGGCAGCGGGGCGCACGGGGATATAGTCTTTGGTGATATCTATGCCGATGGACAGGCACTTGGCGTAGATATTGGGGAAATGATGTTTGGTCTCGGAAGGATTCTTGTGGGTGACATCCAGGCAGACATGGTCAAGGCCATGGATTTTCATCTCCTTGTCAATGGCCCTTGCCACGATGTCGCGAGGAGCCAAGCTCAAACGCTTGTCATATTTCTCCATGAAACTCTCGCCGTTGGGCAGTCTCAAAATACCGCCATAACCGCGCATAGCCTCGGTAATGAGGAAAGCGGGATGGGTTTCGCCTTGATGGTAGAGGGCTGTAGGATGGAATTGCACGAACTCCATACCTTCCACGGTGCCCTTGGCACGATAAACCATCGCCTCGCCATCGCCAGTGGCTATGACAGGATTAGTCGTGGTTTGGTAAACAGCACCACAGCCACCCGTACACATCACGGTGACCTTGCTGAGGTAAGTATCCACTTTCTGGGTGTCTGGATTCAGCACATAGGCACCATAACAATATATATAAGGTGTACGGCGCGTTACGCGTGCGCCTAGATGGTGTTGCGTGATAATCTCCACGGCGAAATGATTCTCCTTGATATCAATATCGGGATTATTGCGCACGGCTTCCATCAGTCCACGTTGTATCTCCGCGCCCGTGTCGTCGGCATGATGCAAAATGCGGAACTCAGAATGTCCTCCCTCGCGATGCAAGTCATATTTTCCGTCTTGCTGCTTGTCGAAATGCACGCCCCAGTTCACCAACTCCTTGATTTGCTCTGGAGCGCGTTTCACCACTTGTTCCACTGCCCTGCGGTCGCTGATATAGTCTCCCGCTATCATCGTGTCTTCTATATGCTTCTCGAAGTCATCCACTTCCAGATTGGTGACAGAGGCTACACCGCCTTGGGCAAAAGAAGTGTTGGCTTCATCCAACTGGGTCTTGCATATCATGCACACTTTACCTTTGTGCGCTCTGGCTACTTTCAGGGCGTAACTCATACCGGCCACACCTGCGCCGATAATCAAGAAATCGTATTTGTAAACCATCGCCTAGTATTTAATAATTATGCAAAAGTAACAATTAATCCGTAAACACACTGCTAAAAGGTATATTTTTTGTACTTTTGCAACCAAATTCATGGAAAAGAGAGCAGACAGGACATTTCATAAGCGCGTGACGGTAGCCGCTTGGTGCGGCATTGTCATCTTCGCATGTTTGGCGTTTTATTTCTTCTTGACGAAAATAGCCATACTTGGGCTGCTGGTGTCTATCATTGTAGTGGGAATGGTAGAGAGAAGCATCCATACCACTTATCTATTCCATCGGGTAAAACCCATAGACATGGAGGAAGAGATGGAATTCCTGACGATAGACTCAGGGAGATTCTCCGGCAAAAAGCATATAGCCATCAAGGACATACGGCAAGTGACCCAAATGAAAACCGCTTTTGGCATAGATCATTACCTATTATTGGAATGCCGGAATGGCAAGCTGGAAAGTGTGCAACCTGTCAACGAAGAGGGATTCCTGAAAGAATTAAAGAGGAGAAAACATGAGTACACTTAAATACCTTTTATTTATATTACTTGTTTGGACAACAAGCGCCTTTCACACACAAGCCCAAGAGGTAAGCACGGATAGTCTATACGCGGAAATAGACTCTCTTTCCACAGACACTATCTACGTGGACTCCATCGCCATGCGACTGCCGTGGCCACAATCCGTAAGGGAATGTCTCGACGAACTCATGGAAAGTCCTTTGCTGGAGACTTCCCAAGTAGGCTTAATGGTATGGGACTTGGACGCAGACTCCTGCATCTACCGACACAACGAGAAGCAATTGCTTCGCCCTGCCAGTACCATGAAACTGATAACGGCTATTACCGCTATTGACAAACTAGGAGGCTCATACCAGTTTAAAACACAACTAAAATATACCGGCACTATAGAAAACGGCACCTTAACGGGCGACGTATATTGCGTGGGCGGCATGGATCCCTTGTTCAACTCTGACGACCTTATGGCTTTTGTCAACAGCTTAAGAGAGATGGGCGTAGACACAATCAAGGGCAATGTCTATGCTGACAAAAGCCTAAAAGACAGCGACCCTTATGGAGAAGGATGGTGCTGGGATGACGACAACCCCACTCTTACTCCCCTATTGCTAAGCAGGAAGGACAACTTCATGCCCCGTTTCATGGAGAGACTAAAAGAACGTGGCATCGTTTGTGACGGGAATCTCAAAGAAGGAGCATGCCCACAAGGAGCATTTACGGCATGCACCCGTTCGCACTCCATCAACCAAGTACTTCGCAGGATGATGAAAGAAAGCGACAATCTCTACGCCGAGTGCATGTATTACCAAATAGCCGCAGCCACAGGCAATCGCCCCGCTACCGCCAAGCACGCACGCAACCTGGAACGGCAATTGGTGCGCAAAACAGGATTTGACCCTTTACGATATAAATATGCCGATGGTTCTGGGCTATCACTGTACAACTACGTGAGCGTTGAACTGTTGACTGCCTTATTAAGATATGCCCATCAAGACGAGAACATCAGGACGCAGCTCTATCAATCTTTGCCTATAGCAGGAATAGACGGAACGCTGAAGTCTCGTATGAGGGGAAGCTTTACCCGTGGAAACGTAAGGGCGAAGACGGGAACGTTAACAGGCATCATCAGCTTAGCGGGCTATTGCACTGCCGCCAACGGACACCAACTTTGCTTCGCCATCATCAACCAGGGAGTGATGAGAGGAAGCTTGGCTCGCCAGTTCCAAGACAGGGTATGCCAAGCCCTCTGCCAACCGCAATAAAAGACGAGACTACTTAATGGTATCGAAGCCCTCTCCGAACACACCACTGCAGAAAGACTGCGACACCAAAGCCATAGGGTCAATGCTCTTGATATAGGAAAACACCTCTTGTGACTCATATTTGCGAGCCAGGACGATAAGCACTTGTACGTCATTTTTGGAATACCATCCTTGTCCCTTGATAAGCGTCACACCTCGATGCACCTTTGTATTGATTGTGTTGGCTATCTCCTCATAATGTTTAGAGATTATCAAGAACTGCACCGTCTGACGCGTTCCATTGACAACATAGTCACAAACATAGCTGGCTATCAAAGTAAAGGCTACACCATAGACAATCGTCTCCACGCTGTGGAAAAGAATATAAGATGAACAGATAATGGTAATATCTATCATCTGCATGGCACGGCCGAAACTCATACGGAAATGTTTGTTCAGCAAAGCGATGATAATATCTGTTCCACCCGTGGATCCATTATGGGAAAACACCAATCCTATTCCCGCTCCTCCCAGCAAACCTCCTATCAACACATGCATGAACTTGTCCTCACCAGGAGTGATAATAGGAAAATGCTGGAACACTGGCTGAAGACCACCAATAAACAGAGACATCAAGCCTACACCTATGACGGTACGAATGGTGAATTGTTTAGTCAATGCCTTAAAAGCGATTAACAACATAGCCACGTTGAGCACGGCGATGGACAAACCCGCAGGAATACCCGTGGCATAGAAAATCAAGGCAGAGAGACCCGCTACACCACCCATCACCACCTGCTCTGGCAACACAAACGCCGTATAGCCAATTGAATACAATAAGATACCAAAAGTGATGAAAAACAAGTCTTTCATCTGCTGCTTCTGTAAACGAAACTTTACTTTCTCGTTCATTCTTCTGTAAGTCTTTTCAATTTTCTCGCGCAAAGTTAATCGTTTTTTCACAGGTACCCAAGCAAACACAGGGAAAACATGCCCTCATAAGTCTTATTCTTCAAAATAACAAGATATGGCGTTAATATTTTTCTCAACTTTTCAGTTTTTATCTTGTGGCATTCATGAATAATTAGTACCTTTGCAGTCCATTATATATAATGTATAGACGCATATGGCTGAAACAAGGAAAATCAAGACCGCATTGGTATCGGTCTTTCATAAAGATGGTTTAGACGAGCTCTTGGCTAAGCTCAACGATGAAGGCGTGAAGTTCCTGAGCACAGGCGGAACGCAAAAGTTTATAGAATCTTTGGGGTATGAATGCCAAAAGGTAGAAGATGTCACTACTTATCCCTCTATTTTGGGCGGAAGGGTGAAAACGCTCCATCCGAAAATATTTGGAGGCATACTGGGTCGCCGTGAGAACGAGGGGGACAAGGAACAAATGGCACAGTACGAGATACCCGAAATAGACTTGGTAATCGTTGACCTCTATCCCTTTGAGGACACTGTGGCCAGTGGGGCTTCTGACGCAGACATCATCGAGAAAATAGATATAGGGGGCATCTCGCTCATCAGAGCTGGCGCGAAAAACTTCAAGGACGTAGTCATCGTGCCCAGCAAGGCAGAGTACGGCATGTTGCTCGATCTGCTCAACAAAAAAGGTGCCGAGACCGACATAGAGGATCGCAAGAAATTCGCAGAGCGCGCATTTGGCGTAAGCAGCCACTACGACACAGCCATCCATGATTGGTTTTCAAAGTAACTCACATAAAGCATAAGACAAGAAATGGGATTTTTTTCTTTCGTTCAGGAGATTGCAATGGATTTGGGAACGGCCAATACCATTATCATCAGTGATGACAAGATTGTGGTAGACGAGCCGTCTGTGGTAGCTCTTGACAGGCGCACAGAAAAGATGATTGCCGTGGGTGACAAGGCAAAAATGATGTATGAAAAAACCCACGACAACATCCGCACAATCCGTCCATTGCGTGATGGTGTCATCGCAGACTTCTCCGCATGTGAGCAAATGATGCGTGGACTGATAAAAATGGTACACACGGGCAGCAGACTGTTTTCCCCATCCCTTCGCATGGTGATAGGTGTCCCGTCTGGTTCTACAGAGGTGGAGTTGCGTGCCGTGCGTGACAGCGCAGAGCACGCTGGAGGTCGTGACGTATACTTGATATTTGAGCCTATGGCGGCAGCTATCGGTATAGGAATCGACGTGGAAGCTCCCGAAGGAAACATGATTGTGGATATTGGTGGTGGCAGCACGGAAATCGCCGTCATCTCACTAGGCGGCATTGTTTCTAACAACTCTATCCGTATAGCAGGAGATGACCTCACGGCAGATATCCAAGACTATATGAGCCGCCAACACAACGTGAAGGTAAGCGAGCGTATGGCAGAAAGAATCAAGATTCACGTAGGCTCCGCCTTGACAGATTTAGGAGAGGAAGGACCCGAGGATTTTGTCGTACATGGTCCTAACCGCATCACCGCCTTGCCCATGGAAGTTCCCGTATGCTATCAAGAAGTAGCGCACTGCCTAGACAAGACTGTGGCAAAGATAGAGAATGCCGTACTCAACGCCTTAGAGAACACACCTCCCGAATTATACGCGGATATCGTGAAGAATGGTATCTACCTGACTGGTGGAGGCGCTTTGTTGCGTGGCTTGGACAGGAGGTTGCAAGACAAGATACACATACCTTTCCATATTGCGGACGACCCCTTACACAGCGTGGCCAAGGGAGCGGGTGTGGCCTTGAAGAACGTTGACCGCTTCTCATTCTTGATGAGATAAACCTATGCGCAACCTTATTGAGTTCTTGGCGAAGTACAATCACTGGCTCGTCTTCGTACTCTTGGAGGTGGCAAGTTTTGTATTGCTGTTCAAAAACAACAGCTATCAAGGAAGCGTATGGTTCTCTTCCGCCAATGCGGTGGCAGGGAAACTCAACGAATGGAACTCTTCCGCCATGGCGTATCTTTCGCTAACGGATGTCAATCAGCAGCTCACACAGCGCAACGCATACCTGGAAAGGCAAGTAAATCTGCTCATGGACAGTCTTGCGGCAACCCGCAAAGACTCGACCTTGGGCAAAAGCGCGCAAATCAAAGCCTTGGCTGGATACAAGATGATTCCCGCCAAAGTGGTTAGCAACTCGATAGACAAAGCAGACAATCTCATCACTATTGATAAGGGTACCGCTGATGGCGTAAGAAAAGACATGGGTGTGGTCTGCGGTACAGGCATCGTGGGCATCGTATACCTGGCATCCTCCCACTACGCCGTGGTAATACCCGTTATCAACAAGTCATCCAACATCAGTTGCACCATACAGAAACGCGGATACTTCGGGTACCTGCATTGGGATCGCAAGCCATCTGACATCGCATACCTAGACGACGTTCCTCGCCACGCTCACTTCAGACTGGGAGACTACGTGGTAACAAGTGGCTATTCGTCTGTATTCCCGCCAGGAATCATGGTTGGAAAGATACTGCATGTGTTCAATTCCGCTGACGGTCTTTCTTACCGGGTGCAATTGAGACTATCCACGGACTTTGGCAACCTGCGTGACGTGGTGGTCATAGACGATACGCTGTTAAAGGAAAGGGTGGAATTGCTAAGAGCCGCCCAAGACTCTATCAGACCAAAGAAATAAGGACATGAGGATTGAAGTATTCATACGCTTAACGGAATTCGTCATCCTGCTGCTCGTACAGGTATTGGTGTTCAACCATGTCCACTTGTTCGGGTGTGCCATTCCTTTGGTATATCTTTACTGCGCCTTGGATTTCAGGAGAGGATATCCCAAATGGGCAATCCTTTTGTGGTGCTTTGCGATGGGGCTTGCCATAGACACTTTTTCCAACACACAAGGCGTGGCCGCTGCCTCAATGACTTTTATAGGACTGCTGCAACCCTATGTATTCAAGCTATTCACCCCACGAGACAGCGCGGAGGACTTGGCGGTAAGCAAACGCACCATCGGCTTCTTGAAATACTCTCTCTATTCATTGATGCTCATCTTCATCTATTGCACCGTCCTGTTCTCGCTTGAGACCTTCCACTTTTTCAACTGGGAGCAGTGGGCAATGAGCATCGGTGGCAGCACGCTGCTCACTTGGATAATCATCATCGCTTTAGAAAACATCAGGAATTAACCAGTACATGCCTGAGACCATCCACAGCAATCGCAGATACGTGATAGGTGGTATTGCCACGTGCATTGTCATCATCTATTTAGTGCGCCTATTCACGCTGCAGATAATGAGTGATGATTACAAGAAGAACGCGGACAGCAACGCCTTCCTCAAGAAGATAGAATATCCCTCACGGGGTATCATGACCGACCGCAATGGCAGGCTGATTGTATATAACCAACCCGCTTATGACATTATGGTTGTCATGAATGAGGAGAAAGGACATCTAGATACCCTGGAGTTTTGCGAAGCATTAGGTATTACCAAGGAATTCTTCATCCAACGGATGAATGACATCAAAGACCGCAACAAGAATCCTGGCTATTCCCGTTACACCCAGCAACTCTTCATGAGCCAGATAGCCGACAAAGATTTCAGCGTCTTTCAAGAGAAACTCTTCCGTTTCCCAGGTTTCTACGTGCAGAAGCGCAGCATCCGCCAATACCAATATCCCATAGCCGCCCATGTTTTAGGAGACGTAGCGGAGGTGTCTGAATCAGATATCGAGGAAGATGACTATTATCAGGCGGGCGATTTCATTGGGAAATCAGGGGTAGAACGTTATTACGAGAAACAATTGCGTGGTGTCAAAGGGATGAAAATACTGTTGAGAGATGCCCATGGAAGAGTACAAGGAAGCTACATGAACGGCAAACTCGACAAAGCACCCGTGGCGGGAAAGAACCTAACGTTAAGTATTGACGTAAAGCTACAGGCTTTAGGAGAACGGCTACTAGAGGGAAAGATAGGAAGTATCGTAGCTATAGAGCCTTCTACGGGCGAAGTGCTATGCATGGTTTCCTCTCCCTCCTACAATCCCAGGATGATGGTGGGAAGGCAACGAGGCAAGAACCACAGGCTGTTGGCGCAGGATGGTTGGCGTCCGTTGCTCAACCGCAGCATCATGGGACAATATCCACCAGGCTCCACGTTCAAGACTTCTCAAGCGCTCACTTTCATGAGCGAAGGCATTATCAATCCACAGACCATGTTTCCATGTCATCATGGTTTTTATCACAGAGGCCTTCACCTGGGATGCCATGGACACGCTTCTCCCATTGCCCTGGTAGATGCCTTAAGCACTTCCTGCAACGCCTACTTCTGTTGGGGACTTTACTACATGATGGGCAACAGGCAACGATATACCTCCGTGCAGCAAGCCATGAACATATGGAGGGATTACATGGTCAGCATGGGATTCGGCTATAAATTGGGCATAGACTTACCAGGAGAGAAACGCGGCCTCATCCCCAATGCCCAATACTATGACAACGTCTATAAAGGATCCTGGAATGGCCTGACAATCATCAGTATCTCGATAGGGCAAGGCGAGGTAAACCTCACTCCCCTACAGATAGCCAACCTATGCGCCACCATTGCGAACCGCGGCTATTACTACATTCCCCACGTGGTGCGCAAAGTAGAAGGAGAACCATTGGACACGCTTTATACGCGCAGACATTATACTATGGCCAACCGAAAAGCATACGACTACGTAGTAGCGGGCATGCGCAGTTCCGTTATCAAAGGAACCTGTAGAGCGGCCAATCGAGCAGACTATCTCGTATGTGGCAAAACAGGAACCGCGGAAAACATGGGAAAGGATCACTCCGTGTTCATGGGCTTCGCCCCGATGGACAACCCCCAAATAGCTATTGCCGTATACGTGGAAAATGGAGGCTTCGGCGCAGAGTATGGAGTACCCATAGGTGCCTTGATGATGGAACAATATATTAAAGGGAAACTTTCTCCTGAGTCGGAGCGCAAGGCGGAAGATTTCCAAAAAAGAAGAATAGCGTATGGAACGGCAGAGCGGTAGGTCACAGAGCATACTCCGCTCATTGGATTGGTGGACAATAGGCATATACCTGGCATTGCTCGCCTTTGGATGGATCAGCGTCTGCGGAGCCAGTTACACCTATGGCGACACGGATATCTTCAGCCTGGATACTCGTTCGGGAATGCAAATCATATGGATAGGAACTTCCATCGTATTAGGTTTCGTCATCCTGATGCTAGACGATAGGTTTTATGACACTTTCTCCTATGTCATCTTCGGGCTGTTGCTAATCGTGCTCTTCGCCACCATCTTCAATCCGCATCAAATCAAAGGCTCACGCTCATGGCTCGTTTTGGGTCCCTTGCGTATGCAACCCGCCGAGTTCGCCAAGTTCGCCACGGCACTTGCCCTATCCAAACTGATGAGCGCCTATGGTTTTGATATCCACAAATGGAAACATTTCGCCGCCGCGGCATCTGTGGTGTTCTTGCCTATGCTCCTTATCATCGGGCAAAAAGAAACCGGCTCGGCCTTGGTATATCTCTCATTCTTCTTGGTATTCTACCGTGAAGGCATGTCGGGAGGCTTTCTTTTCACGGCCATCGCCATGATAGTCTACTTCGTAGTGGGCGTAAAATATGAGCAATACCACTTATGGGACGCCACCACCTCCGTGGGCAAATGCGTCGTGCTGTACCTGATACAAGTATTCACCATTGGCATGACCAGCGTCTACACGCAAAACTTTAAGGAAGGCTGGCGATTACTCGGTTCCGTAACTGGCTTGACATTGCTGTTCCTGCTATTTTCCAAGTTTGTCATTCCTTTTGATGTCACCTGGGTGCAACTGGGGCTTACAGCCTTGCTCATTGCCTACCTGTTGACAAGATTATTCTATGTGCGTCTACGCCCCTACTTGTTCAGCGCTTTGTTCGCAATAAGTTCCTTGTTGTTGTTCTACGGGGCGGACTACATACTCAACAACGTGCTCCAACCCCACCAACGCGTAAGGGTCAACGTGCTATTGGGACTGGAAGAAGACCTAGCGGGCGCTGGCTATAACGTACACCAAAGCGAAATCGCCATTGGTTCTGGCGGATTACAAGGCAAAGGCTTCCTTAATGGCACACAAACCAAGTTGAAGTTCGTACCAGAACAAGATACCGATTTCATCTTCTGCACCGTGGGAGAAGAAGAGGGCTTTTTGGGCTCCGCAGCTGTATTGCTTTTGTTCTTGGCACTGATACTGCGGCTGATACATCTTGCTGAACGGCAACCATTCAGCTTTGGCCGCATCTATGGATATTGCGTGATGAGCGTTTTCCTCTTCCACCTTACCATCAACGTGGGCATGGTACTGGGCTTGATGCCCGTGATAGGCATCCCCCTGCCGTTCTTCAGCTATGGAGGCTCCTCACTTTGGGGCTTCACCATCCTGCTCTTCATCTTCCTGCGCATAGACGCGGCACGATTGGCGGTTAGAGAATAAAGCCGTCAAAATCTGCGCATGTTTATCCCCACATCACTGATTCCAGGCAATAGCTCCTTTTTCATGCCATGACGTATAGTGATATGCAAGGAATCACCAGTCCGCAGGTTTATGGTTCTTATTGGAAAAGTGTACTGGAAATAGCTGATGCCACCACTTAATTGCCGCCCTTGTTGGTCAAAAAAACGGCAATTGATAGTATCACGCATGATAGTGCCTTTAGGCAAGACCGTTTGTTCCACGATAAGCGTAAGGGCCATGAAAGGATACTCGCCATTAATACGCACCCCCATCTCCATATCATAGGCACCGCCTTGCGCCAGTTTAGGCACATCAAAGAATAGCGTATCATTCCGCTCCCACCCTGTCAATGGGGCTGGCTGATACTTATTATATACTACGTTGGGTGTGCAAGCCGACAGCGACAAAGCCACGGCCCACCACCCTATCCATCTCAGTTTCATGCCTCTTGCTTGCTGGGAGTCTGCGGTTTTCTGCCATTAGGCCTGCTTTCCCTCCCCTCTCGTGGCCGCGGGTTATTTTGCCTGTTAACACCTGCCATCTGCCCTTCAGGCTTAGGGGAACGATTACGGCTCTTGTTCTTCTTCTTTTTCTTTTTGTCAAACCTGCTCAGGTCAGCCTCCGCCAATAGATCAACAGGCTTGGGCGTTTCCTTATACTTATTGTCCTCCTTCAGGCTAAGGGGTTTCTTTCCCCTCTTGTTCATCTCAATAATCTCCCTTGCGCGTTCAGCGGTAATGGTCTCTGCGTTAGCGGCAATATTCTTGTCGGTAGAATACGTTACCATGCCCGAGAGAATGTCAGCCTTGAAATAATGATACTCGTTGTCCGCTGTCTGCAACAGTACATCCTTAGGCGGCAGGCGCTTGTTTGCCTCCATATAATTATCAACCTCATAGTTGAGGCAACACTTCAATTTAGCGCACATACCCGCCAACTTCTGTGGATTGAGGGAAATATCTTGGAAGCGAGCGGCATTGGTGCTCACGCTTACAAAGTTTTTCATCCAGGTGGCACAGCAAAGCTCCCTGCCACAAGGACCCGTGCCACCTATGCGGCCAGCCTCTTGGCGAGCACCTATCTGTTTCATTTCTATCCTCACATGGAAAGTCTCCGCCAAGACCTTGATAAGTTGGCGAAAATCCACGCGCTCATCGGCGATATAATAAAAGATAGCCTTGTTGCAGTCTCCTTGGTATTCCACATCGCCTATTTTCATCTGCAACCCCAGCCGCTTGGCTATCTGCCGGCTCTCTATCATCGTACCATGTTCACGGCTTTTCGCCTCATGGTACTTGTCCATATCCGCCTGCTTGGCGATGCGGTACACGCGGCGGATATCGTCAGCGGACTTCAGGTTAGCCTTCTTCAGTTGCAACTTCACCAATCTTCCTGTAAGTGTCACCACGCCAATGTCATGGCCAGGATTAGCTTCCACGGCTACGATGTCACCTTTCTTCAAGTCAAGATGGTTCACGTTATGGTAATATCCTTTTCGGGTGTTCTTAAACTGCACCTCCACCAAGTCTGTACTCTCGGCATTGCCAGGCACGTCCGCCAGCCAGTCATAGGTGTTCAACTGGCAATCCTGCCTGCCGCATCCCCTATGGCTCAGTCCCCGGTCAGTATCGTTGGCGAGAGTGAATTTCATATTCTCGTAGTCCATATCTATTAGCTTATTATTTTCTTATGAGTAACATTATCATCTTGAGGGCAAGGTCAAAGAAAACAATTTTCCCGTTAGCGTTTTGTCCTATATCCCTTATGGCTTTTTCCATCACCATATTCATCTCCACCACGTTCGCCTCGTTTACGTAGCGAGCGAAATTCTTCGAGAAGCTCTCCTCCGCTGATGTCATATAGACCAATTCCCGCTGGTGGAAGTTGTAAACAAAGTTTTCCCTTACCATACGTAGGAAATAAGTCAGCAGCCGGCGTTGCTTTTCCCTGCCGTAGCCACTTACTTTCTCACTCCACTTCTTCAGTTCTTTCACATTGCGCATATAGGCCAATCGCATCAATGCCTTGAAGTCTTCCAGGAAGCCCACGTTCTCGTTGTTGGCTTCCAGTTCCCTCACGGCCTTGTTCCAGTCCCCGTTGACCATCCTCGCGATGCCTCTTGCCGTACTTTCGTCCAACATCCGGCGAGACATCAAGGCTTTTTCCATGGCGTCTTGCGGAATACGCTTGAAGTCAATGCACTGCGTGCGGCTCTTGATAGTCTCCAACAACAGCCCCGGTTCTTCACTTACCATGATAAAAACGGTTTGGCTTGGAGGTTCCTCCAAGAGTTTCAGCAGCTTGTTGGCACTGGTTTGGTTCATGCGTTCCGGCAACCATATAACGCTTATCTTATAGCCTCCTTGGCTTGACTTCAAAGAGAGTGTCTTGGCCAATTGGTCACTTTCCGCGGCGGTGATGACCGCTTGCTGGTTGGCCGCGCCCATCATTTCCATCCACCTTTCCATGGTGAAATAGGGTCCATCCGCCAACATCTTGCGCCATTCCCCTATGAAATCAAGGCTAACAGGCTGATGGTCACCTCCCATCTTCGGAGTCTTGATAGTGGGATAAGTGAAGTGCAGGTCAGGATGTTCCCACTTGCTGAGCATGGCTTCCACGTTGCGCTCCTGAGCGACACCTTCCTTTCCCTCGCCAAGCAAATAGCTGGCAAGAGCCAAGGCCGCCGCCATCTTTCCGCATCCTTGCGGCCCACAGAAGAGCATCGCATGGGGAACCTTGCCTTGATCGGCGGCCATCCGCAGCCGACCACATATAGCGTCTTGCCCTATCACTTCGCTCCACTTCATGGCTTCACATTACTCTCTTGACAATCTCCTTGACCGACTCCACCGCCGAGACGGTATAGAAATGAATATTCTCCACCCCTGCGGCATAAAGCTCCCTTACTTGCTGGGTAGCCCATTCCACTCCAAGGGCTCGCGCGTCGTCATCTGTCTTGCATTTCCTTACTTCCATGGCCAGTTCCTGTGGTATGTCGCAATGGAAAGTCTTGGGCACCACGCTCAGTTGAGACAACTTGGCGAAAGGTTTCAGTGCGGGGATGATGGGAATGGTTATACCCATAGCCCTGGCTTTATCCACAAAATCAAAGTATTTGCGATTGTCATAAAACAATTGGGTAACCGCGTATTGCGCTCCCAAATCCTGCTTTTCCTTCAGGTAAAGCATATCCTGTTCCAAGTTGGGCGCTTCCTCGTGCTTTTCGGGATAGCAAGCCACACCATACTGGAATTTTTCCCCAGGATGGCTGATAGGAGTGCCATCGTCAAAGTATCCCTCATTGAATCGCTTCACCTGCCTTATCAGGTCAGTGGTGTGCGCGTGTCCTCCAGGCGTAGGCTTGAAGTGGTTGTCTTCTTTTGCCTTGTCTCCACGGAGTAACAAGATTGTGTTGATGCCCAAAAACTGCAAGTCTATCAACTCATACTCTATATCCTCACGGGTCACGCCACTGCATATCACGTGAGGTATCACGGGCACGTGATAGCGGTTTTGTATGGTGGCGGCGATAGCGATAGTACCTGGCCTGCGCCTGACTCTTAAGCGTTGCAACAGGCCATTCTCCATTTCCTTATAGACATATTCACTATGATGCGTAGTGATATTTATAAAGAGAGGATTGGCCTCTGTCAACTCATCAAGGGTGGCGAAGAGAGCTTGCGTGCCGTTTCCCTTCAATGGCGGCAGTATCTCAAAAGAGAAACGCTTGCCCTGCGTCTTGTCGGTGAGGGTTTCGGTGATATTCATTTGTCATGGATGCATTTCGATGCAAAAATACAAAAAAATAAGGGGAAAACAACAAATGGAACGTATTATTTTATAAATGAATGTAATAAAAACACCTAACCATGCAACAATCTAACACTGGCTCTAGAGCCTACCTTATCTCTATCGTGATGGTTGCCGTGCTCGGCGGCCTATTATTTGGTTACGATACAGCCGTTATCTCAGGTGCAGAAAAAGGATTGCAAGCCTTCTTCCGCGGAGCGGGTGACTTCCAGTACACCGACATGATGCACGGCTTCACCTCGTCAAGTGCCCTCATAGGTTGTATATTGGGCAGTGCTTTCTCCGGTCTTTTCGCCAGCAAGCTAGGGCGTAAACGCTCGCTTATCTTCGCCGGTGTATGTTTCTTCATCTCCGCTTGGGGCTCCATGTATCCCGAGACTTGGCTGCTCCCTGAAGGGGTAGCCACTTGGGACTTGCTCATCGTATTCAACTTCTATCGCATTTTGGGCGGCATCGGTGTAGGTATGGCTTCTGCCATTTGCCCCATGTATATTGGCGAGGTGGCCCCTTCCAATATCCGCGGCATGCTGGTGAGTTGGAACCAGTTCGCCATCATCTTTGGCCAGCTGGTGGTTTACTTTGTCAACTTCCTGATATTGGGCGACAACGCCAACCCCATCTATGACGCGGCAGGCGCAATCGCCAACATGGCCGACGCGGAGTGGACCATTACCACAGGCTGGAGATATATGTTTGGCTCTGAGTGCGTACCCGCCCTGCTCTTCACCATCCTCATCTGCTTCGTGCCGGAGACTCCTCGCTACTTGGTAATGATAGGCCGGGACGACAGCGCCATGAACGTGCTCTCGCGCATCAATGGCTCGAAGGCCGCGCAAGAGATTCTCACCGAAATCAAGAACACCATCACGGTGAAGACCGAGAAGCTCTTCTCCTATGGTTTCATGTGTATCTTCGTGGGCATCATGCTCTCCGTATTCCAGCAAGCGGTAGGTATCAACGCCGTGCTCTACTACGCTCCCCGCATCTTCAAGGACATGGGCATGGACAACGAGATGGTGTTCACCGTGGTGATGGGTGTCATCAACATCCTCTTCACGCTGGTGGCCATCTTCAATGTAGAGAAACTTGGCCGCAAGCCACTTTTGATAGGCGGCAGCATCGGTATGGCCGTAGGCGCGTTCGGCGTGGCCATCACTTTCGGACAGCCTGGCATGGAAATGGTAACGGCCATCTCCATCATGGTCTACAGCGCGAGCTTCATGTTCAGCTGGGGTCCTATCACATGGGTGCTTATCGCCGAGATATTCCCCAACACTATCCGTGGCGCGGCCGTGGCCATCGCCGTGGCATTCCAATGGATATTCAATTTCATCGTCAGCTCCAGCTTCGTGCCCATGTTCAACATGCATCTCACGCCTGGAGACGACTTCGGCCATTGGTTCACCTATTCCCTGTACGCCATCATCTGCGTCTTGGCCGCCCTCTTCGTATGGAAGTTGGTGCCTGAAACCAAGGGAAAGACACTGGAAGACATGACTAAACTCTGGAGAAAAAACAAGTAATCCTAAACATTCACACTAACGCGATTGGGCTGCCCTGTGACAGGGCAGCCCAATTATTTTTCACGACATGCCCCGAAAGCCTTCCCCGCGAAAGACTATCCAATTTAGAGGGCTTGGCCAAACAACTTGTTTTCATGAGCAAAATAACTTATTTACATAAGCAAAACAAGTTATTTTGCCAACTAAAATAACTTGTTTTGTAGAGCAAAATAACTTGTTTTGTGGGGAGAGAAAGTGAGATTACGGAAAACAAGATATTCAAATCCCAAACAGCGAATGTCAAGACAAAGCGCGAAATGTTACCGACAGCAAACAACGTGCGACAAGAACAAAAGGGAAATCTAATATTTCTCCGTAACTTCGCGACTACGAGAACATTGCCCCTCACCGCTCCGCCAGAAGCAAAACGCGACAGGACAACGGCGAGCACCTGACGGGAGGAAAACAAGCGACAATATCATATCAAAACACCAATAAATTATGAAACAACACATCAAACTTCTCCTGCTGACGGGAGCTATCTGCGCAGGAGGCGCAAACCTTCCCTCTTACGCCCAAATGCCTATCATCCAAACCAAGTACACGGCCGACCCCGCGCCGATGATACACAACGACACCATCTTCCTCTATACCAGCCACGACGAAGATGACGCGCAAGGGTACGAATTCAAGATGCTGGACTGGCAGCTCTATACTTCCACTGACATGGTGAACTGGACTGACCACGGCCCCGTTGCCTCGCTCAAGGAGTTCGCCTGGCGCAGCAGGGACAACGGAGCATGGGCACAGCAGGTAGTGGAGCGCAACGGCAAGTTCTACATGTATTGTCCCCTGCATGGACACGGCATCGGAGTCTTGGTTTCCGACTCTCCCTACGGCCCGTTCAAAGACCCCATCGGCAAGCCGCTGGTATGGCAACAAGAGCACTGGGAAGACATTGACCCCACCGTATTCATTGACGATGACGGACAAGCCTATATGTATTGGGGCAACCCCAACCTGTATTGCGTGAAGCTGAACGAGGACATGATATCCTATTCTGGCGAAATCATGAAGTTCGGCCAACTGAAAACCTACCAGGAAGGACCCTGGTTCTACAAGCGCAACGGCAAGTATTACCTGGCCTTCGCTTCCACCTGCTGCCCCGAGGGCATAGGCTATGCCATGAGCGACGGCCCACTGGGTCCATGGGAAGTAAAGGGATACATCATGGCTCCTACCAACCGTGACCGCGGCAACCATCCCGGCATCATCGACTACAAGGGAAAGAGCTATGTATTCGGCCAGAACTACGACCTGCTCCGGCTGGAGATGAAAGAGCATCACGAGAGGCGTTCGGTAGCGGCCGCCGAGATGCACTACAACGTGGACGGAACAATACAGGAAGTTCCCTATTTCCTGGACACCAAGCTGGAACCTATCGAGAACTTCAATCCCTATCGCCGCGTGGAGGCAGAGACCATGGCTTGGGGTTACGGACTGAAGACAAACAAGTTCGAGAAAGGCGGCATCTACGTGACGAGCGTAGACGATGGCGACACTTTGAAATTACGGAGCGTGGATTTCGGCAAGAAAGGAGCGAAGCGTTTCACCGCTTGCGTCGCTTCCGCCAAGGGCAACTGCTCTATAGAGATACATCTCGACCACGCCAACGGCCCATTGGTAGGCACCGTGCAGGTAGCTTCCACGGGCAGCATGGAACAATACAAGGAAATGGAATGCAAAGTGAAAGGCGCCAAGGGCGTGCATGACTTGGTGTTCCGCTTCAAGGGCAACGGCCAGAAAGACTTGCTTAACTGGGACTACTGGAAATTTGAATAAACCTGTCCGCGGATAACATACGGACACGATAACACACTAACCACCGCTGGAGGCCATTCCACATGCCCTGGCGGTGGTTTTTCATTCCTATAACCAAAGGCCGTCGCTTTTCAGGGGAGACATTTCCGCGGTTGGCGGGAAAGTATTATCTTTGTGGCATGAAACAAGTGACAGTGGATGAATTGAGAAATGAGATTGTCCGGCAATTAGGCCACGAGCCTAGCGAGGGACAGTCTCATGCCATAACCATATTCCAGGAATTCCTGCGCGATGGCAACGAACGGAGCGCGATGATATTGCGTGGCAGCGCGGGAACGGGAAAGACCTCGCTGGCGGGAGCCATGGCCAGGGCCACGAGAAACCTAAGGCAAAAGATCATGCTGCTGGCTCCCACGGGACGGGCGGCCAAGGTATTCAGCCTCAACAGCGGCTTCCCAGCCTTCACCATACATCGCCGCATCTATCGAGAGAAAAGCTATGCGGGAATAGACGGGCAATTCGCGCTCAACGACAACCTCTATCGGGACACCCTCTTCATGGTAGACGAGGCCTCGATGATAGCCCGCGGCACGGAGGGAGGCAGCATGTTCGGCAGCGGACACCTACTAGACGACCTGATAAGTTATGTCTATCAAGGCGAAGGCAACAGGCTGATGCTGATAGGAGACAAAGCGCAATTGCCGCCTGTGGGAGAGCAAGAAGCCCCCGCGCTACAGGGAGCGTTGCTCTCGAGCTACGGACTAAAGACATTCGAATGTGACCTGGACGAGGTATTGCGGCAAGACAAACAATCGGGCATCCTCTACAACGCCACCCAGATTCGCCGGCTCATCACGCACGATGAGGCCACCCAACTGCCACGCATCAAACTGCGAGGCTTCCCCGACATAGTCAACGTGCCTGGCAATGAGCTGATTGAGTCGCTCAGCGATAGCTATAGCAGCGTGGGCAATGACGAGACTATTGTCATCACACGGGGGAACAAACGGGCAAACATCTACAATCAAGGCATCCGTCAAAGTGTACTAGACCATGAAGACGCTCTCTGCGCCGGCGACCAAGTGATGATAGTGAAAAACAACTACCACTGGACATGCGAAGACCGCACCGCCCCACCCTTCATCGCCAACGGAGACAGGGCGGTGGTATGCCGGGTGAGAAGGGTGGAAGAGCTATATGGCTTCCATTTCTGCGAGGCCACACTTCGGTTTCCCGACTACGAGGACTATGAACTGACGGCCACGCTACTGCTGGACACGCTAACCTCGGAAGCTCCCGCCTTGACTCACGAGCAAAGCGAGAAACTCTACCTGCAAGTAATGGAAGACTATGCCGACATACCCCAAAAGGCCGAACGACTAAAACGACTCCGCCAAGACGGCTACTTCAACGCGCTGCAAGTGAAATACGCTTACGCCGTGACCTGCCACAAAGCGCAGGGAGGGCAATGGGCACACGTTTACCTGGATCAAGGATACATGACCGAAGAGATGCTCACGCCCGACTACATACACTGGCTATACACGGCTTTCACCCGCGCTACGGAGCGGCTTTACCTGGTAAATTGGCCCTCCACGCAAATAGAGGAAGAAACATGAGAAGTAAAAAAAAAAGCCATGATCGTAACCAAGGAATGGATGGAAAATCGGTTTGAGATTTTCAACCGCCAATATTTCCAGGGTCAATTGCCCAAGCCTGGCTTCACACTCTCCAGGGCTCGCACGCAACTGGGGCAATGCCGTTGCCGTTACAAGAAACGAGGCCTATGGCAGCGAAACAAGCTGGAAAGTTGCGTTATCGCCCTCAGCACCTATTACGATATGGAGGAACGTGAGGCATGCAATGTGCTGCTTCACGAGATGATACATTATTATATAGCCCACAACCAGCTAAAGGACACCAGTGCGCACGGAAGACTCTTCCGCCAAATAGCCCAAAGCCTCAACGCCCGATGGGGATGGCAAGTGAGCGTAAAGACAAGCGTAGAGGGATGGGCACTGGCTCACCCCCAAAAGAATACCACTGAAACCTTCTTGATACTGGCCGTGGAAACAAGTGGCGGAGCCTGTTACCTCTCCGTGGTGATGCCCTCCTACGCCCACAAGCTAGAAGCGGAAATACAAAAATCCCGGGAAGTAATCCACCACAGATGGTATACTTCCCGGGACGATTATTTCAAAGGTTTCCCCAAAGTGAGAAGCTTGCGAGGCAGAAAAATGAGCAAGGAAGACCTATCGCGAACGCTCTCCGCCTGCCAGCCCTTCAACTTACAGGTTGGCTAAAGCTATCACTTTGTCCACGGCGGCGTTGAGCCCATCGGGATTCTTGCCACCCGCCTGCGCATAGTGAGGCTGTCCGCCTCCACCGCCCTGCATCAACTTGGCGGCTTCCCTTACCATTTGGCCAGCGTTAAGTCCGTGCTCCTTCACCAAGTTGTCACTAATCATCAAGGTGAGAGATGGCTTCTCGTGGGCCACCGAACCTATAACGGCCAACAGATTGTCGGGAATGGCTTCCCTAAGCTTGAAGGCCAGGTCTTTGGCAGAAGCTGGTTCCAGGGGCAAGACAGCCCTGACCAAACTAACTCCATTGACGGTTCTAACCTCTTTGAGCAGTTTCTCTTTCATACGCTCCACGGCTTGGGCGTGGAACGATTCTATCTCCTTCTTCATGGAGTCATGCTCCTCGATGTACTTGCGCACCACGCCTTCCAAGTCTTTGGCGTTGTTGAAGAGGGCTTTTACGGCTCCCAAGGTGTCCTCAAGCATATAGAGAGACTCCTCGCAGGCCTTGCCCGTGAGAGCCTCCACACGGCGAATGCCCGCGGCCACGCTGCTCTCACTGGTGATTTTGAAGAAGCCCACCTTGCCCGTGCTATGTGCGTGGATACCTCCACAGAACTCACAGCTGGGACCAAAGCGCACCACTCTCACCTTGTCGCCATACTTCTCGCCGAAGAGGGCGATGGCTCCCAGTTCCTTGGCTTGCTCTATGGGCGTATCACGGTGCTCGTCCAAGGGGAGGTCTTGGCGTATCATGTCATTGACGATACGCTCTACTTGCCTCAGTTCCTCGGGAGTTACCTTTTGGAAATGGGAGAAGTCGAAACGCAAGACATCGGCACTGACAAAGGAGCCCTTCTGCTCCACGTGGTCACCCAGTACTTGCTTCAACGCGTAGTCCAGCAAGTGAGTGGCCGTATGGTTGGCGGCACTGCCGTTGCGCCTGTCTATATCCACGCAAGCCATAAAGTCCGCCTCCAGGTTCTTGGGCAGTTGCTTCACGATGTGCACGCTCTGCTCGTTCTCTCGTTTGGTGTCTATGACTTCGATGGTCTCTTCCTCTGACACCAATACGCCTGTATCACCAACCTGTCCGCCCATCTCACCATAGAAAGGCGTATGGTCGAGCACCAATTCATAATAGGTATTCTTCTTTTGCGTCACTTTGCGATAACGCAAGATATGGCACTCGTACTCCGTATAGTCGTAGCCCACGAACTGTTGCTCGCCCTCTCGCAGCGTCACCCAGTCGCTGTTCTCCACGGCGGCGGCATTGCGGGCACGGGCTTTCTGTTGCTCCATCTCATGGGCAAAACCCTCCTCATCGAGCGTCAGCCCGTTCTCGCGGCATATCAGCTCCGTGAGGTCGAGCGGAAAACCATAGGTGTCGAAGAGCTTGAAAGCTGAAGAGCCATCCAACTGCGTCTTTCCCTCGGCCTTGAGCTGTTCCATGCTGGCGTTGAGCATACTGATGCCCTTGGCCAGCGTGCGCAGGAAGCTCTCCTCCTCCTCTTTCATCACGCGGGCTATCAGCTCTTGCTGCGCGGGCAGCTCAGGATAAGCGTCGCCCATCTCTTTCACCAGCACGGGCACCAGCTTGTAGATGAAAGCGTCTTTCTGCCCCAGGAAAGTATAAGCGTAGCGGATGGCGCGGCGCAAGATGCGGCGAATGACGTAACCCGCCTTGGCGTTGCTGGGCAGCTGGCCGTCGGCGATAGAGAAGGCCACGGCCCTGAGGTGGTCAGCGCAAACTCGCATGGCCACGTCCACGTCCTCCTTCTCGCCATACTTCAACCCGCTGAGCCGCTCAATCTCCTTGATGATGGGCTGGAAGATGTCGGTATCATAGTTGGAGTGCTTGTCTTGCAGCATGCGCACCAGTCGCTCAAAGCCCATGCCGGTGTCTATCACGTGCATGGGCAGCGGCTCCAGCGAGCCGTCGGCCTTGCGGTTGTACTGCATGAACACGATGTTCCATATCTCGATCACCTGGGGGTTGTCCTTGTTCACCATTTCCCGGCCAGGCACCTTGGCTTTTTCCTCGGGAGTACGGGAGTCTACGTGTATCTCCGAGCAGGGACCGCAGGGACCCGTGTCACCCATCTCCCAGAAGTTGTCATGCTTGTTGCCGTTGATGATATGGTCCTCTGGCACGTGCTTGGCCCAGTACTTAGCGGCCTCGTCATCACGGGAAAGCCCTTCTTCGGGCGAGCCTTCGAATACGGTGACGTACAAGTCCTCGGGGTTCAGGCCCAGCACGTCCACCAGGTATTCCCACGCCATGTCTATGGCTCCCTCCTTGAAATAGTCGCCGAAGCTCCAGTTTCCGAGCATCTCGAACATGGTATGGTGATAGGTGTCATGCCCCACCTCCTCCAGGTCGTTGTGCTTTCCGCTCACTCGCAAGCATTTCTGTGAGTCCACCCGGCGCACGTCCTGGCCGGGGCTCTTGGTTCCCAGTATGATGTCCTTCCACTGGTTCATACCGGCATTGGTAAACATCAGGGTGGGGTCATCCTTGATTACCATCGGGGCGGAGGGCACCACGCGGTGTCCCTTGCCCTCGAAGTACTTCTTGAATGACTCACGCACTTCATTAGCTGTCATCATTTTATGCATTGTTTTGTTTTCTGTCATCTTTTTCGTAAAACGCTTGCAAAGATACCAAGTTTTGTTTAAATTTGCAATTAATTTACTGATTGTTTGACAAAAACGGCCAAAATATGAGTTTGAATCCCGACAAGAACGTGCGCCTCTATTATTCCATCAAGGAAGTGTCTGAAATGCTGGACGTGAACATCACCACCTTGCGCTTCTGGGAGAAGGAATTCCCGCAGCTGAAACCCAAGGTGACCGCCGCCAAGGTGAGGCAATACAGCGAGAAAGACATCGCCTTGCTGCGCACCATCCGCTCGCTGGTGAAGGTAAGGGGATTCAAGATAGCCGCCGCCCGCAAATACTTGATGGAAGACATGCATGGAGCCGAGGACAGGGCCGAGTTGCTGGATACGCTCATCAGCGTGCGTGACCAGCTGAAGGACTTGAAGGCCTCGCTGGGCCAGCTGGAGTGATCCGCGCGGCCAGTTTTGCCTCAAGGTGCGGCTCCCCGCTCCCCGCGAGCCTGGGCGAAGCCTTGGCTTAGCGTTCAATCTTTACTTACGAATGGAGCCATTTCTCGTACACGGGCACATACCAGCGTTCGATTTCCTCGGCGTATTCCGCGTATCTCCCCTGCCTGTAGGCTCTCACCACGACGAACACCAGTACCCTCGAGCCGCTTCTCGCACCCTCTAGCGCAAGGCACTCCACGGTTTCCGGCGGCACTATCTCGGTATATACAGTGTTTCTAGCCGCAAATCACTCGCCAGCAAAGAAGATACAGTGTTTCTAGCTTCAAACTTTTGCTGGGAAGAAATTTACGCGCGTATCTTGTCCCAAAACTTCGCTGGCAAGAAATTTACGCGCGTATCTTGCTCCAAATCTTCGCTGGGAAGGTGTCGCGGCGCGATTCTTGCCCCAAATCTTCGCTGGGAAGGTGTCGCGGCGCGATTCTTGCCCCAAATCCTCGCTGGGAAGGTGTCGCGGCACGATTCTTGCCCCAAATCTTCGCTGGGAAGGTATCGCGGCGCGATTCTTGCCGCCTGGCGGCGGCGACATGCCTCCCGCCGCTGTAGAGACGTGGCGTGCAGCGTCTCCCTCAAGCTATCGCGCCGCGGCGCATACTGGGCGGACGCGGGCATCCCGCGAATCAGCGTCAAGGGGAGACGTGGCGCGCCGCGTCTCTACATCTTGGACGCGCAAAAGACGCAATCCGGCGCGCCCGCGCGGAGCCGCCGCCCGCGAGAGGGGGAGGCGCTCCCCCGCCCCGCCGCGGCGCTATCGCTCTATCCTGCCGCCGAGCGAGGTGACGTTGGCGACGATTTCCTCCTCGCCCGCCAGGTTGTGGTCGCCGGGGATGGTGTTCTTGAGGGCGCTGGCGGAGAGGGCGAAGTCGAGGCACCGCTGGTTGTCGTCGCCCCACTTGCCCAGGGCATGTATGTAGGCGGCCACGAAGGCGTCGCCCACTCCCATGGGGTCTATGATGGGGGTGATGTCGTAGACGCGGGCGGCGTAGAGCCTGCCTTCCCGCGTGTCGTAGAGCAGGCCGGAGAGCAGGTGGTGGCTGCTGGCCAACTGGTTGCGCACGGCCATCACCATCTTGCGGCAGCGGGGGAAAAGGCGGCTCGCCCGCTCGAAATAGGCCTCGTAGGCCCCGCGGTCAATCTCGTAGCCCGCGCTGGTGGCCGTGAACGGGATGTGGCGCAGGCCCGTGGCCACCTCCCACTCGTTCTGGTCGCCGAAGATGATGTCGCTGTAGGTGGCGAGCTGGAAGAGCACGTCGCGCGCCTCCAGCCCGTATCCCCAAAGGTTCTTGCGGTAGTTGATGTCGCAAGAGACGGCCAGCCCGCGCTCCCTGGCTTCCCTGACGGCGTCCATCGTGGTGAGCATGGCGTCGCGGCTGATGGCGCAGGTGATGCCCGAGCAGTGGAAAAGACCCGCGCCGTCGAGGGTTTTCCCCCAGTCTATCATCCCCTGCTTGAGGGAGTAGAACGCGGAGTCCTTGCGGTCGTAGACCACGAGGCTGTCGCGCATGGCCGCGGCCGACTCGAAATAGTACGCGCCCAGCCGTTCGCCGCCCCTCACCACGCGGCTCACGTCCACGCCATACTCGCGCAGGTGCATGAGAGCCGCGTCGCCCATGGCGGAGCAGGGCACGCGCGACACGTACTCCACGTCCTCGCCCAGACAGGCCAGGGAGACGGCCACGTTGGCCTCGCTGCCGCCGAAGTTGCCCTCGAAGGCCCTGCCCTGCTGCAGGCGGCGGAAGCCCGGCTTGGACAACCGCAACATGATCTCGCCGAATGTCACTATCCTCTTGTTCATCTTTAAACCTCCTATATATAATGTATAAGGGGCTGGCATCGTGCCAGCCCCCGTTGGAACGTATTGTTACTTGGCGACCAAGGCCTGCGTGTCGCGGGCGATGACAATCTCCTCGTCGGTGGGCACCACCACCACCTTCACCCTGCTGGAGGGCGAGCTGATGACGGCCTCGCGGCCGCGCACGGTGGCGTTCACGGCCTCGTCTATCTCGATGCCCAGGAACTCGAGCCCCCGGCAGATGTCGGCGCGGAGCCCCGTCTGGTTCTCACCCACGCCGGCGGTGAACACCACCGCGTCCACGCCGCCCATGGCGGCCGCGTAGGAGCCGATGTATTTCTTCACGCGGTAGGCGTACATCTTCAGCGCCAAGACGGCCCGCTCGTTGCCCTCGTTGGCCGCCGCCTCCACGTCGCGCATGTCGCTGCTGATGCCCGTGATGCCGAGCACGCCGCTTTTCTTGTTCAGGAATTCGGACATCTCGTGGGGAGTCATGTTGAGCTTCTCCATCAGGTAGGTGACGGCGGAGGGGTCGATGTCTCCGCTGCGGCTGCCCATCATCACGCCCGCCAGGGGAGTCAATCCCATGGAAGTGTCCACCACCTTGCCGTTGAGCACGGCGGCGATGGAGGCCCCGTTGCCTATGTGGCAGGTGACGACCTTGCTGTCGGCCTGGTCCAGGCCCAGTATCTCGCAGACGCGCCTGGACACGTAGCGGTGGCTCGTGCCGTGGAAGCCATAGCGGCGCACGTGGTACTTCTCGTACAGCTCATAGGGGATGGCGTAGAGATAAGCGTAGTCGGGCATGGTGCTGTGGAAGGCGTTGTCGAAGACGACGACCTGCGGCGTCTTGGGCATCAGCGCGTCCACGGCCCTGATGCCCTTCAGGTGGCCGGCGTTGTGGACGGGAGCCAAGTCGCACAGCTCCTCGATGCCGTCCTCCACGCTCTTGTCCACGAGCATGCTTTGGTTGAACTTGTCGCCGCCCTGCACGATGCGGTGTCCCACCGCGTCTATCTCGTCCAGGCTCTTCAGCGCGCCCATCTCGGGGTCAAGCAGTGCCTTGAACACCACGTTCACGCCCTCTTTGTGGTCGGGCATGTCGTGCATGATCTGCCTCTTCTCGCCGCTGGGCAAAGTCACCTTGATGAAGGCGCCGTCCAGGCCTATGCGCTCCACGCCGCCCTGCGCCAACACTTTCTCGCCCTCCATGTCATAGAGCTTGTACTTGATGGAGGAGCTTCCGCAATTCAATACCAGTATCTTCATCTTGTTTTTCTTTTACTTCTGTTTCGATTTCCGCTCGGCGCGCCGTCACTTGGCGGCGCTCTCTTTCAAGTCCTGCGCCTGGCAGGCCGTGATGGCCACCATGTAGTAGATGTCGTCAATCGAGCAGCCGCGGCTCAAGTCATTGACGGGGCGCGCGATGCCCTGCAGGACGGGTCCGATGGCGATGGCCCCGCCAAGCCTCTGCACCAGCTTGTAGCCGATGTTGCCCACTTCCAGGTTGGGCACGATGAGCACGTTCGCCTTGCCGGCTATCTCGCTGCCCGGGGCTTTCTTCTCGGCCACCTCGGGCACCAAGGCCGCGTCGGCCTGCAGCTCGCCGTCTATCTTCAACTCGGGATAGCGTTCCTTGGCGATGCGGGTGGCCTCCACCACCTTGTCTATCACCTCGTGCTTCGCGCTGCCGTGGGTGGAGAAGCTCAGCATGGCCACCTTGGGCTCGGCGATGCCCGCCACCGCCTTGGCCGTCTGGGCCGTGGTGTAGGCTATCTGGGCCAGCTGGTCGGCGTCGGGAACGGGCGTCACGGCCACGTCGCCTATCACCACCACGCCGTCCTTGCCATACTGGCGGGCGCCCGTGAGCAACAGCATGGCGCCGCTCACGCAAGTGATGCCCGGCTCACACTTGATGATCTGCAAAGCGGGGCGCAGGGTGTCGCCCGTGGTGCTGAGCGCCCCGGATATCTGCCCGTCGGCTCCGCCCGTCTTGATGATCATGCAGCCTAAGTAGAGCGGGTTCTTCACCAGCTCGCGTGCCTGCTCGATGGTCATGCCCTTCTTCTTGCGAAGCTCCGCCAACAACTCGGCGTACTCCTCGCTCTTGGGGTTGTTGAGCGGGTCGATGATGGTGGCCTTGTCAATGTTGTTGAGGTCCCACTTCACGGCCAGTTGCCCAATCTCATAGGGGTTGCCTATCAAGATGATGTCCGCCAATTCGTCGGCCAGCACCTTGTCGGCGGCCTTCAGGGTGCGCTCCTCCGTAGCCTCGGGGAGCACGATGCGCTGTTTGTCAGCCTTGGCGCGCGCCAAGATTTTCTTCAATAAGTCCATAGTTTGTTATTTATTTTACGTAGATTTGCCTTACATCTGTGTTTTGTCATATCCGCCTTGCAAAAGTAACACTTTTCAACGAATTACATGAACTCGGACGGCAATTTTTTCCACAGACATCAAAAAACGCCCTCTTAAGACATCTCGCTGGCAAGCACGCTCTCCAGCTCCTCCGCCGAGAGCCTGAGCCTGAACTCGCCGCCTATGGCCACGGAGATGCGCCCCGTCTCCTCGCTCACCACCACGGCTATGGCGTCGCTGCTCTGCGAAATGCCCATGGCGGCGCGATGGCGCAAGCCCAGTTCCTTGGGAATGTCCAGGCTATGGCTCACGGGCAAGATGCAACCGGCGGCGCAGATGCGCTTGTTGACAATCACCATGGCCCCGTCGTGCAAAGGGGAGTTCTTGAAAAAGATATTCTCTATCAGCCGCTGGTTAATGCGGGCGTCAATGGTCTCGCCCGTCTCAATCACGTCGGTCAGCGGGATGCCCCTTTCTATCACTATCAACGCTCCCACGTATTTCTTGCTCATGCTCATGCACGCCATCACCAAGGGCATGATAGTCTCGCGGTCGGCCTTTTTCTTGTCTCCCTTGCCCGACCGAAAGAACATCATGAGGCGGCGCATGCCCTTCTGCGTGCCCAAATCGTAGAGGAACTTGCGAATGTCGTCCTGGAAAATGACAATCAGGGCGATGACTCCCACGCTCACCAACTTATCGAGAATGGAACCCAAGAGGCGCATCTCCACCACCTGGCTCACGAAGAGCCACAACAGGATGAAAAGCATGATGCCCACGAAGATGTTGATGGAACGGCTCTCTCTCATCAACTTGAAGATGTAGTAGAGCAAAAGGGCTACGGAGATGATGTCGATGACATCCTTGATACCTAGGTCGAATGGCACGGCGGTTAAGGTTTAGGTTGATTGATAATGGTTTCACTGACTACGCGAACGGCTTCCACAGCTTCCTTCACGTCATGCACCCTCAAGAGACTGGCTCCTTTTATCAAGGCCACAGCGTGAATGGCGGTGGTGGCGTTGAGGGCAGTGGCAGCGTCGCCGCCAACCAACTGGTAAGCCATCCGCTTGCGGGAAACACCTACCAAGAGCGGCAAGCCCAACACTCGCAGCCGCTCCATCTGGGAAAGCAGGGCATAGTTTTGGCTCAGGTCCTTGCCAAAACCAAAACCAGGGTCCAAGATGATATCCCTCGCCCCATAGTCACGCAACTGTTGCACCTCATCGGCGAAGGCGTAAAGCATCTCGGGCAACGTGGGTTTCACGGACATCAAGACATAAGGCACTCGCAACTCACCCACCAGGCGGAACATCTCGCCCCGCTCTCCTCCCAATGGGACATCGGCAATGCCCGTGAGGCCACCCTCGCTCACGTCGTTGATGATATCGGCACCCCACTCCTCCACGCATCGGCGGGCGATGGCGGGGCGGTAAGTGTCCACGGAGACAATCGCCTCCGGGCATTCCCGGCGCACTACTCCCAAGGCAAAGCGCAAGCGGCTGGCCTCTTCCTCGGCGCTTACCTCCTCAGCCCCGGGACGGGTGGAAAAAGCGCCCACATCAATGATGGCGGCACCCTGCTCCACGATTTCCACGGCCCGCAGGGCTATATCGGCCTCCGTCGTCTTGCGGCTTCCCGCATAAAAAGAGTCGGGCGTGGCATTAAGGATGCCCATCACCCGAGGAACGGAAAAATCAAGCAATCGTCCACGTACTTGAATGGTGTTGTTTGCGCGAATCATTACGCGAATTTACGCATATTAATCGAGAAAAGCGAACTCTTTTTCATAAATTTCAGTATCTTTGCCAAACATTTTCAGTATACTATCATGAACATCAAAGACCTATACGCCCTCTACAAAGAGCACCCACAAGTGACTACCGACAGCCGAGACTGCCCCGAGGGCAGCATCTTCCTGGCGTTGAAAGGCACCACGTTTAACGGGAACAAGTTCGCCAAATCCGCCTTGGAAAAGGGCTGCGCCTACGCCATCATAGACGAGCCCGAATACGCAGACCCCGCAGACAGCCGATTGATATTGGTAGACGACGCACTTGTCACCTACAAAGAACTGGCACGGGAGCATCGCCGCCAGTTCAACATCCCCGTCATCGGCATCACGGGCACCAACGGAAAGACGACCACCAAGGAGCTGATCGCCGCCGTGCTGGGAGAGAAATACAACGTCATGTATACCCAGGCCAACTACAACAACGACGTGGGAGTGCCCAAGACTCTCTTCACACTCAACGCTTCCCACGACATCGCCGTGGTGGAGATGGGCGCGAGCCATCCCGGAGACATCAAACGGCTGGTAGACTACGTGGAGCCTACCTGCGGATTGGTGACCAACGTGGGGCGAGCCCACTTGCTAGGCTTTGGCAGTTTCCAGGGCGTGAAAGACACGAAGGGCGAGCTCTACGACTTCCTGGCTGCCCACCAGGCGGAAGTATTCCTCAACAGCGACAGCGAAGACTTGCGAGAGATGGCAGCCCAAAGAGGAATCACCCGTTCCATCAACTACGGCACTACCCCAGAGGCTGAAGTAAGGGGAGAGCTGACAGGTTGCGATCCCACGCTACGCTTCCGTTGGCGGGGAAGCGAGATAAGCACCCAACTGATAGGAGCCTACAATCTCCACAACATGCTGGCCGCCATCGCCGTGGGACTGCGCTTCGGCGTGACGGAAGAGCAAATCCGGTACGCCTTGGAGAGCTATACGCCTCGCAACAACCGCTCGCAACTGATGGAAACGGCGCACAACCGTTTAATCGTAGATGCCTACAACGCCAACCCCACGAGTATGGCGGCGGCCATAGACAACTTCCGCGCCATGGACTCCACCCGTGACAAGATGGCCATACTGGGTGAAATGGGTGAACTGGGCGAGGTGTCCCACGAGGAACACCAACGCGTCGTGAACCTATTGCGAGACAGCGGCCTCAACCAAGTATGGCTCGTGGGCAAGGAATTCGCCGCCATTGAATGTCCCTACCGCAAGTTCGCCACAGTAGACGAGGTAAAGCAAGCCCTGGAGACTGAGCGGCCAGAGGGAATGGATATACTGGTGAAGGGCAGCCACAGCACCCGCCTCTACGAGTTGCCACCGCTGCTCTGACCTAAAAAACATGTTTTCTACTGACATACCCAGAAGGATGCCCCGAGGCGGACAAGCCTTACGAACCGCGCCCCGCCAGCGAGTGGCGGGGCGTTTTCTTGCGCTTTTTCCATCCATCCCTTGGCTTTCCAGGGAATATTCACTATCTTTGTGGGCAAGTCAACCTAATTAACTTCCTAAACATTCCTCAAGACTATGAAACTCTCATTTACCATCCCCCAGGGTGGCCATGGCCACCCTGGGGGCCTGCCCCGCTGCCACGGCGCAGGAAGTGAAGCCCGAGCCCATGGAGCAGGGCAAGTACCAACCCACCTGGGAATCACTCTCCGATTATGAATGCCCCGACTGGTATCGGGACGCGAAGTTCGGCATCTGGGCCCACTGGGGTCCGCAGTGCGAGCCGGAGGCAGGCGACTGGTATGCCCGCAACATGTATTACCCCGGCCAGTGGCAACAAGAAGTGCACCTCAAGAAGTATGGCGACCCCAAGGACTTCGGCTTCAAGGATGTCATCCACGAGTGGAAGGCCGAGCGGTGGCAGCCCGACTCGCTCATCCGTTTCTACAAGAGCGTGGGGGCCAAATTCTTCATGACCCTGGCCAACCACCACGACAACTTCGACCTCTGGGACAGCCAGTACCAGCCCTGGAACTCCGTGAACATGGGACCCAAGCGCGACATCGTGGGCGAGTGGGCCAAGGCCTGCCGCAAGTATGGCCTGCCGCTGGGCGTGAGCGTCCATGCCTCCCACGCCTGGACTTGGTACGAGGGCTCCCAACGATATGACGGCAAGCTGACCAAGGCCGACGGCGAGGGCAAGTGGTGGGAAGGCTACGACCCGCAAGACCTCTACCAGCAGAGCCACGAGCGCAGCCAAAACAGCTGGGACGTGAACGCCATCCACTCCCAATGGGCCTGGGGCAATGGTGCCTCGCAGCCCACGGAGGCCTTCAAGATCAATGTCTACAACCGCACGCTGGACTTGATAAACCGCTACTCGCCCGACGTGCTCTACTTCGACGACACGGTGCTCCCCTTCTACCCCATCAGCGACGAGGGCGTGAGGATATTGGCCCACATGTACAACAAGAGCCTCAAGGACAACAAGGGAGAGATGCGCGCCGTGGTGACGGGCAAGATACTGGAGGAAAGGCACAAAGAAGCCATGGTGTGGGACGTGGAGAGAGGCATACCCGACAAGCCGCAGGCCAAGCCCTGGCAGACCTGCACCTGCCTGGGCAGCTGGCACTACGACCGCGCCCTCTATGACCGCAATGGATACAAGTCGGCCGCGCAAGTGGTGAAGATGCTGGTGGACATCGTGAGCAAGAACGGCACGCTGCTGCTGAGTGTCCCCCTGCGGGGCAGCGGGGAGATAGACGAGAAGGAAGTGGCCATCCTGAAAGAGTTGAAAGCCTGGCTGGACACCAACGGCGAGAGCGTCTTCGCCACCCGCCCGTGGACGGTCTTCGGCGAGAGGCCGTTGGCGGAGCAGGCCAACCCCATCAACGCCCAGGGCTTCAACGAGGGACGGCAAGCCTACTCGGCAGCCGACATCCGCTATGTGCAGAAGGGTGCGGTGGTCTACGCCACGGCCTTGGGATGGCCCGACAACGGCGTGGTGAGGCTGGAGACGCTGCGCAAGGACTCCCCCTACTGCCACCGCGAGGTGAAGGGCGTGGAGTTGCTGGGGCACGGATCCGTGGACTACGACCGCGACGGCACCTCGCTGACCATCTACCTGCCCAAAGACAAACCCAACCACATCGCCCCCGTGTTCAAGGTCACGTTCCTGGAATAGCAAAACAGGGAAAGGCGAAATCAAAGGGTGGCACTCTGCCGGTGCCACCCTTTATCGTGGGAATCATGTCCGAGAGGGGCTCACCATGATATCAACAGGATGTCGCTCGTGCGTCATGGGAATGCCATTCGACGGGACTCACTTCAGCCTGTCCTTCATCTCCACCCACTCCACGTGGTTGGGCACGATAGTCCTGCGAGCCACCTTGTGGTTGCCCTCACGGCGGTACTCGGGAATGAAGGCCACCTTCACCTTCCCGAACTGGTTCGCACTCACCTCCTCGGGCGTATCGACACCCTCCCCGTTGGCCTTGCCCACCAGGTAGAACGTGCCCAGCCCGTCCAGCTTCACGGAGTTGCCCATCTGCATCATGTCGCCCAACACCTCGCCTAGCCCCACGAGCACGGCATAGGCATCGCCCAGGCTCACCGTGGACATGGCGGCGAGCCGCTCGGCCACGTCTTTCGTTTCATACTTGCTCGCCGTGATGGAGCGAGGATACCACTTTCCCTTGATCTTCTGCTTCTTGTAGTACATAAGTATCTCCTTTATTAATCTTAATAGCCACTTGCGCTCACCTCTCCGCCAGGCTTGCCATACATAAGCGCCGCCTAGGCAGGGAATCATCTTAGTCCATTCTGGGAATCATCTTACATGATTCCTCACCCACAAAGTTACGAAACATTTCCGAGATGGGCAAAAGTAATGGCAAAAAAGAAGGGGGAGCGGCCTTCTCGCGAGGCCCGCTCCCCATATCATGATTGGATCTGAAGTCAAAGATGGCGTCACTCTTGCCTTACGATGCTCCACTCACCCGTGATGTCGTTGAGATAGAAGGCGTAAGTGCCGGCGCTTACCGTGATGTTATCGCCTCCGATGGGCAGGTAGTAGCTGTCGCCCAGGGGCACGCTCTTGTCAGCGCAGCCCCAGCTGACATCCCAACCGTGGTTGGCGCGGAACTTCAACTCACTGTCAGCCTCCAGCGTCATCACGCCATACCAGTTGTGGGGAGCCACCTCGGCGAGGTCCACCTCAGTGCCATTCTCGTCCCAGTTGTTGAAGCCGCCTATCAGGGAAACGGAGGTGTAGTCCGTGATGGTGGCGGGATCGAGCTTCGTCCAGGTATAGGTCTGGGCGTTCATGTCCATGGTGAAGGTATAATACTCATCCGTAGTGGGAGCCTTGATGGCTTGGGCTTTCGAGTTTATCAACGAGCCGCTGAGCGAGGTATCGCCGTCCACCTGCGAGCCCCAGCATACGTCCCAGTTGCCGAGGCTCTTGGAATCCCATATCTTCAGGTTGGCATCGCCCTCCCACAGGGTGGTGTAGCTGTAGACGTTGCCGCCCTGGGTGTAGAGCATGTTCTGCGTACCAGCCGTCCATGCCGTCGGCTTGTTCATGGCACCCACGATGTAGTACATGGCCTCGGAGCGTATCACGGTGTAGGTGAAGTTCTTCGCGTCGAAAGTAATCTCGAACGTGCCCTCGCCATTGATGACCAGCGAGTTGGTAGCCGTATAGATGGGGTCGCCAGTATAGGAGAGCAGACCCTGCGTATCCGCGTTGTCCGCCGTCTCGCTGCCTATCACGCCCTGGTTGATGCTGTCCCAGTCGCCGCTCACGAAGTGGCTACCCATGTAGATACCCCAATAGTTGGCGCCGCTGGTGGCGGTGGTGACGGTGGCCTTGTAGGTGCCATCGCCCTGCGCCTCCATCCATACGGGAGCGGCGGGGTCCCAATTGCCCGTGGTGAAAGCTCCCAACAGGTAGTATCCCTCGGGGTCTTCCTCTGGCAGGGGAGCGGGAGTCACGGTGGCCAGGGTCTTGCCTTTCGCGCTGGTCACGGCATCGCCGTTAGCCAGGTTGATGGAGAAATCGGTGGTCACGTCCAGCGTACGAGGTTCAGAAGCACGAGAGCCATAGAGCTGATCCACGGCCTTGGCCAGTTCGGTGGCATTCACCACCACGCCGTTGCCCACCATCTCGGCATCCAGCGTCAAGGGAGTGCCCTCTTCCCCGGCCGCGTTGATAGTGAGGCCATTGAGGGAGTAACCGGAGACTTGCTGGTTGTCGGTGGTGATGCTCACCAATACCACGTCACCATCCTCGGCGGGCATGGTCACGTTGGCCTCAGCCCCAGCCGCCACGGTCACGCCGTAAGCGGCCGCGGCATCCTCCTGGGGATAAGACTGGGGGCTGGCCCAGTCGTCATAGTCGCCAGTGCAGCTGGCGAGCGCGATGCTCGCCAAGGCTGCCATGCTGTATAATAATGTCTTTTTCATCTTTCAAGAATGTGTTTAGTAGGGTTATCTTACTTCACCGGTATTGCTGTCGAAGTTGACGTAGAGGCACTGGCCGGGCGATACCTGCACGGCATAGTCGCTGCCCAGCTCTGACCAGCTGTCGATGATGTTCACGTCTCGCCAGTACACCTCGCCGTTGTGCAGGGTGAACTCCGTGCGCCACCAGTCGTAGCCAGGCACGTTGACATAGGCCCTCAACTCGCCTGAGCCCGTGAAGGCGGGGCTTACCCAGTCACCCGTCTGGTCAGCGGGAGCCTGCAGCGCTAGGGTCGGGTCGGCCACGTTCCAGTTGCCGCCCATGCTGTTGCCTATCACGTAGACCTCGGCGGGCAAGATGTGCAAGTCATACTGCACGCTGCTGCCCACTATCTCGGCCTCGAAGAAGAGGGTGTACCATCCGCCATTCGCGAAGACGATGTTTCCATCGCTGGAGGCGCTCACGTCTGCTCCGGCCACGTCGTCCCAATTGCGTATGCGGTCGTAGCCGCGCCAGTCTTGCTCGTAGGCACCCCACTTGAAGCCAGTGCCCTCGGGCACGTAGACCACGGTGTAGTAGCAACCAGGCATGTCGTAGATCTGCGGCACGGGCTTCCAAGTGCTCCAAGCCTCGCCGATGGCCTGGCCCACCACGTAGAGTTGGGTCTCAAACGTAGCTTCTGGTGCCTGGTAAGAAGCCAAGACGCTAGGCAGGGTAATCACGTTGGAGTAGGTCTCGCCCATGTTGTCGGTGCCATCGATGACGGCGCGTAGCTTGATGTAAAGCGGACGTGGCGTGGCGGGATAGTCAGTGTCGGGATTGGCCTCCTGGAAGAGTTCCACCATCGCGTCGTTGATCTCCCTCGCGACCACGGCCATCTTCGCCTTGGTGTAAGAGGTGGCCAGTTCCTTGTAGGAAGCGAAGTCCTCGGTAAGCGACACTTGCACGTAGTAGCGCACCATCAAGGGCATTCCGCCATAGTTGGGCTGCGAGCAGGTCAACTCCACGCTTTTGGCGTTGGCCAGGTCATAGGTATTGTTTTCGGCGTTGGCCGGCACGTTGAGCGGGAATCCCTCGCCCACATGGCTCAGGTCAAGCGTCGGGTTGCTGTCGGTGTCTGTGTCGCAAGCGGTGAAACCCAAGGTCACCACGGCGAGCAGCGCGAGCAGCCAACTGATATTGCATATTCTCTTTTTCATGTTGAGTTTCCGGTTTATTCGTTATTGGGATGTTTAGTGTTTCCCCACCCGTCTGTTAGTAGCCAGGATTCTGGCTCATGTTCTTGTTGCTGGCCAACTCGTCACTGGGTATGGGATAAATGTCGTAGAAAGGCTGTACGCCCGTGCCAGTGGGCACGCCCCCCTTGAAGGGCCAAATGTAGCTGGAACCGCTGAAGCGTCCGAAGCGCACCAAGTCGCTGCGACGGCGACCCTCCACGAAGAACTCGCGAGACCACTCGTCGATAAGGAAGTCCTCGGTGATGTCTTCAGTGGACACCGTGGAGGCATGGGCACGGCCGCGCAACTCGTTGATGTCTGGCACAGCCAGCTCGGGGTGACCCAGGCGGAAGTTGGCCTCGGCCCTGGTGAGCAATACCTCAGCGTAGCGGAAGAGGGGAATGTCCGTGTCGTAGTAGTTCTCGTTGTTGCCAACCGCCCCGTCTGTGCGGTAGTTGGTCCACTTCACGATGCTCAGTCCGTTGAGGAAGGCCGTGATGCGGCTTACGCTTAACTCCCTCACGCCACCACCTACACCGGCGTAGAACATGGCGCGGTCGTCACCAGCCGCGGCTGTCATGTCCTTGGTGGAGATGCCAAGCTGCTCATCCAGGGCTCTGATGTCGGTCTCGGTGGCACCATCGGGCAACATATTCACATCATCCTCGGTAGCCATGGGCACTTGACTCTCAGGATTGCCGAAGAACTTGTCCACCAGCGAGCGGCGGGAGAACATGCACTGCCACTTGGCGTTGCCGTTCAGGTAAGGCATACCGTCGGTGAACATGGAGGCTATGATATAAGTGGAGTTAGAATAGCTCTGCGTGCGGAGTCCGTCACAGCGGATGGGGAAGATGGTCTCCTTCATGGCCTGCGCATTTTGGTCGTTGTCGCCCATGAAGAGCTGTGCGTAGCCACTGAAGCCGTTCTTCTCCTGCCTGCTCAGGTCATAAGCCCCGCTCTCGGTGATGGCGTCACAATAATCTATGGCCTTCTGCAAGTCGTTCACCTGCCCGTCGGTGTACACCTGTGAGTTCAGAGCCAAGCGGGCGTGCAGCATGTAGGCGGCTCCTCGGTCGGCGCGGCCATAGTCACTGGTGTTATTATAGGCACCCACCTCGGCCATCAGGGGCTCCACCTCGGTCAATTCCTGGTCTATCCAGTCGTAGAGATCTTTGCCTCCTTTCTCCTCTGGATATACGCCAATGCTGAACACCGTCTTGAAAGGTGCCTTATGGAAAAGGTCAAGGAAATAATAATAGTGCAGGGCGCGGAGGAAACGCACCTCGGCAATATAGGCGGGGTCGGCCACGCCATCCTGCTCGGTGAGATACTGATTGAAAAGTGTCACGTTAAAGGCCAGGCGCTGGTAACACCACTTGATACGCGACGAGCTGAAGTTCCACTGTATGTTGGTCAACTCGGGTATACCCTCGTCGTTCTGCCAGGCCCAGGCCACCTCGTCGGTGCAAAGTTCTTGCAGGTTGAAGAGCGTGCGGTAGAAGCCGCTCTCTCCCTCATCGCCGCTGATGTCTCCCTGCCCAGCGGGGCCGCTCTGTCCCGTCACCGACAGGCAAGCGTATTGCTTGGCCAGGAGCTGCATGGGGTCATAGGAGGGATCGGTCTGCGGGTCTATGGAAGATATGTTCAAATCGTCTGCGCAGGAAACCATGCCCAGGGCCAGGATGCCTGCCAGAACTGTCTTTATCATTGTCTTTTTCATATTCGTATAGACTGCTTAGGAATTAGAAATTGAAGTTTACGCCCAGTTGGAAACTCATAGGACGTGGATAAGCGCTGCCGTCGATACCGGAGGTCACCTCGGGGTCAAGTCCGTCGTAATCGGAGATGATGAAGGGATTCTGCACGGTGAAGTAGACGCGGCCAGAGAAGTACTTCTCGCCAGCGTAGGTAAGCAAGGCGGGGAAGGAGTAACCCAACGTGATATTGGTACACTTCAGGAAGCTGGCATTGCGCACGAAGTAGTCGCTCAGGTAACAAGGCGTTACCGTGGTACCGGTGAAGCCCAGGTTGACGGCCTCCCACGTGGTGTTGTTGAAGTTCTCGCGCAAAAGTCCACTGGGGCTCACGCCGCTCCTGTTGGCCAGGAAGTCATAGTACACGTAGTTGCCCAAAGAAGCGCGGAAGCTAGTGCTGAAGTCCCAGTTTTTCCAGAGGAACTTCATGGTGAGACCCATAATCACGTCAGGCGTGGGGCTCTTGTAGTAGTAGCGGTCGTTGTCGTTTATCTGTCCATCGCCGTCTCGGTCTACATAGAGACCCTCAATGGGCTTGCCGTTCTCGTCGTACACTTGTTGGTAGACGTAGAAGGAGTTCATGGCCTCGCCCACCTTATTGCGCTGTATGCGGGTGTTGTTACCGCTGGAGATCTTGTCGCCACACCATACCCAGTCAGAGGCACCAGCGGTCAGCTCGGTGATTTCGTTGTGGTTCCAGCCCACGTTGTAACTGATGTCCCAAGAGAAGTCCTTGGTCACGATGGGACGCACGGTGAAGGCCAGCTCCACGCCGTAGTTCTCCATGCTGCCCACGTTTTGCAACAACTCGTCGCCGAAGTTCATGCCCGAGGCGATGGAGACAGTGGCCAGCAGGTCGGTAGTCTTGCGGTAGTAAGCGTCCAGGTTGGCGGTGAAGCGGCCACTTAGGGCACTGAAATCAAGACCCGCGTTCCAGGTGGTGGTCTTCTCCCAAGTCAGGTCGGGATTATAGCGGTTGGGGCGCGTGGTATAATAATAGGTATCGCCAAAGGGATACTGCGCATAGGAGTTGCTCACGCGGTAGAGGGGAACATAGTAGAAGTCGTCGATGCCGTTTTGTTGTCCGGTCATACCCCAGCCGGCACGGAACTTCAGCTCATCGAGCCAGGAGACATTGCGCAGGAACTTCTCGTTGTTGATCTTCCAGGCCAGTGCCACGGAGGGGAAGTAACCCCACTTGTTGCCCTCGGAGAAACGGGAGCTGCCATCGGCACGGAAGGTGGCGGTCAGCATGTAGCGGTCGAGCAAGGTGTAGTTCAATCGGCCGAAGTAAGAGACCAGTGAGTTGTGGGTGGCCCACTCCTTCTCGCTGCGCAGTGAGGGACTGTAGGCTGCCCCCGTGACACGGTCGGTTCCCTGTCCCTCGTTGTAGCCCGAGCGGTGGTAGTGGCTCTGCTCCGCACCAGCCATCACGTCGATGTAGTGCGCACCCAGTTCCTTGGTGTATTGCAGGTAGGCGTTGCCCACGATGTTATACTTCCAGTAATACTCCATGCCGTCCCATCCGTAATAGTTGTTGCTGTAGGAATAGGGCGATATCCAGTCGCTCTGGTTGGTGGAGGTGTATTGCGCGCCGAGGCTGGCGTGTATATGCAAGTCCTCCAGTCCGTGTATCTTGTAGTCCACCTCCACGTTGCCGCTGAAGTCGCTGGCGTTGGCGATGGTCTTCTTGGTCTCCAGCAACGCCAGTGGGTTTTGCGTGGAGTTGCTGTTGGTGGTGTAGGCCCAGTTGGGGTCAGAGAAGCCAGGATTGGCCATCAGCGTCTGGTACCATCCACCGGTGTAGTCATATTGGCTGCCAGAGCCATAGACGGGCTGCGTGGGATCCATGCTCACGGCCGCTCCCACGGCACCGCCGCCGTCGGCGTAGCGGTCTTTCTCATACATGTACTTGGCAGTGATGTTGAATTGCAAGTGCTCGTCGAGGAACGAGGGAGCCAAGTTGATAGAGGCGTTGAAGCGGCGCATCCAAGAAGTCTTGATGATACCGTTGCCTATTTGGTAACCCATACTGACGCGGTAGGGCATGTTCTTCAAGCCGCCGCTGATGGAGAGACTGTGGTTGGTGGAGACGGCCTTGCGGAAGATCTCGTCTTGCCAGTCGGTGTCATAGTTGCCAAGGCCAGCTTTCTGCGAATCGCTGAAAGCGGGCGTACCGTCGGCGTTGGTCATGTTGTTGATGAGGTTCCTGTACTCGGAGGCGGTCAACATGTCATACTTCTTCTGCACCATGGAGAGGGTGATGTCGCCCGTGTAGGTGAAGGTAGGCTTCTGGCCGGCACGTCCCTTCTTTGTGGTGATAATGATCACACCGTTAGAGGCGCGAGAACCATAAATGGCCGTGGCCGAAGCGTCCTTCAACACGGTGAAGGTCTCGATATCCGTGGGGTTGATCATGGCCAGGATGTTACTCATACCCTTGGCCGTGTTGTTGTCGATGACCAGACCGTCCACTACATAGAGCGGGTCGTTGCTGGCTGTCAGCGAGGCACCACCGCGAATGCGTATCTGCGCACCTGCTCCGGGGTTTCCCGCTGCCACTTGCACGTCTACGCCGGCTATCTTACCCACCAACATGTCCGAGGCGTTGTTGGTAATACCCTTTGACAGGTCATCGGGTTTCATGGCGGTGACGGAGCCGGTCAAGTCTTCTTTCTTGGCGCGGCCATAGCCGATGACCACCACTTGCTCCAGTTGCTTCGCGTCATCCTGCATGGTGACGACCACGCTGGGAGCCGCGGTCACTTGTTGATTGACGAATCCTATGTAAGAGACCATGAGCGTCTCTCCTGAATTCGCCTTTACTTCGAAGTTACCGTCGAAGTCTGACACGGCCAACGCCTTCCCGTTAGAGTCGGAAATGGTCGCGCCGATGACAGGTTCGCCGGTACTGTCTTTCACGAGACCTTTGACAGTGATTTGCTGCGCAAAGGCGCCAACAGTCAAGAATAGGCCACAGAGCAGGGCCAACATCCTTGAGGGCAGTTGAAATCTTACCTTCATCATTAGCGTGATTTTAAGTTAAAAGTATATATAGTTTTTAGTTCTGAAATTGCGGTTAGGCGCTTGTTCGGTCTAGGTATCGCCCCATGGTCACGTTTCTGGAGCTTTCCGGTTTCTTGATACAAATGTAGGCCAAATAACGATTGCTTGTTCTCATTTGCGGCAAAAAATCATCGGGAGTTTGCGCAATCGTTTGCGCAATAATCCGCCTTTGGATGAGGGATATAAGCGAAAGATTTCGTATATTCGCGGTATCGGCGGCGGATTGACTTCCCACGGGAACGAAAAATCGCCACCATAGACTAACCAAGCCTATCTTGCCCATGGAAAGACCCCAGCAAATCACCATGAAAGATATCGCCCGCGACCTGGGCGTGTCCGTAGCCACCGTGAGCCGCGCCTTGCGCGACAGTCCCCGCATCAGCCCCCAGCAAAAGGAGCGCATACAGGCCTATGCCCGGGAGCACAACTTCGTCTCCAACGTCTTGGGCGAGGCCTTGCGCTATTCCAAGACCACGCCCATGAGGGTGATAGGCATCATCGTGCCCCAGTTCACCCACTACCTTTTCTCCTCCATCCTCAGTGGCATAGAGCGGGAAGCCAGCTCCCGGGGCTACATGGTCATCGTGGCGCAGAGCGAGGAACAATATGAAAGAGAGGTGCGCATCTGCGAGGCGTTCTACAAAATGAGAGTTTGCGGAGTCATCGTCTCGCAGGCCAAGGACACCTTGCGCTATGACCACTTCCTCAAATTGCGGGCGGGAGGCGTGCCACTGGTATTCTATGATCGCATCTGCACGGGGCTGGACTGCTCCCGCGTGGTGGTGGATGACTACATGGGAGCCTTCAACGCCGTGAGCTACCTGATACAGACGGGGTGCAAGCGGGTAGCCTACTATGGCTCGCCCATGCAGCTGGAAATCTCCAAGAACCGCTACAACGGCTACAAGGACGCACTCATCAAGCACCATATTCCCCTGGACAAGAGCATCGTCTTGCAGTGTGACAACCGCGAGGAGGCCGAGCGGCTCACCCCTGCCCTGCTGGAAAGGGAAGACAGGCCAGACGCTTTCTTCACCGTCAACGACAACACGGCCATCGGCGTGCTCTATACCGCCAAGCACATGGGGCTGAAAGTGCCCGAGGACATCAGCGTTTGCGGCTTCACCAACGGGGAGAGCGCTATCTCTTGCGACCCCATGCTCACCAGCGTGGAACAAAGAGGGTCGGAAATAGGCAAGCGGGCCGCCGACATACTGATAGCCCACGTGGAAGGCGCAATACCTATGGGCAAGGCGCAAAAGAGCATCGTCCGCACACGCCTTGTCATCAGGGGAACCACCAGGGCACTGCCCTCCGAGGGGAAAATGCCCCTGTAGGAAACATGCCAAAAACCATCCGATTTGGGTTTAACGAAGCTGTACATCCTTTTCCTTGCGCCGCGCTCTTTCCCTTGAGTTCTCCCATCAGGAAAACAAGTTATTTTGCTTGTGAAAACAACTTGTTTTGATGAGCGAAATAAGTTATTTTGGTCAACAAAACAAGTTAAATTGACGAGCAAAACAAGTTAAATTGAAAACGCACATCCTCCCGCCCAATACATGAACACGTTTTCACCGAACAGAGAAACAAAAAAACACCCGCCAGTGAAAACACTGACGGGTGGAAAATCTCTCTAGAATGAAGAAATAGAGACACGCTCTATATGCTTACTTCAACTTGGTGTAGCCATACTTGGCGCAAGCACCCAGCTCCTCCTCGATACGGATCAACTGGTTGTACTTAGCCATACGGTCGGTGCGGCTCATACTACCAGTCTTAATCTGGCCAGAGTTAGTAGCCACGGCGATATCAGCGATAGTGGTATCCTCAGTCTCGCCAGAGCGGTGAGAGGTAACGGTGGTATAGCCATGACGGTGAGCCATCTCGATAGCGTCGAGGGTCTCGGTCAGAGAACCAATTTGGTTCACCTTGATAAGGATAGAGTTTGCGGCACCCATCTTGATACCCTTCTCGAGGAACTTCACGTTGGTAACGAAGAGGTCATCACCTACCAGCTGGCAACGATCACCAATCTTGGCGGTCAACTTCACCCAGTTCTCCCAGTCATTCTCATCGAGACCATCCTCGATAGAGTCTATAGGATACTTGGTAATCAACTCCTCCAGGTAAGCGATCTGCTCATCAGCGGTCAGCTTCTTGCCGTTAGGATCCTTGGGCATACCAGTCTTCAGCTGGCGATAGTCATAGAACCACTGGCCATTCTCCTGCACAGCGAACTCGGAAGCGGCGCAGTCCATAGCAATCTTCACGTCCTTGCCAGGCTCGTAGCCAGCGTCACGGATTGCTTGGCAGATGCTCTCCAGGGCGTCCTCAATGCCGTCGAGCGCGGGGGCGAAACCACCCTCATCACCCACAGCGGTAGAGAGACCGCGCTTCTTGAGCAACTTCTGCAATGCGTGGAACACCTCAGCACCCATGCGGATAGCTTCCTTCTCGCTGGGAGCGCCTACTGGACGAATCATGAACTCCTGGAAAGCGATGGGAGCGTCAGAGTGAGCGCCACCATTGATGATATTCATCATGGGAACGGGAAGAGCGTAAGTGTTCGCGCCACCGATATAGCGATACAAGGGGATGTTGAGAGCCTTGGCAGCGGTCTGGGCAACAGCCAAGCTGACACCCAAGATGGCGTTAGCGCCCAATTTGCTCTTGGTGGGAGTACCGTCCAACTCCAGCATCTTCATATCGATAGCACGCTGGTTGAGCACGCAATCACCCTTCAACGCGGGAGCGATGACGGTGTTTACGTTCTCCACAGCCTTCAGCACGCCCTTACCGCCATAGCGGTTCTTGTCGCCGTCACGAAGCTCCAAAGCCTCGTTCTCGCCAGTTGACGCACCTGAAGGAACGCTAGCGCGACCGATTACGCCATTGTCAAGCGTTACTTCCACTTCTACGGTAGGATTGCCTCTTGAGTCGAGGATTTCCCTTGCATGAACTTTTTCAATTACCATGTCTTTCTAATATTAATAAGTGAATAGTCTCTTTCTTTATTCTTGCGCGAAGTTAGCTTGTTTTCCTCAAACGACAAAGACATTTGGCAAGTAATTTCAAGTCATTTTGTATTTTTTTATAATTCACTTTGCCCCCAAGGCCTAATGCCTCCGCAGATTAGCAAGTGGAGATGACACAAGAAAGAAACAACAAGAAAAAAGCGTCGCGACTCTCAACGAGCCGCAACGCTTCCGGAATTATGTTAAACGTTGAATTTCTTCTAAAGAAAGACAGTCTCGCGACTCTCTTTGCTATCTGTTTAACAATCTTACCTTAACCTAATAACTAAAAACCTAAATCTATATTACTACTAACCTAAACAATCTATCAACCTTTTGATACCGCGAAGATAGGGCAAATCTATATACCCCGCAAACTTTTCCACTTAAATTAGCGATATTTTCCCTATTTTTTGACTTAAATCAACCTGGAAGAGATAAGCGCAACGCATTTTCACGTTTTCTCTATCAAAACAGTCGCATAGGCGGAAATGCCCTCCTGCCTTCCAGTGAAACCCAACTTCTCAGTCGTAGTGGCCTTGATAGAGATATTTTCCTCGTCTGTCCCCATCACTTGAGCCAAACAAGCCTTCATGGCGGGAATATGTGGGTTGAGCTTAGGCCGCTCCGCGCATATCGTGGCATCTATATTGCCCACTATATAACCCTTAGTGGCTATGAGGTCTATCACCTTGGCGAGAAGTATCTTGGAATCTATATCCTTGGTCTCGGCGGCATTGTCTGGAAAGTGGTAGCCTATGTCTCTCATATTGGCGGCACCCAGCAACGCGTCGCAAATGGCATGTATCAGCACATCAGCGTCGCTGTGTCCCAGCAGTCCCAACGAATAATCCAGCTTGATGCCGCCAAGCCACAATTCCCTTCCTGGCACCAAACGGTGCACGTCATATCCAAAACCTACCCTGATTTTCATATCTCCAAGTTTTTCAGTTAACGAAACAAGTCCTTGATGCCATCCATGTCGAAAGCCAAAGTGAAACGCAATGTCTGGTCAAGGGGATTGCTTTTGCTGGTGGCAATCACGTAACCGGCATCGAGGGAAAACACGTTCATCCGGAAACCCGCGCCCGCCGTGAAATACTTGCGGTTGCCTTTGCTCATGCTCTCATGGTGATAACCCGCCCGCAGAGAGAACTTGTCGTTATAGACATACTCCGCGCCAATACCCCAATTGATTTCCTCCAGCTCCTCGGAGAAACCTCCCGGGGCATCGGTAAAGCTCTTGAATATACCACTGATGGCACTCACGTTGTCATACTCGCGATGCACACGTTCCTCGTAAACAGCGTTGTCTTCCCCTTCCTCCTGCACAGGAACCGTAGGTACCAGGTACTTGTTGAGGTCCACCGCCACGCTGAAACGGTTATATTCATCGATAGGCACCATCAAAGCGGCACCCAGCCTGAGATTGGCGGGCAGAAACTGGCTATATTCATCACCATCGAAAGTAATCTTGCTACCTATGTTGGAGATGTTAAGACCTATACCAAGTTGACATTCGCGAGGTCCTATATTGACATAGTCTTGGTAATAAGCCGCAATGTCAGCGGCGAAGGCCGAGGCGGGAGAAGTATCCTCCGAATAGTCAAAGCGCATATCGGAATATATCCAGCGCACGGCAGCCGCCAAAGAGAACTTCTCGCTCAACATCAAAGAATAGGCCACGTCAAGCGACATCTCGTAGGGATTGACGGTCATGTCATCAGACGTAACCTCCCCCAAGGAGAAATACCGCAAAGAGCCAGACACGGCGCTATGGTCTCCAATGCGGCAATAACCCGCCATATAAGCCAAGGCGATGTCGTTGACCAAAGAGCGAAGCCAAGGAGTATAATTAAGGGATATTCCCGCACGGGATATCGTAAAGGGATACTTGGCAGGGTTCCAATGCTGAGAGTTCACGTCTGGGTCTGTGGCGACACCGACATCGCCCATGGAACCTCCCCTGGCATCGGGAGCTATGGTTTGGGATATTACCGCGTACTCCACGGGATTAAAGACCGTCTTTTCTTGCGCCGAGACCGCAAAGCCACAACACAATAACGAGAAAGCCAGGATTATTCGCTTGAAGAAGGTTGTCATGCTCTTATATTATTATAATAGGTATAACATAGAAACGGCCACCCGCCTTAATTATTGCCGAGAATGATGAGTTTGCGCGCCTGCGAGGCAGGCTTACTGCCATCGGAGGAGACGAGCACTCGATAGATGTAGACACCAGTGCCCAGTTTACGGCCTCCATCTGCGGTCAGATCCCAGTCTACTGTATAGGCCCCATCTGTTGACACTCCCTTCTCGCTATGCGTCCACAACTTCCTGCCAGAGAAATCGTATAGCTCAATGGTGACATCCATTTGGCTGCTCATGCGGTCATGGCTGATGATAAAGGTAGTTCCCGTAGTGGCAGGATTATCTGTGACATCCACGCCGAAGAGCTGTGGCTGCAAAGAGCGCACCACGTTAAAAGACAACTCCGTGGTGGAGGAATTATTGAGGATATCCCAAGCACGGAACTTCAATTTGTGGGGACCTGGCTCCAATTCGGGAATGCTGAAATATGTAGAGCCTTTGGTATAGGAACCAAAATCGTAAGTGAAGTTATCATTCAAGTTGTATGTTTTCGACGGATCTCCGTCGATGACGAGTTGCAAGTCATGCCCAATACCGTTGCCCGTGGTGTTTATACCATCCTTGTCCGCTATTTCCGCCACGAAATAGGGAGTGGTATTCACGTTGCCCCCATCTACAAAAGAAGAGGAATTGAGATAGCAATAGATGGAAGGGCCGATAGAGTCCGTACCATTGATATCGCTACCTCCTAAAATGAAATCGTCACAGTATCCATTAGCGGTCACGCTTTTGTCGTCACTCACGGCATAAAGATTGAGCATGCCTCGTTCGTTAGCGTAATTAATGTCCTTGGCTACAGCGAAAGAAAAAGAAAATTCTCCGTTCTTCACATAATCGGAACCAGAAAACAATACTTTCACGCGGTCGCGATACTTGAACGCGGTATCCGCCTCCTCGGCATTGTTAAGTTTGCAAACCACCAGTTCCTCCGCGTCTCTTACCGTAGCTGTCACCATGCCATTAAAATCGGGATGACCCTCTATATGTCCCTTGACTGTCGCCGTACTGCCTGCCGAAAGCCATACAGGTTCAACAGACGAAACTGGAGCTCCATTGATAGAGTCTACCACAATTTTGGCGATAGGTAGTCTCAAAGCCAAGGCAGGATCGCCCAAAAGCGTATATTGCAATTTGTTGGTAGTTCGGTCGGCACCCGTCGTTATCACTTCGTTCTTTGCCAATCGTTGTGCCTCGCCAATAGTAATAGGCTTACCATTCCCGTCGCGGGAAAGCGCATAACACATGAAAGCGCGGTTGATTGCCTTATTATATTGTATATATACCGTGCGAGTAGTGCCGAAGAAAGAAACGGCACCCCCCTTCTCGTTCAGTACCGCCGCCTCACCAATGTTAGGCGACATTCCATCAAACGGCATGATATCACATGAAGCGGTAACCCACAAGGGCAAATTCTCATTGGTAAAGCTGGAAAAATCCGAGATATTCACCACCATCTCATGAGATAAATGCGAATTGTCACCATGCCCCACGTAGTCCATAATCAAAGCTCCCGCCTCTTGCTGTCGCCTGATGGCTTTGCTTGCGTCGGGATAGGCGTTGCCCGTAGCCGAGCTCTCACGCCGATAGGCATCCCACATTACCTTCTTGACCACATAGCCTGGATACAATTCCTCTATATCATCGCATACCAAATTGGCATCATGCATGTGGATGTTGTCATTGCCGTCATCAGCCATCACCATGATAGTATTCTGCCAATCACCTGCGCTGGACGCGTAAGCGATAACTTTATCAACCATGATTTGGGCATCACTGGCTGTAGAGACAGGAAATCTTCCTATCGCGATATCCGCCAACCCCAAAGCCAGCGCGGAGGAGCCATTGCCCGAAGTCAATCGCTCCTCATCATCCAACAGGGTATAGAAATCATCCGACACATAGCAATACACCCTGTTGAAGGAATTCTCACTCTCGTAACACAACAGATAATCGTCTGGATTCAGTTTCTCGCAGCTTGCGGTAAGCATGCGATTGTCCCACACGCCGTCACCAAAGAGCAAAAGATACTTGGGCATTTCTTCCTCTGTGGTGACCCTGTCATAGAGCATCTTCATATAACGGCGATATGCCGTGGCATCAGGTGTTCCACTGGAGAACTCATTGTAAAGTTCATCGGCGGGCACGATGCGCACGCTCAGCCCATCATGGTTTTCATGAAAAGTCTTTAGCCGCTGGGCTTGCGTCATCAACTTGCCCGAGGCAGGAATAATGATGACCATATCCACCGCGGTGTCTGCGTGGCGATCTTGGTTAGTGATATTGCAGACATACTCTGGCACGGCAGACACCCCGCTCAAATTGGGAGCGGGCATGGGCGTATCATAAGACATTGACACGTAATCCAAGCGCATCGGGCCACCTTGGGTTACCAACAAGGAAACCACATCTTTGTCACGCAGGGTATTCAAGACATAAGTACCGGCGCTTTCTCCTCCCTCATCATACGAGGACAAAGAGGTACGAAGCGTGCCAACGATAGAATCATTGACACTAACCTGCACACTGCATGCGTTTCCTGCGGAGATATTGACAGAAAGCGTGCCACGTGTAGCTCCCTCATGATGGGTTAATACCACCTCTTGGGTATTGCCCAATGACACGCTAGTACCATCAAAAAGATTCCTGCCACCGTCATACCAACTATAGGCATCGTGTTCATAAAGTACATGGTAGTCATCAGGAGAGGGATAAAACGTGCTGACAAAAGTCACGCTGTCTTGTGTGAGTGGCTCGGCATCACCCTGGGTAATGAAATAATAACCATAATCAGAATAAGGATTACGAGTGCGGCGAACAGCGGTGGGACTTTCCCAGCTTACGCTACCCTTGGCGTAAAACAGTCTTCGGTCGCCATCTACGTAGAGGGGCACTTCTCGCAAGTCGTCAGTTTCCCTCAAATATTGTTCAGAAAGCACTTCATCCTGCAGATTGCCGCCATAGCCATAGACTCTCACCTTGGAAAGATCGGTAAAGCCCGCCTTCCGGATAAGACTTTCCGTCAATTGGTATATCCCCGTGGCAGGCACTCTGATTTTCGCCCAGTTACCTTGCGACAAGACAGAATGCTCTGCGTATCGATTGTCCCTATCCATTGAGGCGACTTCAGGAAGCGTTGCGGCAAGGGGTAAAGTTGCAGCTCTCGGCACAGCCGTGACACGCAACATGAAACTCACCAACCACTGCCACCTGTTGTCCCTATAGACCAAAGGGCAAAAATCGACAACCAGCGAGGCTTTTCTCCTGTTCAACGATATTCCTTGCCGCACCTCGGGAAGGCTGGGCAAAATATCTCCTGAGACTCGGTGATACGCGGCGACATCGGAAGCCGAGGCGTCAATAAACTCAGGATAGGTGATTTCCACGACATATGTAGAATCTTCATAGCCTTCTTCCAAGGGAATGGCGTAAGTGAAGTTTGGCAACAAGGAGTCTATCTTCACCTCACCTGCGGTAAGATTGAAGAAGCGCGTTTGCGCGTTTGCCGCCATGGGCAGCAAGCAAAGCAATACAGCGACAATATGTCCCAGCGCACCTTTCATGCGATTATTTACAGTTAAACTCCAGTACCTTACGGTCTTCCAAATAGCCCTCCAAATGATCATTGACATGCACAGACCCCACTCCCGCGGGTGTACCTGTGTAAAGAATATCCCCGGTTTTGAGCGTAAAATACTGACTGATATAGGAGATAATCTCATCTACCCGATACAGCATGTCGCTCGTACAACCTTCCTGCACGGTATTGCCATTGATATCCAAATGGAAATGGATAGCCTGTATGTCACGGAACTTGGCTATGTCAACCCATTCTCCCAAAGCCGCCGAGCCGTCAAAGCCCTTGCACAGCTCCCACGGGTTGCCCTCCTGGCGGAGTTTGGCTTGCAGTTCCCTGGCGGTGAAATCAATGCCCACGGTCACCGCGTCATAATAGCGATGGGCAAAACGCGGGGAAATGGTTTTCCCCAGCCTGCAAATGCGCACCACCACCTCTGTCTCATAGTCTATCCGCCCCATATGGTCGGGTATGAAAAAAGGCTTGTGGTCCTTGAGCAACGCCGAGTCCGCCTTGGTGAAGATGACGGGGTTCTCTGGTTTAGATAACGTGCCGTGCAACTCTTTATTGTGCAAGGCATAATTCATTCCAATGGCGAAAATCTTCATTTCTTTCTCCTTTCCATTCTTGAAAATAAAAAAGGAGTTAGGGAGCAAGCTTTCGCTCAAACTCCTTAACTCCCATTTATCCTAATTCCCGTAAAAGGGAACGCTTACTCAGCTACCAAGGTGAAACGCTTGAAAGCGATTACCTTCAGGTCTTTGTTCTGCTTGGCGAGATACTCGGAAACGCTCTCCTTGTCGCCATCGCCAAATTGGAACTCCTGATCTACGAGACAGCTTTCCTTGAAGAACTTTGCCATACGGCCCTTGGCGATGTTCTGCACCATCTGCTCGGGCAAATTGGCGGCTTTCTGCTCAGCGGTCTCCTTCTTCAACTGACGAATCTTGTCAGCGTCCTCAGCGGTGATGTTACCCTTGCGGATACCTTCCTCCAGGTGCTCCTCGCTCTCGCAGATATAAGCGTTATAGCCAGCTTTCTTGATGGCGGCGGCTACAGCCTTCTCTATCTGCTCTTCCTTGGTCTTCTGGACAGCCAACTCAAACTCCTTGGCTTTCAACTCCTCGGATACGGAAGCCTCATCAAGCGCGATGGGCTTCATGGCAGCCACCTGCATGGCCACCTTGTGAGCGGGCTCCACTGCTTCGATATTGGTCTGCACCATGGTACAAAGAGTGTGCTTGCCCATGTGGTCATATACCTCGATGTTGTCACCCTCCAGGAAGTTGTAGCCGTCCAGCTCCATCTTCTCGCCAGTAACACCAGAGCGATGCTTTACGGTAGTCTCCGCGTCCTCACCATTAGCAAGCTTCAACGCTTTCACCTCGTCCAGGCTCTGAGCCTTGGCGGCGATAGCGGCATCAAGAATCTCTTCGGTCATCTTGATGAAATCCGCGCCATTGGCCACGAAGTCGGTCTCGCACTTCACTGCCACCATAGCGGCAAAGCCGTCTACCTTCTTCACGAGCACACAACCATTGGAAGTCTCGCGGTCAGAGCGCTTGGCAGCAATGGCAAGGCCACGCTCACGCACCAGCTCTATCGCTCTCTCTATATTGCCATCAGCCTCGGTCAAAGCCTTCTTGCAGTCTGCCAGACCAGCGCCGGTCATCTTGCGAAGCTTTTGGATATCAGCTATTGTAACAGCCATAATCTTTGATATTAGTTTTAATTAATAAATGTATTGGGACATTATTACTCGGCCGCGGGTGCCTCTGCGGCAGGAGCCTCAGCGACGGGAGCCGCTTCTTTTGCGGGCTCATCCTTACGAGCCTTGCGGGCACGCTTGGGTCTGTCAGCCACTTCCTCTGCTTGCTCAGCAGCTGCCTTCTCGTCCGCACGCTCCACCTTGCGCTCCTCCAAGCCCTCTGCGATAGCGCCGCATATGGCGTTGAGCACTGTCTCGATGCTGTCTTTTGCGTCATCGTTAGCGGGAATCATGTAGTCAATGCCACGAGGGTCAGAGTTGGTGTCCACCATAGCGAACACGGGAATACCCAGGCGATTGGCCTCTTTCACGGCGATATGCTCCTTGAGCACGTCTACCACGAAAAGTGCGCTAGGCAGGCGAGACAAGTCAGCGATAGAACCCAGGTTCTTCTCCAACTTCGCGCGCTGGCGGCTAATCTGCAACAGCTCGCGCTTAGACAGGTTAGAGAAAGTACCATCGTTCATCAACTTATCTATGTTTGCCATTTTCTTCACGGCCTTACGGATGGTGGGGAAGTTGGTGAGCATACCACCTGGCCAACGCTCTATTACGTAAGGCATGTTTACAGACGCGGCTTTCTCGGCCACGATGTCCTTAGCTTGTTTTTTAGTAGCGACAAACAAGATTTTCTTGCCAGACTTGGCGATGCCCTTCAAAGCCTCAGCGGCCTCGTCTATCTTGGCTACGGTCTTGTTGAGATCGATGATGTGTATGCCATTGCGCTCCATGAAGATATAAGGAGCCATGGCGGGGTTCCACTTACGACGCAGGTGACCGAAATGGCAACCAGCCTGCAGTAATTGGTCGAATGTTGTTCTAGACATTGTTCTTTGTTTTTTGTGTTATTGTTTACTTTCCTTTTAATTCTTGTTAGAACCAGCCCCTGGGTAGTTCCCGGAAGAGGAAATCCCACAGGCTTGGATGCTAAACGTAGCCCGGCGCGGATTAACGCTTGCTGAACTGGAAGCGGCGGCGAGCCTTTGGACGTCCTGGCTTCTTACGCTCAACGGCACGGCTGTCACGGGTCAGGAAGCCCTGGTCCTTGAGAGCCTTCTTGTCATCGGCGTTGATCTTCACCAGCGCGCGGGCGATAGCCAAACGCAGAGCCTGGCTCTGTCCCGTGAAACCGCCACCATCCAAGTTGGCCTTGATATCATATTTTCCCTCTGCTTCCAGCAAGGCCAAAGGCTGCTTTACGACGTAGCGTAGAATAGCTGAGGGGAAGTAGGTCTCGATGTCTTTCTTGTTGATTATGATCTTACCGGTACCCTCGGTGAGGTATACACGAGCGACAGCGCTCTTGCGGCGACCTATAGCGTTTATCATTTCCATCTTCTTCCGATTTATTTATACTGGTTAATATCTATGGCCTTGGGCTTTTGGGCCTGCATGTTGTGCTCCGTGCCTTCGAAAATGTAGAGATTACCCAAGATAGCACGTCCCAGGCGACCCTTGGGAAGCATACCCTTAACGGCATGGCGGATGATTCTTTCAGAACCGCCTTCACGCTTGCGCAGTTCCGCGGGAGTATTGAAACGCTGTCCTCCGGGATAACCAGTATAACGGGTGTAGACCTTGTCGGTCTCCTTGTTGCCAGTGAAAATCACTTTCTTGGCATTGATGATGATAACATTGTCTCCACAATCCACGTGGGGAGTGAAGTTGGGTTTGTACTTTCCACGCAACAACTTGGCTACTTTAGAGCAAAGACGGCCAACCACCTGGTCGCTTGCGTCAATAACAACCCATTCCTTACGAGCTGTTTCCTTGTTCGCGGAAATAGTCTTGTAACTTAATGTGTCCATTTTAATCTTTAAATTTACTACTAAAAAACAATTTTCTCTTCACAGAGCTGGAATTCACGGTTCCCCGTCTAAAAAGGAAGACGTGACACTCTGCCGCCCAGCTGATTCACTAACCGCGGCATCGGCCAAAATGCCGCTATTAACACAACAAGGCATGGGGATTCTAAGAGCGTCCCCGAATAATCGGACTGCAAAAGTAATCATTTTCCGCCAATCGCGCCATTCAACGTAGTTGTCAAAGCCTATCGTTTATGATTAATTAACAATTTTAACAGGATTTGCCCGTTAGTATAGACAAGAACATCCACAAACCCTGTGTGACAAAATATCTCCCATCCCTACACCTTATATAATATATAATTAACGCGGGTTCGGCGAATCTCAGCTTGTGCACATAATCTGTCATTGCCAAAACGTAGAGACGCTTTCTCGCGGCTCTATAACTTTTCGTCGAATTCACGTTAATATTTATATGTATTCACCAAAAACCGCAGAGATGGATATAATGCAGACACTGCATAATAGTTCATCTCTACAGTTTGGCAATGACAATGTTACGCGCACAAGCCGAGACTCGGCGGCGTTAAATTTGGGATAAGCCGTCAGCGTTTGTCTGAGCTGTCCCTGATGCGCAATATCATGGGCACCACTTCTTTATAATGCTTGGGGTCTCCATTGATGCTCCGCAGGAGCAGTTCGCACGCTTTCATGCCCTGCACGTATGACTGGTCTTCTATGGCCGAAAGCTTAGGCGTGACGAAATTGACGGAACTGTTGTCCGTGAAACCGATGATGGCCACGTCCTTGGGGATGCTCAGTCCCAAGGACTTAATGGCGTCAAAGGCCGCATAGGTCAATATGTCATTGAAAGCGAGGATGGCATCCGGCTTCTTCTCACGCAGCAGCTTGATGGTGGCCCTCCTTCCCACCTGGAAGTCTATGCGGTCGCATATCACCAAGTCCCTGTCTATAGGGATATTGTTTTCCCTCAACGCCTGCAGATACCCATGCTTCCTGCGCTTTACCATGTCAAGATGATTGGGACCGCCTATAAAAGCGATACGCCTGGAGCCTGTGTCTATCATGTGTTGCGTGGCCTCCTGCGCCGCCACATCACCATTGGCCACCACCTGCGAGAACTTGCCCTCCATGCAACAACGGGCAAAAAACACCACAGGCATGCCCATGTCGTAAAGCTCCTCAAAATGGGAATAGTCCGTAGTCTCTTGGGAAAGGCAGGCGATGATGCCCTCCACATGCATATCCAGGAAATTGCTCACCGCCTTCACCTCACGCTCGCAACTCTCTCGGCTATTGGCGCTTATCACGGAATAGCCCTGCCGCATGGCATAATCCTCTATACCATCCAACACCGAGGCATAATAATGGGTCACCAGATTGGGAACAATAACACCTATCACTTTTGGAGAATCCTTGCGCAAGCTCTGGGCAAAGGGGTTGGGACGATAGTTCATCTCCTTAGCCAAGGCTTGAACCTTGCGCGTCATGTCCTCCCCCACCTCATGGCTGTTACGCAAGGCACGGGAAATCGTGGCAATGCTCACTCCCAGCTTGTCTGCCAGGTCTTTCAACGAGGTGCGTCTAGGTCTATTTGGCATAGTGATTTGGCTTAAATGGTCAACCACTCCGTGGTCTCTGATTGCAAAGATATGTTTTTTTATCAATCCACGCAAACGTTTGCGCAACTTTTTCGCCTCAAAACAGCGCTACATGCGAAATTTTCGAGTAATTTCGCGGTGTACAAAGCAATGAATAGTTGATAATAAGTTAGTTAGGATGTCCAAGCCTGTTGTGAAACAGGTTTGGATTTTTCTTTACACAAAGCCTTCCCCCTCTCTTGCCACCTTCAGCCAAGCCTCCTATCATGGCCACCTGTTTGCCTCTTGGTTTCCAATACCAGTTGTTTCGCGCCGCGAATCAACTGGTCTCGCTGGGGAAGACAACTTGATTTGACAAGAGGAGACATGGAGCGCACGCAATGGGAGACCGTTCACGCGATTCACGATGCAGCGACCCACATGGAAGGCAAGGAAGATTTTCGGCGAAAGACAATCCGCGATACAAAATAATTTCGTAATTTCGCGCTCGATGGCAGGGTGCCGTTCGCGACTTTTCATGGCTGAACGCCATAAAGCCACGGTCACTTCCCGCCAATCACCCAACTGACCATCAAATCATCAAGATGAAAAAAGAGTTCGTGACATATTGCCTGCTCCTCTTGGCTTGGTGCGGCACCGCTTCCGGACAAAAGTTAAGTCCCGCCCAGCAACTTGCGGATTTTGACACACTATGCTCAAGGCTGGAGCGCGTACACCCGAATCCTTATCTCTATCAGTCAAGAAAACAGTACGAGAAGCATAAGAACATGACAAGGGCGTCGTTGACGGACACCGTAAGCGCATCTGGTTTTTACCTGAGAATCGCCCCTTTCATGGCCAAGATGAAGGACGGGCACAGCATGATGTTGCCACCTCTTTCCGACTACATCACTTCCCACTCGGGAAAAGACGGTAAAGCCATGCCGTTGAGACTCAAAGCCGCCGGAAACGTCTTTGTCGTGGATTATCCTGTAACCGCTCATTCCAAGATTGGCGAAGGAGACACCATCCTCAGCATAAATGGCATCAACTCAAAAGACATACTCAAACGGATGTATCGCCTTTGGGGAGCGGAAAAAGATAACGGCATCAAAGAGTCCAGCGTAAGTTCCTGTTTACCTTCGCTGTTTTGGTATATGTACAAATGGAGTGGTTCGTATGTCTTCAAGGTAAAACACGGTGACAAGACAGAGGAGATACGCATGGAAGAAGTGCCGCAAGGCATGGCCCAGAAAGTCTTGAAGGAAAGGTTATCCATGAAAAAGCCCGAGAGTTTCAGTTGCGAGTTTTCTCCCGATTACGCGAAGGCGACCCTCACTATCCGCAATGTCTATCAGGAAAAAGAGCTAACGGAATTCTGCGATTCAGTGTTCGGGGAAATCAATCGCAGGAAAATACCGGAAATCATCATCGACATGCGTAACAACTCAGGCGGTTCAAGCCAGTGTGTGGAAAAGCTGATTTCCTATTTCCCGCATCCAGCTTATACGCTGTATGCAAGAAGCGAGATAAAGGTAAGTCCATATTCCAAGGCCTACAACAAAGAGCGTCATCCAGAGATATACAGCCAGATCCGTGACCTGCCGGATGGAGAACTTTTCACGATAAAAGGCACTCCCACCAAAGCCAACAAGGATGACACGGACCTATACCACGGCAAGACAACCATTCTCGTGAACAACAAAACCTATTCCGGCGCCTCCACTTTCGCGCATACTATGGAGAAGCTGGGCATCGCGCATGTAGAAGGAGAAACAGGTTGCCCGGATGTATATTTCGGCAACTACCTGCGATTCACGTTACCCAACTCTAAGATAGATTATTATATCACCTTCGCCCAATTTCATGAATAACAAGCGACTTACGACATGAACCTAAAATCCGCAACTATCATCCAATACACGATTAAGGGTAGATTTATGAGTCGT
>ERZ827478.80-NODE-80-length-102385-cov-16.187726_pt1 | contig 102385 bp, 67 predicted proteins | sample MGYA00519705_ERZ827478 | MGnify/ENA primary metagenome ERZ827478 (study PRJEB31778, sample SAMEA3449318) | human gut metagenome | biome: human gut; feature: human-associated habitat; material: faeces | place: United Kingdom | collected 2010/2012 ...
GTTTGGCAATAACAGGGCTGCGCACATAAAGTGGAATTCGTCGAACTCACGTTAATTAGCTTCCATGAACTTATATAGTTAGTAAAAGGGATTTAGGAGCTATGTATTTCAAGCCCCTATCGCGTAAGGTCGCGAGAGGGGATGGCGCATACCTGTTGGAGTTTATTGCTGGGATGACAAGCAAACAGTGTAGAGACGCATTCTTGCGTCTCAGCAAGCAAGATTGCAAGTACTTGTGGTGATAACGCATTGCAATCCTGCTGGCCGACGATGTACACATCGCCGCTACAATTTGCCGATTGAACGACAGGTGAACATTTTGTTGGCTGAGACGCAAGAATGCGTCTCTACAATGCTGACGACAGATGGCTAAGACACTGGCAGACGCATTCTGAGCGAGGACAACAGCTTATCGCTGGCATCACAATTGAAGACATACTTCTTGCCCGACTTCAACGCCACCAGGAAAGGAGACTTCAGGTTGCCCGCCACAACGGTATGCTTGCCCAACTCACTGCTCCAAAACAGCCCCGTGAAGCCAAAGAAGCCGCCACTGGCGCAAAGGCGAAGACCCGAATAGCGGGAAATGGGCTCCACTTCCGCTATGTCACGATAGGGAATGGAAACGCCTCCCACGTATTGGCGCACAGACAAGGCTCCTTCTTCCAACGTAATATCGCGGGGGCAACGGAAAGCGAAGTAAAGGGGAATGAGCAACATGCAAGCGGCTATCAACCAGAAAACCCAACCGCCGCCCTCCACCACGGCAGCGGTATAGGCGCACACCGCCACGCCCAGCAGGATGAGGGCGGAACTAATCCATGTCACCACGCGCACCGGCCTGGACAGGCTCATCTTGAAAGACAAATCGTTTTTTCTCATGGCAAAACCTCCTACGATTGGTTAGCGGCATCCGCCTGCCCCGCCAGGCTAGGCTTCCGCCTTTTCCGCAAATATACGAAATTTTGGGGAGATTCGCAAGCCCAGGACGAGAAAAAAGTTCAGAGAAAAGGCAATGGAGGTATAATCCCAAATCGCATTAGACCGCATAGAGATGCATCATGATTTCAAGGTGAAGCTCTTTGTGGCAGATTCGGATAATTGTTTACCCTTACTCCGTGGCAGGGGCTTTCTCCGCGGGACGCAAGACCTTGGCGTACTCCTCGGGAGAGCGCAAAAGGCGGATAGCCTCGGCCACCTGCTTGTCATAGCGCAAGGAATTGCGGATGGCCCCGGCCTGGTAATAGTAGGCGGCCACGATGTCGTTCTCCAGCAATTGCTTGATGATGTCCTTGTTGTAGTCCAAGTCCTTGGCCACGTTGTGGCTCAGTTTCTTCTCCAGGGCCTCAAACTCCGGCTTCGCGTCCTCGTAATATCCCTCAAACTTCGCCAGGCGCACCAAGTCCTTCAAGTATTTCTCCGTCTCGCGGTCATACTGGAAATCGCAGTCCAGCACCCGTTGCTTGAACTCCTCGTAGTCGGCATCCGTCAGCTGGAAGCTCTCCGCGGGGGCGATGGTGGGATGCTTGGCGATGTAATCCACCTCATAATTGAGCACCACCTCGTTGCTGTCCCTCAACCCGATGAGATAATAGGCGATATTGGGCAAGGAGTCTGATTTCACCTCTATATCGGGCGTAATGCCCGCGCCATCCTTCACTTCCCTGCCGCCTTTGGTATGGAATACACGGGTGAGGGAATCGGGCACTTGCTCCGCGGAGCCTCCCTTGGCGTGGCGATAATTGATGGCCTGCACGCAACGGCCACTGGGAATGTAGTAGTGGCTGGTAGTGACTTTCAGCTGCCCATTATAAGGCAAATCGAGCGACACCTGCACCAATCCCTTGCCGAAAGTGCGCGTGCCCAGGATGACAGCCCTGTCCAGATCTTGCAGACAACCACTGGTAATCTCCGCCGCGCTGGCCGTGCTCCCGTTGACCAATACCACCATGGGCATCACGGTATCTACCGGCTCCACGGTAGTCTCATATACCCTGTTGACACGCTTTACCTTTCCCTTGGTAGTGACCAAGGTCAAGCCCTTTGGCACGAACATGTTGACGATGCTGATAGCCTCCTGCAAGGACCCGCCACCATTGTTGCGCAGGTCGAGCACCAAGCCTTTCGCCCCTTGCTTCTTCAGGTCGAGGAAGGCGCGGCGCACTTCCTGGGCGCTGCCGTCGGTATAGGAAGAGAAGTTGATATAGCCCAGGTTGCCCTCCAACATGCCGTAATAGGGCAGGCTGGGCAACTGGATGGAACGGCGGGTCACCTTCATCTTGAGCGTCTTGCCCGTGCTGGGGCGCTTCACTTTCAGCAGGAAGGAAGTGCCGGGCTCTCCTCTCAAGTGACTGCTCACCTCGCTGACCGTCTTGTCGGTCATCACGCTGTCGTCTATGCTCAATATGATATCGCCCTTGCGCAAACCAGCCTCGGCGGCGGGCATGTGCTCGTATGGCTCGTCGATGACAACGCGCTTCAATTGCTCATTGTACTTAATCAACGCGCCCACTCCGGCATACTTGCCCGTGATGAGCTGGTTCAGTTCCTTCACCTTGCTTTCGGGATAGTATTCCGTATAGGGATCCAAGCTGCGGAGCATGCCGTTGATGCCATTGCCTATCACCTCGTCAGCGTCCAGTGAGTCCACGTACATCATGTCGAGGTTGCGATAGATGGCGTTGAATATCTCGATGTTCTTGGACACTGCAAAATCATGATCCCTGTCGCCTTGCGCCTGGATGGGCATGGAGAACAACAAGGAGAGCGCGTAGAGTAAGATTGCTTTCTTCATCGCATATCGTGTTTGGTTGGTGCAAAAATACTACATTCGGGCGGTAATATCACCAAAAACGCGGAAAAATTAGGGATATTTATCAAGGAAACGAAAATTTCGCCCAAAATATTTGGTGGTTTCAAAGAAAGTGCTTACCTTTGCAACCGCAAAAACAAAGAATTGCTTCAGTAGCTCAGTTGGTTAGAGCACCTGACTGTTAATCAGGGGGTCGTTGGTTCAAGCCCATCCTGGAGCGCGTAAAAGGGAATTATCCTCACGGGTAGTTCCCTTTTGTTTTTATTGGGTCAGCGGATTGCCCACGGTTGGCAGTCCCAGCTCCTCCCTGCCGGTGGCACGTCGGTCACCGGCAGGGAGCATGTAAGGTAAGCTTTACCAGACTAGCAGGACAAGCGGCACCCGTCAACCTTCATCATCGCCTTTATCCGGCTCGACCCGCTCTATGCGACGAATATGGCTTGCCCTGTTTTCAATGATCAACGGCACACGCTCAACCGCGACGACCGACGTGTCAAGCCCCAAGGCGTTTGGCTCTCCGATGCCTATCTTCCGGATAAGGGCATAGAGGCTCATCAGCAGGTTTTGCCGACGGTTACGGGAATCTTCCGGATAATATACGCGGTGTATGATGATAAAGCGGAAATCGCCCGGTATGCCGTTCTTGCGCAAAGAGGGATAAGAACTGGTCAGTTCCACCTCGCCGCCCGCGACAAGGTCGTCAACCACTTGCCGCAAATAAAGGCTCACGCGAGGCTCTATGCGAAAGCCCACACGCATGGTTACGCTATACAAAGTCTCCTTTATCAACGTGGAGCAGCTATATTCAAGGGTGTCCGGCGCATCCACGAATTCCAAGTTGATAAGCCAATAGTGGTCCGCCCGCTTAGGTTGCTTGTTGATGATGGAATAGAGCAACTTTTCATCCACCCAGCCTTCCTTGCCCGCGTGGTTCACATACACCAGGTTGGAGGCATACTTGGGTATGCTTTCATCCCCTTTGATGTCGGAAATGATGCCGTAGTAATCGCTCAACCGCTTCGCGAACATATACCTGCGCCGGATTTTCCCAGCGCCAACCCATACGAACATGATGAAGCAGAGCAGCCCGCCAATCAACAACGTAAACCAACCACCCGCCATCAGCTTGGAGAGATTGGCCGTAAGGAATATGCCCTCTAGCACGCAATACCCGCCGACAAACAACAAGGACAAGGCACGGGGCACGCCCCGCGTGCGCAAGTAGAAGCCCAGCAACAGCGTGGTCATCAGCATCGTGACCGTTATGGCAAGCCCGTAAGCCGCTTCCATGTGACCGGAGTCACGGAACAACAAGATGGTAAACACGACTCCTATATACATGGCGAGATTTACCATCGGGATAAACAGCTGTCCCTTCACGTTAGTGGGATGCTTGATATGCATGCGGGGCCAGAAATTCAGGTTCATGGCCTCGCTCAATATGGAAAACGAACCGCTGATAAGAGCCTGGCTCGCCACGATGGCGGCTCCCGTGGCCATCACGACAGCAAACACCAGCGCCTCTCGCGGCATGATGGCATAGAAAGGATTGGCAGTGCCCTGCGCGCTCTCCGGATGATTCAACACCCACGCTCCTTGCCCCAGGTAGTTGAGGATGAGCATCGTTTTCACGAACAGCCAGCTGACGGTGATGTTTCGCCTGCCGCAATGCCCTAAATCAGAATACAAGGCTTCCGCTCCGGTAGTGCACAAGAAGACGGCTCCCAATATCAGGAACCAATGAGGGGATTCCGCCAACAAGCGTATAGCGTAGCAGGGATTGAAGGCCTTGAACACTTGAGGACAGGAAACCAAGCCCGCGACCCCGACCGCTCCCAGGAGCAAAAACCAAAACAGCATAAACACCCCGAACGAGCGTCCTATGTTTTCCGTCCCGAAACGCTGCACGAAAAATATGACGGTAATAATGGCCAGCGCAATGGGGATGACAGGCAGGCTCGGACTGACGCTTTCCAGTCCCTCGATGGCTGTCGTAACGGTAATGGCCGGGGTTATAATGCCATCAGCCAGCAAAGTGCTCGCGCCAACAATGGCTATGGCGTAAATCCATTTTCTCCTGTGGCGGCGCAAAAGGGCATAAAGCGCGAGTGTGCCTCCCTCGCCGTTATTGTCTGCGCGGAGAGCCACCAAGACATACTTGACCGTGGTCTGGAGGGTCAGTGTCCAGATGACGCAAGACAAAGCTCCCAGCACATAATCCTCGTCGAGCGCCTCCCCGGTATGGATGATGGCTTTCATCACATAAAGTGGCGATGTACCGATGTCGCCAAAAACAATGCCCAACGTAATCAACAGACCGGCGAATCCAATCTTGTTTTGAATTCTGCCTTCTTTCAACATGTTTGCCATACAAAGTGATTTATTCGTTCTACATGCGTGAATGTACCCTGACCTGTCCCATGATGGACACTCCCCGACGACTTAACGGCACGGCACCTTGGATAGCGCCGTCACTCGCGTCAGCTCCGGGAAAAGCCAGTCTGTCCATCTGAATAGGGTTTATCCGCTTAACGTGACCATAAAGTCGTAAGAGGAAGCGGTCTCTTAAAGGGAAAAAATCGTATATATATCGTGGGATTACCTGAACGTTTAAGAATGAAGCCGACCGCTCAATGAGGCCGGGAAGGCATGAATCAGGAACAAGGAACGCCCTCAGGATTCCGGTAAATGTCTTGATATCCATATTCTTCTGTCTTTCTCAACTTTAATTTTCAGGCAAAGTTACGCATTTTATAGTTAAAAGCAAGTGAAATGCGAATAATTCGCTCAAAAGTTGTATATTCGCGGCATGGAAATCCAATTGTCAACATCAGAGATGGGGGTTTTGCGTAAACTTCAACGGAATCTAGCCGGAAGTTCCGACTATGCCCGTGTGACTTGCGTCCTGATGTTGGGCATGGGCAATTCCCCCTCTTTCGCGGCCTCATGTCTCGGGATAGACGTTTCCACGGTATACCGTTACCGTTCCGCTTATCTGCACGGTGGCGCAGAGGAACTTTTGGAAAGTATGAAGAGCAAAGAGGTTAAACAAGCTATTGGATCTCCTGAATATAAAGAGAAAATAGAGAAAGGACATGAAATATGGCACTATACAAACAATGCTGATATTACAATTATTGATGAAAAAGTACAAGCTATTAAAATAGTCAAATAGTCTTACAAACACTTCCGTAGTAACACAGTATGGAGGTGTTTTTTGTTGTGTAGCTCCTTGATTTAAGTTGACGCTTACACTACAACTTCTACACAAAAACATCATTATAAGATTAATGTTACCATACAATAGTTCGGTAATTTAATTCTTAATATGTTTAATATTCCACCATCATCTCTAAGTCGCTCGTTTACCGAGGGCAAAGGTGGTAAGCGCAACCACCTCATTATGAAGTCTCTGAATTATTTCGCTGTCTGCGGAAACGCCGGACTCGTGAATAAATCGGCCAATGAGGTACTGCTCTCCGGCAAGCGTCTTGAGATTGCTGATGGAAAAAGGTATCCCCCAATGGCCTTGATACCGAAACGTCTTTCCAGTCGTTTGCCCAACCGCTTGAGTTGCTCAAGTCTGAAAATTTGAGACTTAAGTTCTTAAAAATTCCGTATAATCTGCGGAAAGGACCAAAAATTACAGTTTCCGCTGGTTATACGACATATTTTTCCTATATTGTGCATCACAAATAAGCGGCATCATAAACCCAAATTGGTCATTAGACCGCCCAAGATTCTTTTCCCTTTCCTGCGTGAAGCTCTTTGGGCATCTTGTCCACTTCTGTCAGCGTCTTGCTTCCCGTCTTGCCTCGACGTAGCCCACTACGCCTTCATCAAGCCGGAAAACAATACGTAAGACATCAATGAACAATCTACCCAAATCCTAATGAGATTTGGGTTCAAGCAGCTTCGTATGCAGAACCCTGTATAGAGCGAGGCAGAACCTTTGGGGAAGACTTCTGATGGAAAAAACAAAGCCGCCCGTCTCGACAGACGGGCGGCTTCTCACGTTAGTATGTTATGAAAAATTTGAGAGAATTGAAACTTCACAGTTTCGTGATTGTTTGTTTTATGATTTATAGAGAAAGCATAGAAATTATCATTTTATAAATACCTCTTTTGTGTTTTCATCACTCACTTGAAGTTTGAAGCGGTGCATGGAATCTACCTTGGCACTATCTTTAAGCGTTACCGAAGCCCCTACCGTTGGCATCACCCGATATCCATTGTCCACGCCTGTGACCTGGGAAGGTGTTTCAGGATTGAGGGAGACTTGGGCCGCATTGCCCAATGTAAGGAAGATGGCTACAATGGCGGCCGACTTAAACAGCGGCCTGAGCCTGCGGGTAAGAGTCACGGCGTGAGCCTTGGGTTCGCGTTCCGCATTAATGACAGCCATGAGCTTGCGGTCGAAGTCCTCACCCAGCGTCTCTTCCCTTCTTTGCGCGCCTTGGTAGGCAAAGAGGTCTTTATATCTCTGCAATTCGGCGGGAACATCCTCCTGGCTGAAGAACGTGCGCAGAATCTTCTCCTCCTCGAGGGAAGTCTCGCCGCTCCAATAGCGTTCCAAGAGTTGATTGATGTACTTATAGTCCATATTCGTCGAATGTTTGATATTTTGCCTTGATAGTTTGACGGGCCCGGAAAATGGTTACTTTCACCTGTTCCTCGGTTATGTTCAGTATCTGAGCTATTTCCTTGTATGGCTTTCCTTCGATATCCCGCAGCTGTATGCAACTGCGTTGCCTTTCCGGGAGCCCGTCAATTATTTTTCTCACGAGCGCCAGACGGTCTTTCTGGTTCATTTGCTCGTAGGGATCGGATGATTTGTCTGGGCGTTCTTGCTTTTCCTCGCTGAGCGAATCGTTGTCTGAGCCTTTCCTCTTGAGATAGTCCAACGCCAGATTCCTGGTAATCCGGAAGCAGTAAGCCTCCATGGATTCTATCTCCGCCCAGCGGTCTCGACTGTTCCAGACTTTAATCAACGCTTCCTGCACTATGTCCTCCGCCTCTGCGCGTTGGAGAGTGACGCGAAGTGCCAGCCTGAAGAGTTTGTCTTTCAGCGGCATGACATCGTTTCGGAAACTGACTATTTTCATCCTCTCTATAATGTAAGACGATTGGGCAAAGGAAAAGTTACAGCGAAAGAGAAAATATCCCCTTGATTAAAACTTTTTAACTTTTCGCGCCTCCTACACCTAATTAACGTGAGTTCGACGAAAACTTGTAGAGACGCATTCTTGCGTCTCAGCAAGCAAGATTGTCGAATAAAATCGCCTGTCGCGAAGACTTGGCAGCTGGCTGAGACGCAAGAATGCGTCTCTACAGTTTGGCAATAACAGGGCTGCGCACATAAAGTGGAATTCGTCGAACTCAAATTATATATAGGTATTAGGCGCAGGAGGAACGGGAAGAACGAAATCAACGAATGAAAGTGCCATGCCGGCCATCGATGGCCGTGGCCAAGGTAATGTTAACTTGCCTCACGCCCGCCGCGACGGCTTGGAGAGCGTTCTCTATCTTGGGTATCATTCCTCCCGAGACCGTGCCATCGGCCACATAACGGAGGAAATCCTCACGGGTGATCTCCCTTATCAAGCTACCATCGTCTTCAGGATTACGCAGCACGCCAGGTTTCTCGAAGGAGAAAACAAGCGTCACGTCATAGAAAGGAGCCAAGGCCTTGGCCGTCTCCGAGGCAATGGTATCGGCGTTGGTATTGAGAATATTTCCTTCCCCGTCATGGGTCAAGGGAGCCATCACGGGCGTGACGCCTTGCTCGACAAGTGTCTGGAGCCGCTGGCCATCAACCTTGTCCACGTCTCCCACGAAACCGAAATCCACCCCGTCTTTCAATGTACGCCTATGGCTACAGATGACATCCATGTCCGCCCCCGTAAGGCCAAGGGCATTCACGCCCATAGCTTGCAACTTGGCAACGATGTTCTTGTTTACCAATCCGCCATAGACCATGGTGACCACTTCCAGCATGGCCGCATCGGTAACACGTCGGCCATTGACCATCTGGCTTTCTATGCCCAGTGAGGCGGCCACCTTGGTAGCCCTGCGGCCGCCTCCATGCACCAATATCTTGTGCCCATGAATAGCGGCGAAATCCACCAAGAGCCGCCTTAAGCCTGCCTCGTCTTCCACGATGGCACCGCCCACTTTCACTACGGTTAGCTTTTCCATCTTTTCTCTACTCCAAATAGGTATAGCCATAGAGGCCGCTACGATAATTGTTGAGGAACTCCTTGCCTTCCTCCAGCGTAATCTTGCCTTCCTTGACGCTCTTGGTGACCCACGTCTCCAACTGGCGCACCAATTTCTTGGGGTTATACTGCACGTAGTCGAGCACATCCTCCACCGTCTCGCCATCGAAAACCTGGTCTATATGATAGCGGCCATTCTTTACGGAAATATGCACGGCATTGGTATCTCCAAAAAGGTTGTGCATATCCCCCAGTATCTCCTGGTAGGCACCAATGAGGAACACACCCAGGTAATAGGTCTCATCACGCTTCAAGGTATGCACAGGCAACACATGGGAAATGTTGCGGTTGGTCACGAAGTTGGCAATCTTGCCATCACTGTCGCAAGTAATATCCTGTATGGTCGCCACACGGGAAGGCCTTTCGTTGAGACGCTGGATGGGCATGATGGGGAACAATTGGTCTATCGCCCAGCTATCGGGCAAGCTTTGGAAAAGCGAGAAATTGCAGAAATACTTATCCGCCAACAGCTTGTCCAGTCCCGTAAGCTCCTCCGGAGTATGCTTGAGCTGCTTTGCCAACACATTGATTTCCCTACACACACTCCAATACATGGCCTCTATCTCCGCCCGGGTCTTCAAATCCACCATGCCATGGGAGAAAAGCTCCAGGCACTCATCACGTATCTGCTCAGCATCGTGCCAGTCTTCCAGCATCGTGCGAGGATTGAGATGGTCCCAGATGTCATAGAGGTCTTTCACCAATTGGTGATCATCTTCCTTTGGTTCAAATTCCTCTGGCATCTCGGGCAGGGAAGCGGTCTCCAAGACATTGATGACCAATACGGAGTGATGGGCGGAAAGACTCCTGCCACTCTCGGTGATGATATTGGGATGGGGAATGCCATTTTTATTGGCAGCCTCCACAAAGGTATATACGCAGTCGTTGACATATTCCTGGATGGAATAGTTGACAGAGCTCTCGCTGTTAGAGGAGCGCGTGCCATCATAATCCACGCCCAGGCCGCCACCGCAATCCACGAAGTCCACGTTGTAACCCATCTTATGGAGATTGACATAAAACTGCGAGGCTTCCCTCAAGGCCGTTTGTATGCGACGAATCTTGGTGATTTGGCTTCCGATGTGGAAATGTATCAGGCGGAGGCAATCATGGAGACCTTTCTTGTCAAGTATAGTCAAAGCCCGCAACAGCTCCGCGGAAGTAAGACCAAACTTGGAAGCGTCGCCTCCACTCTCTTCCCACTTGCCCGAACCGCTGGAGCCTAATTTCACACGAATACCCAAATTAGGTTTCAGATTGAGTTTCTTGGCCACCTTGGCGATAAGCTCCAACTCGTTAAGCTTCTCCACCACGATGAAAATGCGCTTGCCCATCTTTTGGGCAAGCATGGCCAGTTCTATATAGCTCTGGTCTTTGTATCCATTACAAATGATGAGCGAGTCACTTTGGCATTGTACGGCTATCACCGCATGCAGCTCGGGCTTGGAGCCGGCCTCCAAACCAAGATTGAATTTCTTGCCATGGGAAATTATCTCTTCCACCACGGGTTGCATTTGGTTGACCTTGATAGGATAGATGATGAAGTTCTCCGCCTGGAAGTCGTACTCCTTCTTGGCTTTCTCAAAACAGCTGGCCGTCTTTTCTATCCTATTATCCAAGATGTCGGGGAAACGGAGCAGCACCGGAGCCGTCACGTCTCGCAAGGCCAGCTCGTCCATCACCTCGCGCAAATCTATGCGCGCGTCGTCCTTGCAAGGAGTGACGTAAACATTTCCTTCGTCGTTGACACCAAAGTAGGAAGTGCCCCATCCTGTGATGTTGTACAATTCCTTGGAGTCTTCAATTGTCCATTTTTTCATGTCAGCGTTATGGGTTAAGTTAATGAGAGTAGTTGCTTTACTTTTTCCACAGACATCCTGATCTTGTCATGATTGTCCATGAGATTGACATTCACGGTGTATTTTGCCCGTGAATAATAGGGTTCACGATTGGCCAATTGCTCGGTGATAAACACTTGCACCTCCTCGGGAGTCTTGTTGAGCAAAAGCGGGCGGACGCTCTTTCCCATTTTCAAATGCTTATAGAGTATCTCGGGACTCGCTTTCAGGTAAACCGTATCGCCCTGCTGGTTCATGTAAGCCATATTGTCGAAAAAACAGGGCGTGCCTCCCCCGCAACTGATGACCACGTTCTCAAACTCGGCCACCTCATGCAGCATGTTATGCTCTATCTTGCGGAAACCTTCCTCGCCCACTTCGTCAAACAGCTGTTTTACCGTCTTGCGCATACGGCTCTCTATATACCAGTCCAGGTCATAGAACTCTATACCCAGCTCCGCCGCCAACGCCCTGCCAACGGTGGTCTTTCCCGCACCCATGTAGCCAATAATGATAATCCTTCTCATGCTTATCTCTTACGACGATAACCCTTAGTGGCAGGAGCGTTATTAATGATTTCCACGCATTGCTCGTAAGTGAGTTCCGCAGCCTTAGCCTGCAGTTCCTTGGGCAAACCATAGTTTTTCTTGCCATAGCTGATATAGGGGCCAAACTTACCGTTGAGAATCTCCATGCCTGGTTCTTCCTCAAAGCGCTTGATATGCTTGCGCTCGTCTTCTTCCCTGCGTTTCTTCACCAGCTCAATGGCTTCCGGCAAGGTAATGGCCATAGGATCCACACCTTCCGGCAATGACGTGTATTTCTTCTCATGAAGCACATAGGGACCATACTTTCCCGCACCTATCACGACAGGAGAGCCTTCAAAGTCGCCCAACGTACGAGGTAGCTCAAACAACTCCAATACTTCTTCCAACGTAATGGTCTCTATGCTCTTGTCTGGAGGTATCTGGGCAAAGCGGGGTTTCGTCTCACCTTCCGCCGCGCCAATCTGCGCCATTGGCCCAAAACGGCCAATCTTCACGAATACGGGCAAGCCACTGGCAGGGTCATTGCCCAGCATGCGCTCTCCTACCCTGTGCTCACTGCGGGCATTGAAGGCTTGGTCCACCTCTGGCTTGAATGACTTATCGAATTTCTTCATCCAAGCAATCCAGTCGGTCTTTCCTTCCGCTATATCATCAAAACGCTGTTCCACATTGGCAGTGAAATTGTAATCCATGATTTCGGGGAAACACTCCACCAAGAAGTCATTGACCACGATTCCCACGTCAGTAGGCAGCAACTTCCCTTTATCAGCGCCCGCCATCTCTTTCTTGATTTTGCTAGTGACCTGGATGCCTTTCAAAGTGTCTACGGTATAGGGACGCTCCACGCCAGGCCTATTGCCTTTAATTACATACTTCCTTTGCTGGATAGTGCTGATCGTAGGCGCATAAGTAGAAGGACGGCCTATACCCAGTTCCTCTAGTTTGTGCACCAAACTTGCCTCGGTATAGCGGGAAGGCGGAAGAGTGAACTTCTGGGTGGCCACGATTTCTCTGCGCTGCAGAACATCCCCCTCACTCATAGCGGGCAAAAGGCGGGTGCTTTCCTCTTGGCCTTCAGTCGTATCATCGTCCGTAGACTCCCTGTATACTTTCAGGAAACCATCAAAAGCTATCACCTCACCTGTAGCCACGAACTTCTCCGGGACACTATCTATAGCTATTGTCACCGTGGTCTTCTCGAACTTGGCATCCGCCATTTGCGACGCGGCCGTGCGCTTCCATATCAGTTCATAGAGCCTGCGCTCATGCGTATTTCCCTCTATTTGGGTAGTGGCCATCTGCGTAGGCCGTATGGCCTCATGCGCTTCCTGCGCGCCCTTGGAATGGGTATGATAATTGCGTGGATTGCTATATTCCTCACCATAAAGCTTGACAATCTCCTCCTTGCCAGTAGCGATGCAGAAGCCTGAGAGATTGACGCTATCCGTACGCATGTAAGTAATCAGTCCGTTCTCATAGAGGCGCTGCGCCACCATCATTGTCTGGCTAACGGTCAGCCCCAACTTACGAGCGGCTTCCTGTTGCAAGGTAGAAGTGGTGAAAGGAGGCGCCGGGCTGCGCTTGGCAGGTTTCTTGGCGACGCTTTCCACCGTGAAAGTCGCGTCTTTGCATTTCCCCAAGAAAGCCTCCACTTCCTCATGGGTCTTAAATCGCCTATCCAATTCGGCCTTTACTTCAGAGGCACTACCGTCAGAAGCCACTAAGCCGAAAGTAGCTGTCACACGATAATAAGTCTCGCTCTGGAAAGCATGTATCTCCCGCTCTTTCTCCACGATAAGGCGAACTGCTACACTTTGCACCCTTCCCGCGGAGAGGGAGGGACCTACTTTTTTCCATAGCACCGGAGATATCTTGAAGCCTACTATACGATCCAACACTCGTCTGGCCTGCTGGGCATTCACCAAATTCATGTCCACATGGCGTGGATGGGTGATGGCCTGAAGTATGGCGGGCTTGGTAATCTCATGAAAAACGATGCGACTGGTCTTTGCCTCATCCAGTCCCAACACCTCGCAAAGATGCCATGATATGGCTTCTCCCTCGCGGTCCTCATCAGACGCCAACCATATCTTCTTGGCCTTGCTGGCGTTATCACGCAACTCTTTTACCACCTTGCGCTTGTCCTCAGGTATCTCGTAACAAGGCTCCATTGTTTCCTCGTCAATGCTCAATGACTTTTTCTTCAAGTCACGGATATGCCCATATGATGACATCACCTTGAAGTCCTTACCCAAGAATTTCTCTATAGTTTTGGCTTTCGCGGGACTCTCTACGATTACTAGATTTTCTTGCATAACGGCAAAAGTATTCTTTAATAGTCCGCAAAAGTAAACAAAACTTTCCTGTATACATTATATATATAGGGATTTTTTGATTTTTTTAGTATTTTCCCTTCCCGCCCATGAATTACCATGACACCAAAAACAACGGGGAGCCTCGTTGAGGCTCCCCGTGAATTTATTTCCGGAAATCAATCCTTATTGCAATTATCTGTCACCTCCCTGGCGGCGATCAGGACGAGGCCTGCGATCTGGGCGGGGTCTACGCTCACGCTCCACATAGCCTTCTGGCTTCTCTATAAGCACACGGTGCGAAAGCTTGTATTTACCCGTTTTTGGATCTATCTCCATAAGTTTCACCTTAATCTTGTCGCCTTCCTTGATGCCGGCGTCTTCCACGGTCTCCAAGCGCTTCCAGTCTATTTCCGAGATGTGAAGCAAGCCGTCCTTACCAGGAAGTATCTCAACGAAGCAACCATAAGGCATGATGGAGCGAACCACTCCCTCATACACCTCACCTACCTCAGGCACGGCAGCTATCGCTTTGATTTTGGCCACGGCGGCATCAATACTCTCCTTGTTGGGGGCGGACACTTGGACGTGACCCTTGCCATCAGACTCATCAATGGTAATCGTTGCGCCCGTATCCTCTTGCATCTGCTGGATAATCTTACCACCAGGGCCTATCACGGCACCGATAAACTCCTTGGGGATATCGAATGCCACGATGCGAGGCACTTGAGGCTTCAATTCCGCACGAGGCTCAGAGATAGTCTCCATCATCTTGCCCAATATATGCTCACGGCCTGCCTTGGCTTGCATCAAAGCCTGTTCCAGTATCTCAAAACTCAAGCCATCACACTTGATATCCATCTGGGTAGCGGTCAATCCGTCACGTGTACCAGTGGTCTTGAAGTCCATATCGCCCAAGTGATCCTCGTCACCCAGGATATCGCTCAAGATGGCATACTTGTCCTCTCCGGGATTTTTGATAAGTCCCATGGCGATACCGCTCACAGGCTTCTTCATGGGAACACCCGCATCCATCAACGCCAAGGTTCCAGCGCAGACTGTAGCCATGGAAGAAGAACCATTAGACTCCAATATCTGGCTCACCAAACGGACCGTATAAGGGAAGTCTGCCGGTATCTGGTCTTTCAAACCACGCCAAGCCAAATGGCCATGGCCTATCTCACGGCGGCCAACACCACGTTGTGCCTTAGCCTCACCTGTGGAGAAGGGAGGGAAGTTATAGTGAAGCAGGAAGCGCTGGTAACCACGGTTAAGCACATCGTCCACCAACTTTTCGTCAAGCTTGGTTCCCAACGTACAAGTAGAGAGTGACATGGTCTCACCACGCTGGAAGATAGCACTTCCATGAGGCATAGGCAGGGGTGACACCTCACACCAAATGGGACGGATATCAGTAGTCTTACGGCCATCAAGACGAATGCCTTCGTCCAAAATACAACGGCGCATAGCGTCACGCATCACGTCGTCATAGTAACGATGCGCCTCTGCATGTTTCTCATCCAAATCATCCGAAGACAAGTCCGTATGGGCAGCGTCATACTGCTCCAGGAAATCCGTGATGATCTTGTCGAAAGCATCCTGGCGGGCATGCTTCTCCAACGCCTGCTTGTTAATGTCATACACCTGCTGGTAAAGAGCCTTGATTTGCCCGCGCAATTCCTCGTCGTTGGTTTCGTGGCAATATTCACGCTTTACGTCAGTGCCCAATTCCTTGGACAATTCCACTTGCAACTGGCACATGGGCTTGATAGCCTCGGCGGCCACTTTCAACGCGGCAATGAGATCCTGCTCGGAAACCTCTTTCATCTCTCCTTCCACCATCATGATGTTTTCGGCAGTGGCACCTACCATGATATCCATGTCTGCCTCTTCCATCTGCTGGAAAGTGGGATTCACCACGTACTCTCCATTGACACGAGCAACGCGGACCTCAGAAATGGGGCATTCGAAAGGTATATCAGAACAAGCCATGGCAGCGGAAGCTGCGAAGCCCGCCAATGCGTCGGGTTGGTCTACGCCGTCAGCAGAAAGCAACATGACCTGTACATAAACTTCGGCATGATAATCAGAGGGGAAGAGAGGACGCAAAGCCCTGTCTACCAAGCGGGAGGTGAGAATCTCGTCATCACCCGCCTTGCCTTCGCGCTTGGTGAAACCACCTGGGAAACGGCCCGCGGCACTATACTGCTCGCGATAATCCACTTGCAAAGGCATGAAGTCTGTACCCGGAACGGCATCCTTTGCTGCACAAACAGTGGCCAACAGCACTGTGTTTCCCATACGGAGCACTGCAGCGCCATCAGCTTGCTTTGCAACTTTTCCGGTCTCAATCGTGATGGTTCTCCCATCAGGCAATTGAACTGTTTTCGTAATTACGTTCATCAAATCTAAAACTTTATTGTCTTTCTAACATCAAAAATAAATCGTCGCGAAGTTACCGCTTTTATCGTTAAAAAACGAAGAAACACCCCATTATTTTGAAGAAACACTCCATTATTTTGATATTTTAAGCAAAATGTAATGCGCCACCCCGCTCTTTTCCAAAATTTCCTTGGTCATTTCGATGAATATTCTTACCTTTGCATCGATTTAGACGTTAACATATTTCAAAATGAAAATACGCAAGACACACCTCATCTTGGCCATGATGGCCGCAGCCATGTTCACGATAACTTCCTGCGACAAGCAGAAGTTCCACATCTCCGGCAATATCACCGAAGCCAAAGACTCTACGCTTTATTTAGAGCATATTAGCCTGAATGGCCCCGTGAAAGTGGACTCCTTGAAGCTGGGAGAAGACGGAGCGTTCGACTTCGCCCAAGATGCCGTGGAAGCACCAGAGTTTTACAGATTACGCATAGCCAACCAAAGTATCAACCTTTCCATAGACTCTACGGAGACCGTCAACGTCAAGGCCGCCTATCCCAACATGGTAATGAGGTATGAGGTGACAGGATCGGAGAACTGCGAGAAAATCAAGGAACTGTCCATGATGCAAATGGATTTGCAGATACACATCAACCAAATAGCCGCCAATCCTAACATCAGCATGGACTCCGCCAGCGTAGCCATCAACCGCGTATTGAAAGAGTACAAAAATACGGTAAAGACGCAATATATCTTCAAGGAACCCATGAAGGCTTACGCCTATTACGCTCTCTTCCAAACCGTACAGATAGGAAGGGCGAACACCCTCATCTTCAATCCCCGCAACAAGAAAGATGACGTACAAGTATTCGCCGCCGTGGCCACCAGTTGGGACACTTACCACCCTAACACCGAGAGAGGAGCAAACCTTCACAATATAGCCATTGAAGGCATGAAAGACGTACGCATCATAGAGCAGCGCAACGCGCAATCGATAGATCCCAGCAAAGTGCATGAGGGCAACCTGATAGATATCGCCTTGCAAGACAACAAAGGACAAGTGCGCCGACTGACCGACTTGAAAGGAAAAGTCGTGTTGCTGGATTTCCATCTTTTCGCTGGCGAGAAGAGCACTGAGCGCATTATGGCCTTGCGTGACCTATACAACAAGTATCACGCCCAAGGGTTTGAGATATACCAGGTATCTGTAGATCCCGACGAGCATTTCTGGAAAGTATCCACCGAAGCCCTGCCATGGATTAGCGTGCATGAGGAAAACGGCCTGCAAGGGAACAGCCTTACGCTTTACAATGTGCAACGCATTCCCACCTATTTCTTGATAGACAGGAATAACGAATTGCAGAAGCGTGACGAACAAGTCAGCGATCTTGAAGCTGAAATCAAGGGATTGCTCAATTAGTTCCAACTAACGAGAAGCCCTCGCTAAAAACCTAAATCCAGATGTCATGATGAAAAAGCTGCTTTTAATGGCCTTGGCCTTGATGACTATAGGCACGCAAGCAAAGGTAAGACTACCTCACTTGCTGGGAAACAACATGGTATTGCAACAAGAGGCTGACGCTCGCCTATGGGGCTGGGCGAAACCTGGGCAAAAAGTAAAAGTAACCGCTTCCTGGGCAAGCACTCCCTATGAGGCACAGGCCGACAAGACCGGTAAATGGCTCGTGAGCGTACGAACCCCCAAGGCTAGCTACACACCTCTTTCCATTACCTTTGATGATGGCGACCAGACCACTCTCTCTGGCATTTTGGCGGGCGAAGTATGGGTTTGCGCAGGCCAAAGCAACATGGAGATGCCCATGAAAGGATTTGACGACTGTCCAACGGAAGGATACAACAAGGCCGTCTTGGAGGCCAACCAATATAAAGGCATCCACTATGTGAAGATACCTAGCGTGATGAGCACAAAACCCTTGGATGACGCTAACTGCGAATGGAAAGAAGTCAACCAAAACACAATAGGAGAGGCTTCAGCCACGGGATATTTCTTCGCCCAAGTGGTCAATCGCACGCTCAATGTACCTGTAGGTCTAATCATGGCCAACAAGGGCGGTACCCGTATAGAGAGTTGGCTGGACGAAGCCAACTTGCGCCAACACACAGACGAGAATCTTGATTCCTTGACTATGACCAAGAAGTTCCAATGGGACTTCCTCTATCCCCTGCTTTGGGCTAACGGCACTTTCCACCCCATCTTGAATTACACCGTGAAAGGAATCTTGTATTATCAAGGTTGTTCCAACGTAGGTGCCCCCGCGGGACAATACACTGCCCGCATGGACTTGTTGGTAAAACAATGGCGCAGAGATTTCAAGTTGGGCGACATCCCCTTCTATTTCGTGCAGATAGCTCCTTATTTCAATGGAGACCCCAATGGAGACGCAGGGCCTAAATTGCGTGAACAGCAATGGAAGGCATCCAAAATCATCCCCAACTGCGGTATTGTCTGCACAGACGATTTGGTTTATCCCTACGAGAGCCAGCAGATACACCCCTGCCAGAAACAGCCCGTAGGCGAACGGCTGGCACTCCAGGCACTCAACAAAACCTATGGCATGAAGGAGATATGGTGTGAAAGTCCCGAGTTCAAGGAATTACGCATCAGCAATGACACCTGCGTCGTGACCTTGCAAAATGATTATAGAGCCATCAGCCGTTTCGAGGACTTGCAAGGCTTTGAGGTAGCAGGCGAGGACAAGGTATTCCACAAAGCCAAGGCTTATTACCAAGCCTATAAAGGCATCATCATCACCTGTCCTGAAGTGAAGAAGCCCGTGGCCGTGCGTTACGCATTCCGCAACTGGGGCTACGGCAACGTGAAGAATGGCGCGTTGTTGCCGCTCTTCCCCTTCCGCACAGATAATTGGTAAGGCATGGCTCATCCCCTAGAGAAATTCAAATATTGCCCACTCTGCGGCTCTTCACGTTTTGAGATTCACAACGTGAAGAGCCGCAAGTGCCAAGACTGCGGGTTTACCTATTACGCCAATCCCAGTTCGGCCACGGTAGCATTGATTGTGAACGACAAGGATGAGCTGTTGGCAGTGCGCCGCAAGAACGAGCCCGCGAAGGGCACGCTAGACTTGCCAGGCGGTTTCGTGGATATGGAAGAGACGGGAGAACAGGGCATGGCTCGCGAGGTCATGGAAGAGACGGGCCTCAAGGTAACCCACTTGCGCTTTCTTTTCAGCCTTCCCAACCTGTATCTGTACTCAGGTATCATCATACATACCTTGGACATGTTCTACGAATGCCAAGTGGAAGACCTGTCACTGGTACATGCCATGGATGACGCGGAAGAATACCTATGGATTCCGCTCTCGAAAATCAAGACAGAGGAATTTGGCTTGCTTTCCGTAAGAGAAGGCTTGGCCCGGTATTTGGCAAGCCGCTGACTTCACTTCACCACCACGTTGCCCAACCAGGCGCAGCCCAATCCCAACGCCACGCTCGACAACACATAGAGGGCATACATGCCCCATTGACCTTGCCGCAACAGCGCAAGACCTTCATAACTAAATGTGCTGAAGGTGGTGAAGCCACCGCAGAAACCCGTCGTCAAGAGCAGACGGGTCTCCGCACTCCAGTTCAAGCGGGCAGAAAGACCATAAAATATGCCTATACAAAAACAGCCCAAAAGATTGGCCATGAAAGTAGCCAGCGGAAAGCCTTGATGGGCAAGCGGACGCAAAATGGCGGAAAGCCAATAGCGGCACACGCTACCTGCGCCTCCACCCAAGAATACCATCAAACACTCTTTCACCCTATTCTTCCTCCTTGGGAGCGATAAGCTTCACCAGCACCTTGTCCACGCGGGCACCGTCCATATCCACTATTTCCATCGAGAAGCCATTCCATTCCACTCGCTCTCCCGCATGGGGAATATGGCTCAGCAACTCTATAATCAGGCCCGCCAAAGTACTGTAACTTTGTTTGTGGTCATAGAGATCCTCACGCTCAAAATAAGTCAAGAAGTCATAGAAAGAACATTGTCCGTCCACGAGCCATCCTTCCGCGTCCTTTCGCTTCACGATGTCAGGTTCCACGGTGGGTCGCTCTATCGTGCCCACCAGCCCTTCCAGGATGTCGCGCAACGTGATAATACCCATCAATCTGCCGAATTCATCGCATATCAAAGCCTGCGAGGTCTGCTTCTCTCTCATCTGTTCCAAGGCCCGGTAAACAGACATGTTCTCATAGAAATAAACAGCGGGGCGCTTGAAATCATTGAAACAGATGGGGTCGTCATTGAGATGGAATATCAAATCTTTCAGTGCCACCACGCCCAGAATGTTGTCCAGCTTGCGGTCTATCAAAGGATATGCCTCGTAAAGGTGCTCTTGCAGGGACTTCCTGATTTCCTCCGCGGTCATGCGGGTATCCAACACCACCAAGTCTGAACGATGGGTCATCAGCGAGCTCACCTTCAAGTCGCCCATCAGGAATACTCGCTCCACGATGTCTTGCTCCACTTCCTGAACGGCACCACTATTTTTGCCTTCCTGCACGATAGACTTGATGTCCTCCTCGGTAATCTTGCTTTCAGCGTCCTTGATGCCCAGCAGGGAGATAATACCCTCAGTGCTCTTGGCTAATATCCATACAAAGGGGGCGGCTACGCGAGACAGCAACGCCATGGGGCGCGCTATAGCCGTGGAAGCTCTCTCTGCCACGCTCATACCGATGCGCTTGGGCACCAACTCGCCAAAGATAATAGAAAGCATGGTCACAATGATGACTATCACCGTCTGGGCCACAGGCTGCGCCAAAGAGGCTGGAACGCCCACCTCCACGAGCAAGCCAGCGAATTTTCCCGAGAGAGCCGCGCCCGAGTAGATACCCGTCAAGATACCAATCAACGTAATACCTATCTGAATGGTAGAGAGAAAACGATCTGGGTCGTTGGCCAACTTCAAGGCCACCTTAGCGCCCTTGCTGCCTTTCTTGGCCAAAGAGCTGAGTTTAATCTTTCTTGCTGATATAATGGCGATTTCCGACATGGCGAAAATGCCGTTGAATAGAATCAATAAGAGGATAATAAGGATTTCTTCCATATATACTCGTGGAGTTGTTGTGTTCGCGAAGATAATGAGTTTCACGGACATGACAAAAATAACGGACGGAAAATAGGCATCTTTCTCCACAGCGACCCATTATTGAGCCTCATTTCCACATGGTTGTCCTGTTTTTCCGCGATTGTTCTTCTCACAAGGGGGCAAGCGCATACCATAGAAAAGGTCCCCCTCACACTGGATTTCAATGGAACTAGTCTCAAAAGGGCACGATACTAGTATCAAAAGACAATGAAACTAGTATCGTTGCCCTGCGAGACTAGTATCATTTCTCGTCGACCTCTATATCCCTAAAGGCATCCTCACAGATTTCCTCCAGCAATTGCCGTCCCACGAGATTGTCCACGTAATAGCGAGGAATGGTAGAAAAGCCGTATTTCGCCCCTAGCAGAGCACAGGCAACGGCGGCGTTAGTATCCGCGTCGCCACCCATATTGACCACGGCCAACAATCCTTCCTTGAACGAATGGCAATGCCACAAACTCCACAAGGCCACGGCCATGGTCTTGAGCGTATAGCCCATCGCGTTGTCGTCCACGGCCAAGACTGATGGGTCGTCATGAGTGGCCAGCCCTATGTATTCCTCGATACGCTCGTCATATCGGGCGGCGATATCCTTCAAGACGGACACATCCAGCTGCTCACTTCTGAAGATAAGGCCTTGTATCAGTTTCACGTACAACACGCAGGAGCCCACGCAGCGCATGTCGGGATGCGTCAAGCGGCATATATTGGCGATTTCCTCTTCCTCTGCCAACGGGGAGGTGCCCACGATGGAAGTCCGCATGAGTCCTCCGTTGGCGGCACTTCTGCATCTATACAGTCGCCAAACAATATCAGCCGCTTTCATCGGGTCTTTTGTATAGTCCGCAAAGCATAATACATTATAAGTATGCCTGCCTATTCCCAAAGGATTACCATTGAACCATTCCTTGAAATTATGCGCCACTTGGTTCAAGTCGAAATGATTATCCCGCCTTGCCTTGGCAATGCAGACCATCATGTCCGTATCGTCCGTCCAGCTTCCTGGCTTCCATCTACAGCGATGGTCATCCCGTATCATCTGGCCGTAACGCTCCAATCCATCGGGATAACATCCCCTCACCTCTTCACGGGACATAAACTCCGTGCCCAGGCCCAAGGCATCACCAATGGCCTGTCCATAGACGCAACCTCTTATTCTGTCCTTGATTGTTTCTGTCAACTTCATGCCACAAGCTGATAATCGGTATAATATCCATGGCAAAGTTATATGATTTTCCCACATAACCAAAGAAATCTCCGACAATAGTATAATTAATTATAAAAATCGCGTGACTTGGCGGCTTTTCCGTTGAGACACTTGCGAGGATGCGGCAAAATGTGTACATTCGCAAAACATAATCCTAACCTAACTAATAACCAAGCAAGAACTATGAAATACTATGAAATCGGCAAGACCGGCATGAAAGTGTCTGCCTTGAGTTTCGGAGCTTCCTCGCTGGGAGGCGTGTTCCACGAGATTAACGAGAACAGAGCCTTGGACGCGGTCTATACGGCTGTAGACAACGGCATGAACTTCATTGACGTGTCTCCCTACTACGGTCACTACAAGGCGGAGACTGTACTGGGGAAGGCCTTGTCCAATATCGACCGCGGGAAATATTACCTCTCCACGAAGGTGGGACGCTATGGCAAGGACGGCGTAAATACCTGGGATTACTCGGCGCACAGGGCGAAAGAGAGCGTATATGAAAGCCTGGAACGTCTGCACATAGACTACATAGACCTCATCAACGTGCACGACGTGGAGTTCTCTGACCTCAACCAAGTCATCAACGAGACCCTGCCTGCCCTGTGCGAACTGCGAGAGGAGGGAGTGGTAAAACACGTGGGCATCACTGACCTGCAACCGGAAAACTTGCAATACATCATTGACCGCGTACCCCAGGGAACGGTGGAGAGCGTGCTTTGCTTCTGCCACTATTGCCTGAACGACGACATGCTCACAGACTATTTCGACTACTTCGAGAGCAAGGGCATAGGCATCATCAACGCCTCTCCTTTCGCCATGGGTTTGCTCTCCAAACGAGGCGTACCCGACTGGCATCCCGCTCCCAAGGCACTGGTGGAGGCATGCCAAAAGGCTACGGAACATTGCGAAGCCAAGGGGTATCCCATCGAGAAACTGGCCATCCAATACGCCATCAGCAATCCCCGCATCGCCACTACGCTCTTCAGTTCCGCCAATCCGGACAACGTGAAGAAGAACATCCAGTACGTGGAGGAGCCCATAGACTGGCAACTCGTGAAGGAAGTGCAAGACATCATCGGCGACCAAAAGCGCGTGCGCTGGGCCAACTCCTAACCGCCATCACCCATCAAGACCATGGATTTCAAGATTATAGACGCTCACTCCCACCTGTGGCTGCGGCAAGACACCGAGGTAAACGGGCTGCCCATCCGCACGCTGCCTGGCAATGGCAGCCGGTCGGAGTTCATGGGCGAGGAACGGCAGATGCTTCCTCCCTTTATGATAGACGGGAAAAACAGCGCGGAGGTGTTCCTCTCCAACATGGACTATGCCCAGGTATCCGCGGCGGTAGTCACCCAAGAGTTCATAGACGGCATACAGAACGACTACCTGTGGGAGGTCTCCCAACGCTATCCAGACCGTTTCTTCGTGTGTGGCATGTGCGAGTTCCGCCGTCCAGGCTTCCTGCGGCAGGCCCAGGAGCTTATCGACAAGGGCTTCAAGGCCATCAAGATACCGGGACATCGTCTCTTCCTGCCCGAGGGAAGGGTGATGCTCAACTCCGCGGAGATGATGGAGATGTTCCACCTGATGGAAGAGCGCGACATCCTGCTATCCATCGACATGGCCGAGGGCGATACCCAGGTGGGCGAGATGAAGGAAGTGATAGCCGAGTGTCCCAAGTTGCGCGTGGCCATCGGACACTTTGGCATGGTGACCACGGAGGGTTGGCTGGAGCAAATCAAGCTGGCTCGCCATCCTGGGGTCATGATAGAGTCGGGCGGCATCACCTGGCTGTTCAACAGCGAATTCTACCCCTTCCCAGGAGCGATAAGGGCCATCAAGGAGGCGGCAGACCTCGTGGGCATGGACAAGCTCATGTGGGGCTCCGACTATCCACGCACCATTACGGCTATCACCTATCGTATGTCTTACGACTTCGTATTGAAGTCAAGCGAGTTGACCCATGAGGAGAAAGCCCTATTCCTGGGTCGCAACGCCGAGCGGTTCTACGGCTTCCAGCACCTAGTGGAACTGCCTTACATCAAGAATATGTCTGAATAACATGAAAAAGAACACCTATCTCATACCCCTGTCACTCATCTTCTGCCTGTTCTTCCTGTGGGCCATCAGCAGCAACCTGCTGCCCACGATGATCAGGCAATTGATGAAGACCTGCGAACTGAACACCTTCGAGGCCTCGTTCACGGAGACCTTCTATTGGCTGGCCTACTTCATCTTCCCCATCCCCATAGCCATGTACATGAAACGGTACAGCTACAAGTCGGGCATCATCTTCGGACTGGTGCTGGCGGCTTGTGGCGGGCTGCTCTTCATACCTGCCGCCATGATCAAGGAGTATTGGGCCTACCTGTGCATCTTCTTCATCATAGCCACGGGCATGTGCTTCCTGGAGACCGCGGCCAATCCCTACGTGACCGCCCTGGGAGACCCAAGCACGGCTTCCCGCAGGCTGAACCTGGCACAATCGTTCAATGGACTGGGGGCTTTCATCGCCGCCATGTTCCTGAGCAAGCTGGTATTGAGCGGAGAAAGCTATACCCGCGAGACCCTTCCACTAGACTATCCTGGCGGATGGGAAGGCTATATCCAGATGGAGACCGACTCCATGAAGCTCCCCTACCTCATCCTGGCCTCCCTGCTCATCGTGATAGCCATCGTGTTCGTGTTCTCCCGCCTGCCAAAGATTAAGGAGGGTGACCACATGGAAGGCGAGACGGACGGAAAGACAGAAAAACTCATCAACTTCAGCGTGCTGCGCCGCTCGCATTTGCGTTGGGGAGTCATCGCCCAATTCTTCTACAACGGCGGGCAAACGGCCATCAACAGCCTCTTCCTGGTCTATTGCTGCACCTACGCGGGACTGCCCGAGGAGACCGCCACCACGTTCTTTGGCTTCTACATGCTGGCTTTCCTGCTGGGTCGATGGGTAGGCACGCTGCTGATGGCACGCTTCCGTCCGCAAGACATGTTGCTGGCCTACGCCCTGGTCAACGTCGTGCTCTGCGCCGTCATCATCGGCGTGGGCGGAGAAGTGGGCCTCTATGCCATGCTGGGTGTCTCTTTCTTCATGTCCATCATGTATCCCACGCAGTTCTCCTTGGCCTTGAAAGACCTGGGAGACGACACGAAGAGCGGTTCGGCCTTCCTGGTGATGGCCATCGTGGGCAATGCCTGCCTGCCGCAATTGACGGCCTACATCATGCACGTCAACGCCGCCGTCTACCACGTGGCCTATATCGTGCCCCTGGTATGCTTCGCCTTCTGCGCTTACTACGGCTGGAAAGGCTACAAAGTCATCAATTAAACAAGAACCGAATTATACCAACATCTTATTAATATATCCTATATATGAAAGCAGTAAAGATACCCGCACCGGAACAGATGCAGGTAGTTGAAATCGAAAAGCCGTCGTTGAAGGCTGGGGAAGTCTTGGTGAAATTGATTCACGTGGGCTTCTGCGGCTCAGACCTGAACACTTTCCTGGGACGTAACCCCATGGTGAAGATGCCCGTCATACCCGGGCACGAGATAGGAGCCGTCATCGCGGAAGTGGGCGAAGAAGTGCCCGAGACCTTGAAACCAGGCATGGTGGTCACCATCAATCCCTATACCAATTGCGAGAAGTGCCCCTCATGCCTCCACCATCGCCCCAACGCCTGTGAACATAACGAGACTTTGGGCGTGCAGCGCAATGGAGCCATGTGTGAATATATCGCCGTGCCCTGGACAAAAGTCATTCCCGCCGAGGGCATCTCGCCTCGCAACTGCGCCTTGATAGAGCCGATGAGCGTGGGATTCCATGCCGTCAACCGCGGGCAAGTAACAGATATCGACACCGTAATGGTGATAGGCTGTGGCATGATAGGCGTGGGAGCCATCGTGCGTGCTTCTCTGCGAGGGGCAACGGTTATCGCAGTGGACTTGGATGATGAGAAGCTGGCCTTGGCCAAAACCCTGGGAGCCACCTATACCATCAACTCCAAGACCGAGGACTTGCACGCCCGCCTGCAAGCCATCACTTCGGGCGAAGGCCCCGACGTGGTCATAGAGGCGGTAGGTAGTCCCGCTACCTACGTGACGGCTGTCAACGAGGTTGCCTTCACGGGGCGCGTGGTTTGCATAGGCTATGCCAAGACGGAGATTTCCTTCCAAACGAAGCTGTTCGTGCAAAAGGAGCTCGACATCCGAGGCTCTCGCAACGCCTTGCCGGAAGACTTCCGCGCCGTCATTCGCTATATGCGCCAAGGCTCCTGCCCCGTAGACCAGCTGATAAGCCGCATAGCCGAGCCCGAGGAAGCATTCCAGGCCATGAAAGGCTGGGCGGCCAACCCCGCCAAGGTGTTCCGTGTACTCGTCAAGTTCTGACTATCCGGGCAATCTCTCCAGGTCAGTCATCCGCTTGGAGGGAAATCACTTGCCGACGCCGCACACATCAAATAATCCCCTTGCCGTGGCCTTTAACGACAAGGGGATTCTAATTTCAAGACTTACATTTACGTGAATCCATCGAACTCACGACACATTACCATTGAAATGTCATTTTACTCGTATAGCCACCCCATGGTTCCGTTATATCCAGTTGGATTGGAAGTTCGTCTTGGTTCAATGTCCACTTAAATTTGCTAACTTCATCGTAATCCGTACCGGTCATGCCATGATCGATAAGTTCTATGGGAAGATTTTTGGTCGCCTTCCCAAGCAATCCCGCATAATAGGCATATTTCATTTCATCCATATCCACACCGAAGGTAGCGTCAAATAGCATAACACATCCCTTGTTTGGCATGGGCGAAGCCACATCTGCCGAAGTGTATTTCACGTCACTTGAAGACTCCCAACCATCCTCTTCAGACACGACCCCCACATGGACGATATCGCCTTCTTGATACGTGATTGTCGTAATTTCATTTCCTCCTTCCGAGCGTTTCATGTAATTCAGGTTGCCCTCCGTGGTATAGTCAAAGTCCCACGTTTCGATATCACCATCCCCCTCTGTCTGCGTACAATGCCTTACAAAGTCCTTGTCGTTTATTTCCATATCGAACGTGGATTTCTCTCCAAATTCGCTGTCAACGATAGTCATTCTCACCGTATTCCGAGGGGCGGCTGACCTTGTACCATTATTGTATTCAAAAGTGACCTCCTCCCCATTTTCTATCGATATTTTCGTCAAAAGGCCTTTGTCATTATAATACAAAGTCGCTCCTTCCGCGGATTTTGGTAACCCTCCTGTAAATACATTGGCCGGATTGACAACGCTTGTGGATCCAGTCCCGCCCCCATCACCATTAGGTTCATCATCGTCACCACAAGCGGTAAGGCCCATACATACAACTACGACCAATAAAGCCATTCCTGCAAATCTTAAAGTTTTCATCTTTTCCTGTTTTTGATTATTTCATTTGAAAGCATTCTTGTTAAGAGTCCATAAGCCAAAATTCAGACAATAAAAAACGTGGACTCAAACTTCGTCTACGCTTTCTGTCGGTATTGGGGATAACCTTGCACACATATACGAGTAAAAGCCCACGCTATGGGCGTGAGCATCAACTTTTACTCTTGTGCGCTTCGTCCAATTCCCCAATTTTCAGAAAGCAAGAATAAAGCTAACGCTTCTTTATCTTTATGTCTTTATGTCGGCAATGCTACATAGGCAACGTCTTTGGTTAATACCGCGAATATACAAAAATATTCCATAAACACAACAAGTTGGACAAAAAACATGGGCAAAGAAGCGAAAATCGCCACACGCCATCAGTACATGATTTACAATAGCCTGTTTGTCCATCAACACAAATGGCCCCAAAGTCAGTACTACTCCTTTTCAATATCAATAGTACTGACTTTCATTTTCAATACTACTGATATCCCGTTTCAGTACTACTGCGTTTTTCGCCCCTCCGTGCGGATTTCCCAAAACAAGTTATTTTACCCATGAAAACAAGTTGATTCGCTCCGCGATTTAACTTGTTTTCCCAAACAAAATAAGTTAAATTCAACCGCAAAATAACTTGATTTGAAAAGCACCCGAAATACCCCTACTGAAGCCTTCCTAAATGATCTATAGAAATGAAGTGAAGTGCTCTATAGAAATGAGAGGAAGCCGTCTATAGAAACCATGACAAGTGAGCTATAGAGCACTTGGGCAGCCGCGAGAAAGCGCAAACAAACCGCACGGAAGTGAACTTAACCGCAAGAGAGCGCATCATGAAAATGGAATTTGGCGACTTCATGTTAATAATGTCTCCTATTTTCCCCAAGCCTTGGAATTGTCGCAAATTATTTATTGTAACCATATAATAGATTTTTACATACAAATCAGCAAACGGAAGTTTTGTTGGCAATACAATCAATTATTTATTATAAAACGCTCTTTTTTAGTGCATTCTACCATGTTCTCATAATTAATTTGTACTTTTACATCGAAAAAGAATAAATGAAAGAAATAGATATTATTCAACAGATAAAGTTTGACGAGGTCAGTAGGGTGCAGTTCAAAGAACGGCTCCTTGACAGCTGCGACATTGGTTGCGAACTGGTGGCTTTCAGCAATGCATGTGGTGGAACGCTGGTTATTGGTGTAAAGGACAAGACCGGCAATATCAATCCTTTGTCGTATCAAGAAGTACAGGAAACCACTAGCCTGCTTGGCAACATTGCATCAGAGAATGTTGTCTCTGGTATCCTTGTGGATGCAGAAACAAATGAACCTACATATATTCACCATCTTTCAAAAAACCATCTGCTATCAGTAACCTCCAAAAGAGATGAATAACAACAATCTGTAACATATTTGAAATATATGTCCTTCTGGAATAGAATTATAGATTCACTCAGCGGAGCAGAGAACAAATCCGCTCATCTACAGAATGTGTCACATGATGCATTCCGTTATGTTTTTGTGGATGTCGAGGTGGGATTAAAGGATTACAAGATTCATGATATTGGAGCTCTCAGATGGGACGGGGCAATCTTGCATTCCGCAAACAAGCGAGAGCTGGTGGATTTCTTAAAAGATGTGGATTTTGTCTGTGGGCATAACATCATCAATCATGATGCTAAATATCTGTTTGGAGAAGGAGCATGTAGATATTTGCTCGTTGACACACTGTTTGTATCACCCTTGCTTTTCCCTGAACGTCCTTATCATCATTTGCTGAAAGACGACAAGCTGGTGAGTGAGCAGATGAATAATCCTGTCAACGACTGTGAGAAAACCCGCGACTTGCTGATGGATGAGGTGGCAAGATGGAAAGAACTTTCCACCCCTGCTCAGATAATATTCTCAACCCTGCTTCAAGACCACGATGAGTTCAAAGGGTTTCTCGCATTTGTCAATGCCCCAATAGGCAGAAAAGACTTATTGGCGGATTTGATCCGTTCAAAATACATAGGAAAAATATGCGAGCATGCCGACATTGAAAGCATGATAAGTCGGCAACCTTGTGAACTGGCATACGCGCTTGCATTGATAGGCACCACAGACCATCGCTCCATCACACCGGCATGGGTGCTGCATAATTATCCGAATGTGGAGAATTTAGTACGACTTCTCCGGCATACAAAATGCACGGAGGGTTGCACTTATTGTGACAAAGACCTTGACGTGCTTGTCAATCTGAAACAGTTCTTCGGCTTTGATAAATTCCGTACCTACGAAGGAGAACCGTTACAGGAGAATGCGGTTTGTGCTGCCGTGGAGCACAAATCGTTGCTTGCGATATTCCCTACGGGCGGAGGTAAATCGCTGACATTCCAATTGCCTGCCTTGATGGAGGGCCGTTCGGTGCATGGGCTTACTGTAGTAATATCACCTCTGCAGTCGTTAATGAAAGACCAGGTGGACAACCTGGCGGAAAGAGGCATTACAGACGCTGTCACTATCAACGGATTGCTTGACCCTATCAGCCGTTCTGAAGCTATCCAACGAGTAATGGATGGTGATGCCTCGCTGTTGTATATTGCTCCGGAGATGCTCCGGTCGAAGACAATAGAGAAAATATTGCTGGCACGCCATGTGGTACGCTTTGTAATAGACGAAGCGCATTGTTTCTCCTCTTGGGGGCAGGACTTTCGGGTAGATTACCTCTATATCGGTAAGTTTATCAACCAATACAAGAAGAAAAAGAAATGCCATGAGGCGATACCGATTTCCTGCTTTACCGCCACGGCAAAGCAGAAAGTGATACAGGACATTTGCGATTATTTTAAGCAGACGCTCGACCTCGACCTTCAGATTTATGCTTCTTCGGCAACCCGAACCAATCTGCGTTATTCGGTAATCCATGCTGACACGGATGAGGATAAGTACATAAGATTGCGTTCATTGATAGCTGAATCATCTTGCCCCACCATTGTATATGTTTCCCGAACCAAACGTACAAGACAACTGGCAGAGAAGCTCACGCGAGACGGCTTCAAGGCTTTGCCCTTCAATGGCAAGATGGACGCAGAAGACAAAGTTGCCAATCAGGAAGCTTTCATGAATGACCGTGTGAGAATCATTGTGGCGACATCTGCCTTTGGAATGGGTGTTGACAAAAAAGATGTGGGGCTAGTGATACACTATGACATTTCCGACTCCTTGGAGAATTATGTCCAGGAGGCAGGACGTGCCGGACGTGACCCACATCTCGAAGCCCGCTGTTTTGTGCTGTATAGCGATACCGACCTTGACAAACATTTTATTCTTCTTAATCAGACAAAACTTAGTATCAGCGAAATACAGCAGGTGTGGAAAGCCGTGAAGGACATGACCAAACAACGTATGCGCACATACTGCTCAGCACTGGAAATAGCCAGAAAGGCAGGTTGGGACGACTCGATATCTGATATTGAGACACGCGTGCGAACGGCTTTGGCCGCATTGGAGCAAGCCGGTTACTTGGAACGGGGAAACAACGTGCCGCATGTTTATGCTACAGGCATTACCGTGAAGAACCTGGAAGAAGCCCGCAAACGCATCACGGAATCATTGCTTTTTGAGAATGAAGAGGTGGAGAAAGCCGTGCGCATCATAAAGTCGCTGATATCTCAGAAGTATATTGCCAAGGCGCAAGATGCTGAGGCGGAATCGCGTGTTGATTACCTGGCTGACATTCTCGGACTGAACAAAAGCGAGGTGATCTCCAGCGTGGAGCGTATGCGCCAAGAAGGTATTCTTGCTGATTCGAAGGATATATCTGCTTTTCTTAACGATGCGGGAGAATCGGAAAATAAGTCGAAACGTCTGTTGGAACGGTTTACGAAACTTGAACGTTATATTCTTGGGCATATACCTGATGATGCACTACGCATTTCTTACAAGCAGCTGAACGATAACGCTCAAAAAGAAGGTATAGGGACTGCGACTGAGAAGGATATCCGGACAGTGTTATATTTCCTGACGATAAAAGGATATACACGCAAAAAAGAGGATGCTGTGCACAATATAGAGGTGACACGCCAGATGGATATGGGCTCCACCTTAAAGCGTTTTGAGAAACGTATAGAGATATGTCAGTTTACAATAGAATGGCTATACAGACTTACACTACAAAACACAAATGAAGGAATTAAGAAGAATGGAGTCCAATTCTCAGTAGTAGAGTTGCTGAATGATTTTAAAGTCAATGGAAACAACCTGTTTGGTGGCATAGGGGATGTACAGTTGGAAGATATAGAAGAAGCATTGCTCTACCTGTCGAAGATTGGTGCCCTGAAACTGGAGGGAGGTTTCCTTGTGCTCTATAACGCCATGGACATCCGTCGTATCAAGGACAGCAGACTGCGTTATAAACAAGAAGACTATCGTATGCTCAGTGAGTTCTACAAACAGAAGATACAACAGGTGCATATCGTGGGCGAATATGCCAATCTGATGGTACGCGACTATAATGTAGCCCTGCAGTATGTGCAGGATTACTTCCAGATGGATTACAAGCAATTTGTCTTGAAATATTTCAAAGGTGAGCGTGTACAGGAAATAGAGCGGAATATCACTCCGAATAAGTATAAGCATATTTTTGGTACGCTCTCCGCAAAACAGATGGAAATTATCTCCGACAAGGAATCACGCTGTATTGTAGTGGCGGCAGGGCCTGGTAGCGGAAAGACGCGAGTTCTGGTACATAAGCTCGCCTCACTGCTATTGCTCGAAGATGTCAAGCACGAACAACTATTGATGCTTACTTTCTCGCGTGCGGCGGCAATAGAGTTCAAACAGCGACTGATGGGGCTCATTGGCAATGCGGCCCATTTTGTAGAAATCAAGACATTCCATTCCTATTGTTTTGACCTGTTGGGCAGAATTGGTAATCTTGATGACGTTAAAGATGTAGTGGCACGTGCAGCACAAATGATAGAAAATGGAGAGGTAGAACCGAATCGCATCGCCAAGACAGTTCTGGTAATTGACGAGGCGCAGGACATGAGTGGTGAGGAATATGCCTTGGTACATGCATTGATGACAGCCAATGAGGAAATGCGCATTATTGCCGTTGGCGATGACGACCAGAACATATATGAGTTCCGTGGCTCTGACTCACGCTATATGACACAACTGTTAAAGGAATCAGGGGCCCGGTTTGTTGAAATGACAGAGAACTACCGCAGTTCGAGGCATGTGGTTGATTTTACAAACGCATTTGTGAATGGCATAGAGAGAAGACAGAAAAGCACTCCTATTATTTCCATGAACAAGAAAGAAGGTTTTGTCAGCATCCACCATCATGTTTCACATATCATATACCAGCCTCTTGTAGATGATTTGCTGGCACACCGCGGGGAGGGCTCCACATGTGTATTAACTCAAACCAATGAAGAGGCGGTAATCCTCGTAGCTTTGTTGCGCAAATACGGATTGAGCAGCAAACTGGTACAGAGCATGGATGGCTTCCGGTTCTGGAATATGGCAGAAGTGCGCATGTTCCTCAAGCTGATAAACTGCGATGTACAAACATCAGTTATTCCCGATGATGTGTGGGAAAAGGCGAAACGCAAAACTTTCGACATGTATGCTGATTCATCGAGCCTTCATTACCTACAGAGGTGTATCTCGCTATTTGAACAGACAAACAAGACAAAATATCATACCGACTTCAAGGAATTTGTTTTCGAATCATCGGTTGAGGATTTTTGCGACCTTTCTGGGGCGGACGTGGTGGTCTCTACAATCCATAAGGCCAAGGGATGTGAGTTTGACGATGTTTATATGCTTATCACTAATTCCCAATACATTCAGGATGAAGTGCTGCGCCGATATTATGTGGGAGTTACCCGTGCAAAAGAACGCCTGTTCATACATACCAATACTTCTATTTTCGACCGTATACCAGCTGATGAGCATCATGTCTGCCAACAACAGTATGATATGCCCGATGAGATTGTTCTACAGTTATCGCACAAAGACGTAAACCTTGGTTTCTTCAAATCGATAAAGAATAAGATACTTGCACTCAGAGCAGGTCAGACACTTCGTTTTGACAGGAACTACCTTTATGACTGTTGCACGGATATGGCTGTTGCCCAATTGTCGCAGAAGATGCAAGGAGAGCTGCGTCTTTGGATAGAAAAAGGGTATTCTGTTGTTTCCGCTCCCATCCGTTTTATTGTGGCATGGCGTCCGAAGGATGCACCGCAGGAAGAAAAAGAGCATGCAGTATTACTCGTCGACCTAATACTAAAAAAGAAATGAATGTAGTTTAAGAAATCCTTGAAACGGAGTAATAATGGTGTTGAAATATTAATCATGGAAATGGAATTTGGCGATTTCATGTTGATAATGTCTCCTATTTTCCCCAAGCCTTGGAATTGTCGCAAATTATTTATATCTTTGCGACAAGCAAGCTGAAATGGCAAGCATGGAGAGAATGCGGGAACATACCGAGTGGTCACGAAACAAGATAAACCAATAATACCATATGACTCATCTGACACTATCCATAACAACTATCGGTGATTTGCTGTTAGAAGGCAAAATCACCAGACAAAAAGACGGCAAGCCTATCGACAACGTGAGGCTGACTGTGCCAGAATACCAACGCCCCTATAAGTGGACAGCTCGAAACGCCATACAGTTGCTTGATGACATAACGGAAGCAAAGAATGACAACAAAGAGGTTTATCGTGTAGGCACGCTCATCTTGCATAAAGACCAGGATGACCAGGGACTGGAAAGGTACAACATCGTAGACGGCCAACAGCGAATAATCACTTTCTCGCTGTTGCTGTATGCCTTGTATGAACTTGAAAAGCCAACGGAAAGGCGCGACATAGACTTCTTGCGTCAACAAGTATTCGACAATCCATTTAGTCGCCACCATATCCCCAATAACCTGAACGCGTTTAGACGGAGAACGCATAAAAGCTCGGAAGAAGATGGGAACATGGAGCATATACGTGAGATGAAGCGGTTACGCAACTTTATCGAGAAACAATGTGAACTGATTGTGGTGATTACTGACGACGTGTCGGAGGCGTTCCAGTTTTTCGACTCCCAAAACGCACGAGGCAAGGCATTATATCCACACGACTTGTTGAAAGCGTATCACCTGCGGGAAATGGCTGATATAGACGAGCAGAAGACAGAACAGATTGTCAAGGAATGGGAGAAGATACCCCAGCATGAACTGGCTTCCTTCTTTGGCGACTATCTGTATAGGGTAAAGGAATGGATAAACGGGAATTGGGCTTACAGACTCAATGAGCACAACATCTACAAATTCAAGGGCATCACGAAAACGGCTCGCACCCCTTACGCACAGTTTTACAAAAGTGCCTTCTCGTATGCTGACCTCATCAACTCATCGGCCATGCCATTCGTCTCAGGCACGAGAGAGGTAAACGCCTTCCAGCTGAACACTCCAATCATAGCGGGGAAGCCATTCTTTGACTACACGAAACACTACTATAACATCTTGAAAGATATTCAAGACAATAGCCAATATGAAGGTTTCTACATTAAGGGGAACATGATTGTCAAGACCCTGGACAGATACTTTAGCAGAGGAGTTGGTTACAGAATAACGCGATTGTTGTTTGATACGGCATTGCTACTTTACGTGGACCGTTTCTGCCCCGCGACATATCCCACGAAAACCGACACAGAGTTGTTTGAGCAATTCGTAACTTATGCCTTTATTTGGGCATACTCGCTCCGTGCCCAATACGTCCACCTCGGTTGGCAATCGGCACAGAACTATGTGCTTGAAAGAAGCAAGAGAGATGTTGTCAATTCTCTCAATATTTATAAGCTGATAGCAGACTCGGACACGCCGATATCACTATTGAGCCTTTTGGCAGACAGATTGAGTCCGCTTTCACGCAATGACATTTACAATCGGCCTGGTAAAGAAATTAACATTGACAAGATGGAAGATGGCGTATTTACCAACTATTTGCATTTTTTCAAGGCAAACACCTTTTATAACGAACAGCATGGAGACAACATTACCGCTTGAAGAACGCTCCATATACCAGATTTACCTGGAGAGCGAGGAAGCAAAGAAATACGTGATTCCTGTATACCAGCGCAACTACGCTTGGGAGGAAGACGAGATTACGGCCTTGATAAAGGATGTGTATGATTCTTGTCGGAAAAACGCCAATGCCCCGTACTATATCGGAACGTTGGTCACCTATAAACGTGGAGATAATGAGTATGAGGTAATTGACGGCCAGCAAAGACTGACTACGATTTACATCATACTAAATGCCTTGGGCATCAAGGATTTCAGAAACAAGTTGACTTATGGAGCACGTAAAGTATCCGCTGCCACCATCGACAATCTAAAGAATTACCCCCAACTGGGAGAAGAGGTGGACGAAGGCATCAGAAATGGCTATAAGTTCACCGAAAAGGCAATAGACACAATCGTCGGTAAATCTGAACGGCATTCTTTTGAACTGTATTTCCTGCATTTAGTGCATATCATACATTATAGCGTACCCAAGGATGTCGACCTAAACCATTACTTTGAGGTTATGAACTCTCGTGGCGAACAGTTGGAGAAGCACGAGATTGTCAAGTCAACTCTAAGCCAGTACTTGAAAGACCCAAAGGAGTTGGCTACGTTCAGCCGCATATGGGAGGCTTGTAGTGAGATGAATGTCTACATACAGCAGACTTTCCCTGACAGTAATGTATTCGGGCGCAATCTTGACAGATTCATGATTAAGAACTTTAACGAAATTCCAAAACAAGACGAGTCAGAAGGTAAAGATACTATTCTCAACCTATTGCGAGAGCCAATTGGCAAAATAGAGGATTCCACAGGCACGGAACAAACTGATAAGTTCCAGCCTATCATCGACTTCCCCAATTTCTTGCTGATAGTGCTGAAAGTCACGAGAATGGAGGTTGACAGCTTCAACCCCCTCGCTTTTACCCTAGACGACAAAGAGTTGCTGAACGAATTCCATGACGCTCTTAAATCTGTTGAGGACAAAGTCGAGTTCGTGAAGCGATTTGGGTTCAACCTCTTGAAAGCGAAGTTCCTGCTTGACAACTATATAGTCCATCAATCTCTCGACGACAAGGAATTGCCAGGCGACAATCCCTGGAAACTACAATATTACTATCTTGAGAGCAAGAAAAGATACCCTAAAAATCTAGCAAGCACACAAGACGTGCAAAAGGAGCTCGTCCATTTGCTTTCCATGTTTGAGGTTTCGTTCACGCCCAAGCAACGTAAGAACTATTTGTTCTACTGCATGATGTTCCTCTTCGGGAACCATGAACCTTCGGATATAGACTACCTCGCGTTTTTGCGTCGCCTAGCCGACAAATATTTCTATGACGTGTATTTGAATCAAGACTGTTTGAATGAAAGGAACCAGCCGAGACCGAATGCGTTTGATAGTGCGATTTTAAAAGATGGAGAATTAAATGTTGACAAAATACGTCATGAAGGTGTTGGTTACAAGGAAGAGTTCAAAGCCATTTACAAACAGGGGAGATATGACATTCCATTATTCGTATTCAACTACACTGACTATATACTTTGGAAGAAGTACGCAGGCACAGTTCGAGGAGAGAGGTTGGCAAGCAAGAGTCCTAAACGTCGTGCGTTCTTTGAGGAATTAGGCTGTAGTGATTTTGAGCTTGATCCGTTTGACAACTTCTATTTCTCTCGCACGAGAAAAAGCCTGGAGCACTATTATCCACAAGCCAAGGCTGGAGAAGGGAAACCTCTTAGCATTTATGACATCAATTGTTTCGGTAATTTCGCAATGATTGGTGCTGAAGCGAATAGTTCGGGATCAAATTGGGATCCCAAGACGAAACTCGACCATTACAGCGATGGCAAATCAGACCAAGTGAGCGTTGCTTCTTTGAAATTCAAGATTATGATGCAGATGTGTCAAGATAACCACAAGGCGATACTCAATGGTGAACTAAACAGGGCAAAAAGCATGGAATGGAATGCGGAGGACATGCAAGTTCATCAGGAAAAGATGCTTAACATAATTATTCGTGAAGAAAATAGGCGAAAGCCTTAATCTACCCGCACTCAGCTCCGGCACATCAATATCTTTTGAGCAAGACGCACGAGACAGGATAAAAAAAGACTCCCATAAGCAATCAGCTTATGGAAGTCTTCTTGTGGACCAGCCAGGGCTTGAACCTGGGACCTCCAGATTATGAGTCTGTTGCTCTAACCAACTGAGCTACAAGTCCTGAATGTTGAAATTCGGGTGCAAAGATAATACAATTCCCCGACATATCCAAATATTCTTTAAGAAAACTCACCTTTTTTCTCCTTTTTCATGTTCTATCAATAAAAATAATTATCTTCGCGAGAAATAAACAAACGCAATAGATTGCTGACATGGATACAATTGAGAACAAGGAAAGGCTGGGCCTCAACGAAGAGCAAGTGGCCGAAAGCAGACGGCAGCATGGCCGCAACGTGTTGACCCCTCCCAAGAGAACTCCCCTGTGGAAACTATACCTGGACAAGTTCCGCGACCCCATCATACAAATATTATTGGTAGCCGCGGCCGTCTCGTTGATATTCTCCATCATAAACGGGGAATACATGGAGACGCTGGGTATATTCCTGGCCATATTCCTGGCTACCACCATAGGATTTTACTTTGAGTGTGACGCGGCGAAAAAATTCAGCCTACTCACCGCATTGGGTGAGGAGCAGCCCGTAAAGGTAAGACGAAACGGGAAAGTAATGGAAGTGCCCCGCTGCGACGTAGTGGTGGGAGACGTGATACTGCTGGAAACGGGCGACGAGGTGCCTGCTGACGGAAGGCTCATAGACGTAAACGAGCTACAGATAAATGAGTCGAGCCTCACGGGAGAGCCTATCGCCGACAAGTCCTTGGATCCTGAAGGCGACGGAGATGACCATGGGGCTTATCCCCGCAACGTGGTGTTACGTTCCTCTATGGTCATGTCGGGCAGGGGCGAAGCCGTGGTCACGGCCATTGGAGATGCCACAGAAATAGGGAAAGTGGCCCGAAAGAGCACGGAGAGCACGGCCGTGAAGACTCCGCTGAACATGCAACTGGACAAATTGGCCAAATTCGTGTCCAAGATAGGACTCACCGTGTCTTTCGTGGCGTTTGCCATTTTCCTGATACATGACATCTTGGTCAACCCTCTTTGGGGAGGGAATGACTACCTGAGGATGGCTCAAGTGGTATTGAAATACTTCATGATGGCCGTGACGCTCATCGTGATGGCCGTTCCCGAAGGACTGCCCATGACCGTGACGCTGGCCTTGGCGCTCAACATGCGCCGCATGCTGAAATCGAACAACCTGGTGAGAAAGTTGCACGCCTGCGAAACCATGGGTGCCGTAACCGTCATCTGCACCGACAAGACAGGTACGCTGACCCAAAACAAGATGCAAGTGCAGGACTTCGCTATAGAAAACGAGCAGTTGCTCAATGAGGCTATCGCCTTCAACAGCACCGCTGAACTGGATGGGAATCAGGGCATCGGTAACCCCACGGAAATAGCCTTGTTGCTTTGGCTGCAAGGAAAGGGCGTGGACTATCGTCAGCTTCGAGAGAGCGGAAAAGTGGAAAGCCAACAGCCCTTCTCTACCGAGACGAAATACATGAAGACTGTAGCCACGATTGATGGCCAACGCCATGAGTTCGTGAAAGGCGCTCCCGAGATTGTGATGGGCATGTGCAACCTGTCACAGGAGAAACAAGCGGAAATACAGAAACTCTTGCTATCCTACCAGGAGAAAGCCATGCGCACGCTGGGTTTTGCCCTGGACGGAAAATGGCAAGGCGTAGCCGCTATCAGCGACCCCATACGTGAAGACGTGCCCGCCGCTGTGGAACGTTGCCAGGGAGCAGGTATCACGGTGAAGATTGTCACGGGCGACACCGTGGCTACCGCCACCGAAATTGGCAGACAAATCGGTCTCTTCGAGGACAAGGCCAACATACCGCCCCACAGCACCATTACCGGTCCCGAGTGGGCGGCCTTGAGCGACGAGGAAGCATACAAGCGCGCCGCCGAAATCAGAGTGATGTCGAGAGCAAGGCCTACCGACAAGCAACGGTTGGTACACATGCTGCAGAAGCGCGGAGAAGTGGTGGCCGTAACAGGTGACGGCACCAACGACGCTCCCGCCTTACACTATGCCCACGTAGGCCTGTCGCTGGGTTCCGGTACGTCCGTGGCCAAGGAAGCGTCAGACATGACCTTGCTCGACGACTCTTTTGGCTCTATCGCCAACGCCGTGATGTGGGGACGCTCTCTCTATAAGAACATCCAGCGTTTCCTCTTTTTCCAATTGGTGGTCAACCTTACCGCCCTGCTCTTGGTGTTGGGAGGTTCGCTCATCGGCACGGAAATGCCCCTCACGGTCACCCAAATTCTCTGGGTGAACCTCATCATGGACACCTTCGCCGCCATGGCCTTGGCCTCACTGCCTCCTTCAAGAGAAGTGATGAAAGACAAACCTCGCAAGCAGAGTGACTTCATCATCACTCCAGGCATGGGCAAAGCCATCCTGTGGTGTGGCCTTATCTTCTTCGCGGCCATGTTCGTCTTCTTGTTCTATTGCGAGCGCAATGGTGAGGGTGGCGTAGACAGACACGAGCTGACATGGTTCTTCACCACGTTCGTGATGCTGCAGTTCTGGAACCTCTTCAACGCCAAGGCCTACGCCAGCCAGTATACAGCCTTTCATCGCTTCTTGGCCGACAAGGGCCTGATGCTCGTCCTGCTTTTCATCTTGGTAGGACAATGGTTTATTGTCACTTTTGGCGGTGACATGTTCCGCACCGAGCCGCTCAGCTGGAAGGAATGGCTCATCATCTTCGTGGCCACATCTCCCGTGCTGTGGATAGGGGAACTCATACGTGGCATCTCCCGAATGAAGAAAGCAAAGGCATAAGATGGAGATACGCAACATCATCTTCGACTTGGGAGGCGTATTGGTGAGCCTTGACCAGCGACGCTGCATAGAGGCTATGCGGCAAGTAGGCATCGACGCCATTGCCAACTACGTGGAAGAGCGACGTACAGAAGACCTTTTTTACGAGGCGGAGATAGGCGCCATCACCCAACACGGCTTCTGCGAGGAAGTACGCAGGCTCACAGGAACCACACCAAGAGACGAAGACATCGTATGGGCATGGAACCAGCTGCTCGGGGAAATCACGTCCGAGCGCAAGCAAAGACTTTGGGAACTGAAACAAAAAGGTTTCCACCTCTTCCTGCTGAGCAACACAAACGTGATGCATTGGCAGTATTGCGCGGAAGAACTGTTCCCCGACCGCTTCAGGGTAGTGGAGGATTACTTCGAGAAGGTGTTCCTGTCCTACCAGATGCATCTATCCAAACCCAACACGGATATCTTCACCGAGGTGTTGTCCGAAGCGGGAATAGAGGCGGAAGAGACCCTGTTCATCGATGACGCTAACGCCAACTGTCAAGCGGCAGAATCACTGGGCATACACACCTATTATAATAAGCGCATAGACGACTGGTTGTCGCTATAGCCCCACGAAAAGAGTATAGAGGCGGACATGAGAATCATACACGTTGACGAACATACCAAGCTCACCGAGCCTTGCATAGCCACCATCGGCTTCTTTGATGGCGTGCATCGCGGCCATCGCTTCTTGATAGACCACCTGAAAAAGACCGCCCAAGAGGATGGTCTGCAGTCCATGGTCATCACCTTCGATGAGCATCCCCGCAAAGTATTGCGAAGTGATTACCAACCACGATTGCTTTCCACGCTGGACGGCAAACTCACCCTGCTCTCAAAGACCAACATCGACATCGTGGCCGTGCTGCACTTCGATCTCCATCTAGCCGCGCTCTCCGCCAAAGATTTCATGAATGCCGTGCTCAAGGAGCAGCTCAACGTGCGTAAGCTCTACATAGGTTATGACCATCGCTTCGGACACAACCGCAAAGAGGGCTTCGATGACTACGTGAGATATGGCAGGGAATTGGGCATGGAGATACTGCGCTCCAACGCCTTCATCTTGAACGGGGTGAACGTAAGTTCCTCTGTGGTGCGTTCCTTCCTGCAAGACGGAGAGGTGGAAATGGCCGCCCAGTGCCTTGGCTATCCCTATACACTTTTGGGAAAGGTGGAACACGGCCAGCAGGAAGGCCGCAAATTGGGCTATCCTACAGCCAACATCAACACCTCAGGCTATGGCCAGCTGATTCCCGCCCCTGGTGTTTACGCCGTAAAGGTGATGTTGCGCAACCAAATGACTCAATTCCACGGCATGATGAATATCGGCACCAGGCCCACTTTCGAGGGGCATACTCTCTCGCTGGAAGTACACATCTTCAATTTCCAAGGCAATCTCTATGGACAGGAACTCAAGGTGAGTTTCATCCATCGCATACGTTCCGAACAAAAATTTTCCACCCCAGAGGCTCTCGCCCATCAGCTGGAACGGGATGCCAAGCTGGTGGAAGAACAATTTGATAAAGAAAACGATTTATGAATAAAGTAGCAAAAAGCATCCTTGACGCCATTCTCTACGTCATCACCTTCATCGTCGTGCAACTCGTTGTGCAATTGGCGGGCGCGGGCATCTACTCCGCCGTCACCGATACGCCTTTCCAACAACTATTGCAAGGCATGGGCACGGGCGACTACAGTGACCTTATCATCGCCACCAGCGTCATCAGCAGCGTCATCACGCTGATAATCTTCGTATTGCTGAAATGGGCGCATACAGACCGTGCGTATCTGGCCAGCCGTCCTTGGGGAACTTTGGTGTGGGTCATTCTCTTCTCGCTAGGCACCATATTACCCTTGCAATGGCTCTATGAGCAAATGCAAGTGATTATGCCAGAGAACTACGAACAGCTTTTCCAGGGCATCATGTCCAATCCCTCCGGCTACTTGGCCATCGGCATCTTGGCTCCGCTAGTGGAAGAAATCGTATTCCGAGGTGCCCTCTTGCGTCGTCTGCTCCAAGTAATGGGCGGCAAACTCCATTGGGTGGCCATTTTCATCTCGGCATTTCTTTTTGGCCTTGTGCATGGCAACATAGCCCAATTCACCCACGCTCTCATCTTGGGATGCGCCCTCGGATGGATGTATTACCGCACGCATAGCGTTGTGCCGGGCATTGTGCTCCACTGGGTCAACAACACTGTTGCCTATGCGATGTTCTATGTGATGCCCTGGACGGCCGAGGGAGAACTCATCGACCTGTTCCATAGCGACAGCCACACCATGCTCATGGCCTTGGGCTTCTCGCTCTGCATCCTGTTGCCCAGCCTCTACCAACTGTCTTGGCGCTTACGCCCCGCGGACTAATCTTCTTTTGGCAGGACTCCTTCCAGGCGCAAGAGATACTTCTTGCGCTCGATGCCTTCTCCATAACCTCCCAATCCATGCGCTGCCACAACACGATGGCAGGGGATAAGGATGGGGAGGGGATTGTGATGATTGGCTCCACCCACCGCCCTCGCGCCCTTAGGGCAACCCATTCTGCGGGCTTGCTCGCCATAGCTGATAGTCTCGCCATAGGGTATCTGTCGCAGTACCTGCCAGGCTTTTCGCTGAAAGTCAGTGCCTAAAGGGCATAGGGGTAAGTCGAAATCACGGCGCTCTCCCTTGAAATACTGTTCCAATTGCCGTAAAGTCTCCATTGCCAACCGCTCGTCTTCCCCGTCAACGCACGAGCACGCTTGCGCTTCCGCTGTATAACTACCAACGGCCTGCGTTTCTTCATCCATGAATTCCAAATGGGTAACATGCCCATTTTTCACCATAATACGCACCAAGCCTATCGGGGAGGAGAAAAACGCTTGCTTCATGTCATATATATATTAATAATGTATGGCTCGCTATCGCATCAGCAAATGATACGTGCCTCCCGCCAAGGCCTTTATCACTCCTTTCATCTCTAACGAGAAAAGAAGCGCGGTCAACTTGCCTATAGGAATGTTAGCCTGTACGGCCAACATATTTATCTGCAGGTCATTGTGCGCCTGCAATGCGTTCACCACAACCTGTTCCTCGTCGCTCAACTCCGGGAACATTTCCCTTTCTATCCCCTGCTTGCGCGCTTTGCCTAAGGCCATATCCGTTTCCCACCCCATGGCCTGAACAAAATCACTGGCCGTGAGCAGCAAGGAAGCACCATTATTCATGATAAGCCGATTACAACCCTCGGAATATACATCTCCCAACCTGCCCGGGAAAGCGAATACCTCCCGGCCATAACTTTGCGAGATACCCGCCGTAATCAGTCCACCGCCCTTGGCGGCGCTCTCCACCAAGACACAAGCGTCGCTGATGCCCGCCACGATGCGGTTGCGTCTCACGAAATTTATCTTGTCCACCTTGCTTTGTGTCAAGAACTCTGTCAACAATCCGCCTTGTGTCAACATGCGCACCGCAGTCTCCCTATGGCGGGTAGGATAAAGTTCGTCCAGACCATGGGCCAACACGCCTATGGTCTCATAGCCGTTGGCCAGGGCTTGCCGATGCGCATGGATATCCACGCCATAGGCCAGGCCACTCACGATAAGCACTTGCGGGCAAAGTTCCTTCAATTCCCTGACGAAACGGGCGATAACCTCTTGCCCATAGACCGTGCAATGGCGAGTGCCCACGATATTAATGACCCGCAGCTGGTTGAGGTTGGCGTTTCCCTTGTAGAACAACACCAATGGGGCATCGTCCACATCTCTCAGACGGTCGGGATAGTTCTCGTCATTCAGCGGCAGCGGCGTGATGCCATACTTCATGTCGTATTCGAGTTCCACTTCCGCCCGTTTCAATGCCTCGTCAGTATTTTGCAGCGCGGTCACTAGCCTGTCTGTGGCATCAGGCAATACGTCCCTGATGTCATGCCGATGTTCCATCACGGCGGTGGCGGAACCTAGCGTGCGATAGAGTTGCAACAACCCCGTCAAGGAAAAATAGTTCAACCGCGATAGCGCGATGGCGTTGATCACTTCTTGCTGATCCATGTCATTTCCTCCTTAAATATTCATAACCGAAGCGACAGCGCAAACATTCCTTGCGGTCACAATATTCTTTTTTCAGCTGTATCAACGCCTGGCTGTCACCCGCGTTCTGCACTATGAGGCCGCATTGCTGCCACATACGCACGATGCTATTATTCTCCGCCTTCACTTGCTCCAGGAAGTCGAAAGCCCTTTCACATAGCCGCTCGTCCATCTTATGCCGCCCATAAGCGAAAAACATTGGGGCCACGGTATTGATCAATATCAGGTTCTGGGAGAACACAGAGAGATTTTTCTCGTTCCTTACGCTTGTGCTGCCAAAGGTGTAATGCGTCTCCCAGTAAGGGGTCACTTGGGTGGCGATTACCTCGCGTGCCTTCTCCAGGTCCGTAGCTTCCAGCAGCTGGCTCAGTCCCGCCTTGCGCTGATGGTAAAGCGACACGAGCTGCGAGAGACGGATATGGGGGAAATTTTGCGGCCTCAAACGCAAAAAGCGCCACAACTTGGCGTCTATGGGACGCAACGAAAACTTATGCGCCAAGTATTTATATTCCTCTTGCAGTTTCTGGAAATAACCTTCTGCCAACGCGTCAGCGCGATAGCGTTCGGGTATGGTGTTGATATCCAGAAGACCCGATTGTCCCATGAAGAAGGCTTCCACCTGGAAAATATTGTCTCGATGATGGGCTACAGCCTGCAAAGGGACATGCAAAGCCCATTCCTCAAACACGTCGCTATTGATGCCAAAGCCGAAATTGCGAGCCAAGGTAACAAAATACGCGGCCTCCCATGAGCCATCACACTTTTCCACTCTCTTGCGGATGTCCTCTGTTTTCCTTTCCAGTCTTTCCACTTGCAAAGCACTCATCCACCCATGTATAGTGAGGGTGGGAAGCTCGGGGATTATCCTATGACAACGTGGATATTTGTCTTCCCTCGCCAATTCTTCAAAATGCTCCTGTACACGGGCAGGCACATCCAGCCTCATCTGGCAGAGCGGCTTGCCTTGCGAGTTTACCGCGATGGCATCGATATCACCACATACATGCAATATCACGTTATCATACCTCACGTCTTTTTCATGTCCATGCAGAAACCAATCACTGGCCTTTTCGTGTATCTCCACGTTGCCCACCCATAGGGTATCTCCTATCTTCAGCTTGGCGTTGAAGAAGTCTGGGCCCGCGTCTATGTTGTGCAAGCCAGGGTCTATCACTTCCACGCCCAATCCCTCTTGGGTCACCAACCCCTCTAATGGGTACAACTTGTGCTTCCACACATAGTGTAGTAATGCCTCCATATAACCTTTCCTCTGTTATCCCACTATTCCGACTGCCGGTGATTGGCGAAATAAGGCAGGAAAGCCTTGTCGTATTCCTCGCTGTTGGCGAGCTTTCCATTCACCAGACACACCAGCTCTACCGTGGCTTTCAGGCATAGCGCCTCGTCTGCTTCCCTGAAGATATCTTGGTGAAATACGTATCGAATGCCTTGTTTCTCTATCCAAAGGCGGGAGATGAGATTGTCGTCACAACGCAACGGCGATTTATATCGCAAGTCCATACGAGCCACCACGGCATCCACGCCTCGCTGGTGCATCTCGGCAAAGCTCAATCCCGCCTGGCGCAAAAACCTGTGACGGGTGTGCTCCAGGTAATGCAAGTAGTTGGCGTTGTTGACTATTCCCTCGATATCGCACTCGTAATCGCGTACTTCCATGCGTGTCTCATAGACATATTTATCACTCATAACTGACTTATTTCATTATAAAACCATACAAAAATACATAAATTTCCTGGATTTTACCGATAAACGCATGATTTTATAAACAAAAAAGGTTACCTTCGCGCTAGTCTAAACACAAATAAAACATGAAGATAGCGTTGATAGGCTACGGCAAGATGGGGCACATGATAGAGCAGATAGCCCTGAGCCGTGGACATGAAATCGTTTGTAAGATAGATATTGACAATCCAGAGGACTTTGATAGCCCCGCGTTCGCCAGTGCCGACGTGGCCATAGAGTTCACCAATCCCACCGCCGCCTATGGCAATTACCTGAAGGCTTTTAGCCATGGGGTGAAAGTGGTCAGCGGCAGCACGGGATGGATGAAAGACCATCGCGAAGACGTGGAAAGGCTTTGCCGCGAGGAAGGCAACACCTTGTTCTGGGCGAGCAACTTCTCTATCGGCGTGGCTATCTTCCAGGCGGTAAACCGTTACTTGGCCAACATCATGAACGGCTTTACCCAATATGATGTCTGTATGCAAGAGACGCACCACGTACACAAGCTGGACGCACCCAGCGGTACCGCCATCACCCTGGCCGAGGAAATCGTGGAGCGTATTGACCGCAAGAAAGACTGGAAGCGGGGAGTCACCGTCTGGACAGAGGACGGCCATGAGGACGAAGGCGAGCAGACCACCAAGGAAGACTTGGTCATCAACTGCGTGAGAGACGGAGAGGTGCCTGGCATTCACGCCATCATGTATGACAGCGAGGCCGACATGATTACCATCGAGCACAGCGCGCACTCCCGCCAAGGATTTGCCCTAGGCGCGGTGTTGGCGGCAGAGTATACCAAAGACCACCAAGGCCTGCTCTCCACAAACGACTTGTTTAAATTCTAAACCCAAAATCCACTCAACGCCATGACAGAAAAGCGGAATGCCACACGCAAGATAGCCGACAGGCGGAAAGCCAAGCTTAACATGAAGCGCCAATGGGCGAAATTCATCGTGGTCACCCTGCTCTACTTGCTCTTCCTTTACTGGGTAGGCAGCTGGTGGGGGCTCTTGGTAGTGCCTTTTATCTATGACGTCTACATCTCCAAGAAGATACGCTGGCAATGGTGGAAGGACTCCGAAGGTCCCGTGCGCTTCATCATGTCGTGGGTAGACGCGTTGGTGTTCGCCTTGATAGCGGTATATTTCATCAACCAATTCTTCTTCCAGAACTACGTGATACCCTCCTCCTCCCTGGAGAAGAGCCTGCTGACAGGCGACTACCTGTTTGTGTCGAAGGTAAGTTATGGCCCTCGCATTCCGCAGACCCCACTTACCATGCCGCTCACGCAGCACACCCTGCCCATCATCAACACCAAGAGTTACCTGGACTGGCCTCATTGGGACTATCGCAGGGTAAAAGGACTGGGAAAGGTAAAACTGAATGACATCGTGGTGTTCAACTACCCATCGGGCGACACTTTGGTAAACGAACCTCGCTACCAGGCGGCTGATTATTATGGGCAACTGGTCTATCCCATAGGCGAACAGCTCTACGAGGAGCTGGCAGGCCATCCCGCGGACGTAAGTAAGATGAACCTGCTGCAACAAAGAGCCTACTTCGAGAAAGTTTACGCGATGGGGCGAAAATATATCAAAGACAATCCCCGTGAGTTCGGCGACATCATCTCCCGCCCCACAGACCGTAGGGAAAACTACGTGAAGCGCTGCGTCGGACTGCCTGGGCAGACCTTGCAAATCAAGAACCGCATTATCTACCTGGACGGCAAACCCAACAAGGAGCCGGACAATGTGCAATACACCTATTATATAAAGCTGAAGGAAAGCCTGCCCATCGAACTGATGGATGAGCTGGGAATCACCAACGAAGACCTGACTTCCCTCAATCAATACGGATACATGCCGTTGACCCAGAAGGCCTACCAGGCTCTCAAGGCTCGCACAGACCTGGTGGAAAGCATCCGTATCAATGAGGACGCTACCGTGGGAGACCTTTACCCGCTCAACATGGTAACGGGCTGGACCCGCGACAACTATGGCCCCGTGTGGATACCCAAAAAGGGAGAAACCCTCAAGCTATCCTTGCAAAACATCGCCATCTATGAGCGTTGCATCAAGGTATACGAAGGCAACGACCTGGAGGTGAAGAATGGGCAGATATACATCAATGGTAGGTTGGCGGACAGCTACACCTTCAAGATGGACTATTATTGGATGATGGGCGACAACAGGCACAACTCCGCCGACTCCCGCTATTGGGGCTTCGTGCCGGAAGACCACATCGTGGGCAAGCCCATATTCATCTGGTGGAGCCACAATCCCGACCGTCCAGGGTTCAGCGGCATAAGGTGGAATCGACTCTTTACCTTAGTAGACAACATCAAGTAATTGAAATATGTGAAGTTCCTCCTTGCACTGGCGGTATGCCTATGCCTGGCATGGGCGATACACGCCTTCGCGCTCACGGTCTATGCCGTAAGCGACGATGGGCTGGCACCCACCATGAGGAAAGGAAACAGGGTAATCGTGAACCGCCTATCCACTATAACGCCCAAGAAAGGAGACTTCATTGTCTATACAGACTCTACCTATAACTACCTGGCGGAAATCATCAACCTGCCCGGAGACACCATAGCCTTGGGCGGCAACCAGTATCGGATACCTGAGGTATGTTGTGACCGCTGCCAAAGCACGGACTGCCGCCTCTACTTCGTCAAGACCTCGGCGGGACATCAGTTGGTATACAAACACCAAATTATAGGCAAGGCGTTCCGCGTCTTCTGACACGCCTTCCGAACAAAACCAACCATGAGCACCACAGCGCTACTATCCACCACCTACTTCGGCCCTATCCAGTGGTACCAGAAACTCTATCGGCACGACGAATGCCGCGTAGAACGCATGGAGAGCTTCCAAAAGCAAACCTATCGCAATCGCTGTGTCATCGCCACCACCAATGGACCGCAATCACTTACCCTGCCTATTGAACGAGGCCCACGACTCATAAGAGACATCCAGATATCTGACCACGGAAACTGGAGACACTTGCACTGGAACGCCCTTTGTTCCGCTTACGGAGAAAGCCCTTTCTTCGAGTTCTACGCCGATGACATCAGGCCTTTCTTTGAGCGGAAATGGAAATACCTTTTCGACTATAACTGGGACATCGCGCAAACGATGTGCCAGTTGCTTGACATCCATCCGCTCCTGGCTCCCACGGAAGACTACTTGCCCGAGGCGGACAACGATTTCAGGAACGCCATCCAACCCAAACATCCCGCGGAAGACCCTGGTTTCATGCCTCGCCGTTACTATCAGGTCTATGAAAGGAAACTGGGCTTCCTGCCCAATCTCTCTATCCTAGACCTGCTTTTCAACATGGGCAACGAGGCCATTTTCTATCTGTAAGCCCCTCCCCCTATACTTTCTTCCCCTTCGGCTCCTTTGCCTACATGGGCCATGCGCGCATAAAGAAACCGCGGGCGCATAGCTCGTAAATCATGTTTACACTGTATATAAACCGCGTATGTATAGTCTATAAACCGCGAGATAATAGCTAACTTCCGCATTCCACGACGTGAAATATGTATTCCACGACGTGGAATGGCTGTTTCACGTCGTGGAATAGCTATTTCACGTCGTGAAACAGATTTAGGAGCTAACTCCCCGCGACTTATAGAGTATCTGAAAACGATTTATAACCATAGTTTTTACATGCGCAAAAGCTATATACCAGAACACCAAAAGGCTTGTGCACATTTGTGCACAATGGCGAAAGGGATACAAAAAAATGCCCGTTTCACCGATGAAACGGGCATTTCCTGCGTCAATTCTCTATTGATAAATGAGCGTAAAAAGGTTGTCAGGAGCGAAAAGGTCGGCTGCCACCCGCTGAATTCCATCTGCCGTGACCTCGTCTATATGGCGATAGAGGGCGTGAACGTCCTTCTCCCATCCATAGTGGAGAAAGCTCTTGCCGAAGTCGAGGGCAAAGCTCTCGCGGTTGTCGCAAGCCACTCCTATCTGTCCCTTTATCTGTTTCTTGGCCTTGGCCAGTTGCATGGGCGTGAGGGGAGAATTGATAATCTTGTCCAGTTCCCCGCGCACCAAGCGGAGACACTTGGCGACATCTTTCTGGTCACAGCCGAAATAAACGTTCCACATGCCTGTATCGCCATAGCTCACCATATTACTCTCCACGGTATAGACCATGCCATGTCGCTCACGCAACGAAAGATTGAGACGGGCGCTCAAGCCAGGGCCGCCGAGGATGTTATTCAACAGGTAGAGCGTGATACGTCGCTCGTCATGGATGGGATATGCCCTCGCCCCCAACATGACATGCGCCTGATGGGTGCCCTTGTCTACCACTCTCGTCTGGGGAGAAGTCTGGGGCAACTCGGGGCACTTTCTTTCCGGACGGGAAGCGGCAGGAATATCCGCGGTATGCCGCTCCAACAACTTCACCAAGCGGGAGAAGTCCACGTCGCCATAGGCAAAGAACACCGCGTTGGAAGGGACATAATGTCTCCTGGCGAACGAGAGGGCGTCCTGGGTGGTATAAGCCCGCACCCTTTCCGCCGTACCCAATATGTTATGGCCAAGAGGATGGCCGCGGAATACCATGTTCTCGAATTCATCGTAAATCAATTCGGCTGGAGAGTCATTGTAACTCTCGATTTCATCGCATATCACCTCCACTTCCTTGTCAAGCTCATTCTGCGGATAGACGGAGTGGAAAACGATATCGCTGAGCAGGTCGACGGCCTTGGCCACGTGGTCTTTCAAGATGGCGGCGTAGTAGACCGTGTCCTCTTTGTTGGTGAAAGCGTTCAGGTCGCCGCCCACACTCTCCAGGCAATTCAAGACATGCCAAGCCTTGCGCCTTGCCGTCCCCTTGAACGTGGCGTGCTCGCAGAAGTGGGCCAAGCCCTCCTGCCCTGTTTCCTCGTCACGTGTTCCCGCCCGCAACTGATAGCCACAGTAGACCACTGGCGACTCGCTAGGCAAGTGGATGACACGCAATCCGTTGGCCAATGTATAAGTATTGTATCTCATTTCAGGCGCGAAATTACGAAAAAACCACAGGAAAAGGGCACTTTTCCTCCCAAAACACGCCTACTTTCAAAACTTCTCACTACTTTCGCGGCGATTTCAAGCCGCCAGGACGCGGCTCGGGGACAACAAAACAGCAGCTTATGAACGGCATAGAACAACAGATGGTCATCCTCTTCATCATCGTGGTGGTGGGATATATATTGCGGAAGATAGGCATGATGGGCGAAGAATTTGACGGAAAGCTCTCCAACTTCGTCATAGACGTGGCCTGCCCCTGCCTTATTCTCAGCTCCACCATGGGCGACAAGCTGCCCGACAAGCACATGATATTGCCCCTGCTACTCATCAGCTGCGCCAGTTACGCCATCCTCTTGCTGGCCGCCATCACGCTGCCCAGGCTTCTCCCCATACAAAAAAGCTCGCGGGGGCTCTACAGTTTCATGATTACTTTCGGAAACGTAGGTTTCATCGGCTATCCCATCGTGGCCGCCATCTTTGGCCCAGAGGCCATCTTCTATGCCGTGATTCTCAATTTCCCCAACACTTTCCTGGTGTTCACGTTTGGCGTAAGTTTCATAGCGGGCAGTTCTGGAAAGTCATCGTTCAACTGGAAAAGACTGGTGTCACCCGCCATGATTTGCTCTTACATATCCATCCTTATCGTGGCGATGGAATGGAAAGTCTCGCCCGTTATCAGCGAACCCTGCCGCCTGTTAGGCAACATCACCATTCCTGGCGCTTTGCTGCTCATCGGCTCGTCTATGGCCACCATCCCCGTCAGGGAACTGGGCGGCAGCAGGGCTATCTATATGCTCTCGCTCCTCAGGCTATTCCTCATCCCGCTCCTGTTATTCTACATATTTAACGCCATAGGCTTCGACCACCGCGTCAACGCCATCAACACCGTGGTGTGCGCCATGCCAGTAGCGTCTTACGGAACGCTTTTCTGCATCCGTTACCACAAAGATGTCACCACTATGGCCGAAGCCACCTTCATCACCACCCTACTCTCCCTCTTCTCCGTCCCGCTGCTTAGCCTGGTGCTATAGGCTGTCCCATAAGGGAAAGCGGGGACAGGCAAGCCGCACGGGAAATATTCCCCTGCCGAAATCACGCACGAGAAAGAGGATTCCCCATCGAAAAAGTAGGGGAAAAACAAACGGCAAAGCATGGCGTTACGAAATTTTTTATTACCTTTGCGGACATCAAAACTTAACTCGACATGAATAGAAAGGTCATAGGAATAGGGGAAACCGTACTCGACATTATTTTCCGAGGCAACCAGCCCATCAGCGCGGTGCCAGGAGGCTCCACTTACAACGCCTGCATCTCGTTGGGAAGAGCGGGCATTGAGACCACTTTCATTTCCGTAACAGGCAATGACCGAGTGGGGCGAAATATCATAGACTTCCTGAAAGAGAACGGGGTAAACGCGGATAACGTGAATATCTTCCCCGATTCCAAGTCACCGCTCTCACTGGCTTTCCTGGACGAGAACAACAACGCTGAATACCTGTTCTACAAAGACCACCCTCACGACAGGCTGGAGTTTACCCACCCAGACATACAACCTGGGGATATCGTCTTATTCGGTTCCTTCTTCGCGCTCAACCCCGTAATACGTCCCCAAATGGCAGGCTTCCTGGAATACGCGCAACGCAAGGGGGCAATCTTGTACTATGACGTGAACTTCCGCAGTTCCCATCGGGATGAAATCATGAAGATAACGCCTAACTTACTGGAAAACCTGGAATTTACCGACATCGTAAGGGGAAGCGATGAAGACTTCAATATTCTCTACAAGAAAGACGACCCCGACAAGGTATACGCGACAGAGCTATCCTTCTATTGCAAGAAATTCATCTGCACCAGGGGAGTCAACCCTATCGTGGTAAGAGCGGAGAACGGCTTCCGCAAAGAATATCCCACACCCCAGGCAAAAACCGTGAGCACCATTGGGGCGGGCGACAATTTCAACGCGGGCTTTATCTATGGCATGCTCAAGCAGGGCATTACCCGGGAAGACATTGACAGAGGACTCAACGAAACACAATGGGACAGCCTCATCAGCATGGGGCAAGCCTTCTCGGCGGAATGCTGCAAGGACATCTACAACTATATCAGCAAGGACTTTGGCATGTCCTTGCGCTAAAACAAACAAAAGCAAAAGAAAATGATCAACATCACGAACGAGACCTACTATGTAGGCGTAAACGACAGAAACAAGAACTTATTCGAGGGGCTTTGGCCTTTACCCGATGGCGTGAGCTATAACTCTTACCTCATCGTAGACGAGAAGGTCTGCCTGATAGACACAGTGGAAGTGGACTTCTTCAGCCAATTCCTGGAGAACATCCAAGAAGTAATCGGCGACCGTGAGATAGACTACCTGGTGGTAAACCACATGGAACCTGACCACAGCGGCAGCCTGGCACTCATCAAAAAGTATTTCCCCGGAATAAAAATACTGGGAAACAAGAAGACCTTTGGCATGATAGAGGGTTTCTATGGCATAGACAATGACGGACAGGAGGTGAAAAACGGGGAAGTCCTTTCACTGGGCAAGCATGAATTGCAGTTCCATCTCACCCCCATGGTGCATTGGCCAGAGACCATGATGACACTGGACATCACTACCCATACGCTCTTCTCGGGTGACGCTTTCGGTTGCTTTGGCGCCTTGAATGGCGGCGTGATAGACTCAGAGATATGCTGTGACAACTTTTGGCTGGAAATGGTACGCTACTATTCCAACATCGTAGGCAAGTATGGCACTCCCGTGCAGAACGCCCTGAAGAAGCTGGCCGGCGCGCGAATCGACTATATTTGCAGCACGCATGGGCCTGTCTGGCGTGACTATAAAGACAAGGTGATTGCCATGTACGACCGCATGTCCAAGTATGAAACCGAGCCAGGACTGGTAATCTGCTATGGAACGATGTATGGCAACACGGAACGCATGGCGGAGATTATCGCCCAGGCAGCAAGCCAGAATGGCGTGAAAAACATCGTGCTCTACAATATATCAAAAACGCACCACTCTTATATCCTGCGCGATATATTCCGCTATCAGGGACTTATCGTGGGCGCGCCCACTTACAACGCAGGGCTTTATCACGAGATGGAAGTGCTGCTGTCGGAGATAGCCAACTATGACATCAAGGGCAATCATCTCCTGGGATGGTTTGGCTCGCACTCGTGGGCAAGCAAAGCGGTGGGAAAGATACAGGAGTGGAACGAAAAGCGACTGCACTTTGAGCCTGTGGGCGTTCCTGTAGACATGAAGCAGGGCATTACGCCTGAAACCCGCCAGGCTTGCCAGGCACTGGGCCAGGCCATGGCTGTACGGCTGGCAAGGCAATAAGCACAGACTTGTTCGTTATCGAGCTTGCCGACGATGTGTACATATCAGCGGCAAGCAAAGAGTTGGTGTTATCACTCCGCCAACTCGCGCTGGAGGTCTGCCAATGAGGAGACCACTTTAAGATGGTCTTGCCAATGCCCCCTTATCATGCCTTGTGATTGCATCGCATCCAGCAAGTTGATAAGCGGGGCATAAAAATGCTCCATGTCATAGAGAAAAACAGGCTTGCGGTGATAGCCTATGGTGCGAGAAGCCATCACGGTAAACACCTCGTCAAGCGTGCCTACCCCTCCTGGCAAAGCTACCAACACGTCACTTTGCGCCAAAATAAGGTCTTTGCGGTCGGAAAGATTATCGCAGGGAATCTCCACATCCACGTATTGGCTCACGCCGCCACGCTCCTCCACGATAGTGGGTATCACGCCTATCGTCATGCCACCTTCCGCTTTCACGGCTTGGGCTATGCGTTCCATCAATCCCAAGTTGCAACCGCCAAACACCAACGAATGACCTGCCTTGCCAATCCAATGCCCCAACTCTTCCGTGGCGGTGATAAAAGCGGGATTTATGTGGCTATTAGCCGAACAAAATATACCTATCTTCATGCTGTTTTCCAATTCTATGACCTGGCAAAGGTACTTTTTTTACGTCAAAAGCGCAAATATTCAACGAAAAAAGTGCTAAACCCATTCTTTTTCACTAACTTCGCGGCCATTATCGACAGAGAGCGCATTGCCCTATATGATTACATAATGACGGGAAATGGCGATAGCCGTTTATATGTTTCGCATGGCAAGGAACACAAATTGCCAATAATTGATGTAAGAAGATGTAGGATAGCATGTCAGTTCTGTCATTATGTGTTATATAAAACAAATTCCAAACAGAATGAAGACATTTGAAGAATTGGGCGTGAACGAAGAGATTCGTCATGCCATCGAGGAATTGGGCTTTGAGCATCCCATGCCCGTACAAGAGGAGGTAATTCCCTATTTGCTCGGCAACAAAAACGACGTGATAGCGTTGGCGCAGACAGGCACCGGAAAGACAGCGGCCTACGGACTGCCCATCATCCAGAAGGTAAACCCCGAGAGCAACGCCACGCAGGCGTTGATACTCAGTCCTACCCGTGAACTTTGCGTGCAAATAGCGGATGACCTGAGAGATTTCTCCAAATACATAAAGGGATTACACGTAGTGCCCGTATATGGAGGAGCGGACATCGGCGGACAGATCAGAACCCTGAAACATGGCGTACAGATTATAGTGGCTACGCCTGGACGTTTGATAGACCTAATGAACCGTGGCGTGGCCAACCTTGAGGATGTCAACAACGTGGTGCTTGACGAAGCGGACGAAATGCTCAACATGGGCTTCACGGAGTCCATAGACGCCATCTTCGAGAAGTTACCCGAAAACCATAACACATTGCTCTTCTCCGCCACCATGAGCAAGGAGATAGAGCGCATCGCCAAGAACTACCTGCATGACTACAAGGAAATCGTGGTAGGCAGCCGCAACGAGGGAGCTGAGCACGTAAACCATATCTACTACATGGTGCATGCCAAGGACAAGTACCTGGCTCTTAAGCGTGTCGTGGATTTCCACCCACGCATCTATGCCATCATCTTCTGCCGCACGAAGCTGGAGACGCAAGAGATAGCCGACAAGCTGATAAAGGACGGCTACAACGCGGAGTCCTTGCATGGTGACTTGAGCCAACAGCAACGCGACCTCACGATGCAGAAATTCCGCAAGCACACCGTACAGCTCTTGGTGGCCACAGACGTGGCAGCCCGTGGCTTGGACGTGGACGATCTTACCCATGTCATCAATTATGGCTTGCCCGATGACATAGAGAGCTACACTCACCGTAGCGGCCGTACGGGACGAGCTGGCAAGAAAGGTACTTCCATCAGCATCATACACAGCCGCGAGAAGTTCAAGGTGCGCCAGATAGAGAAGCAGATAGGCAAGGAATTCGTGGACGGCACACTGCCCACCGCGGAGGAAATCTGCAAGAAACAACTCTACAAGGCCATGGACAACATCATGAAGGCCGACGTGGACGAGGAGGAGATAGCCCCCTACATGGAGGAAATCATGCGCCAGTTCGCCTATATCGACAAGGAAGACATCATCAAGAAGATGGTAACCATCTACTTTGGCCGCTTCCTGGAGTACTACAAGAACGCACCCGAAATAGAGAAACCGACTGGCAGCAAGCGAGAGAAGGACGGCAAAGAGCGCAAACAGCGCACACAGGGCGGCGGAAGCCGAGGCAAGCGCGAGGCGGAACCAGGCTTCCAACGACTGTTCATCAACCTGGGTAAGGCAGACGGCTTCTACCCCGGGGAAATCATGCAGTTCATCAACAAGCACGTAAGGGGGCACGTTGAAGTGGGCCACATAGACCTCTTGCAGAAGTTCTCCTACATAGAAGTGCCCGAGGAAGATGGCCGCAAGGTGATGAACGCCCTGAGCGGAACGAAATACAAGGGGCGCATCGTGCGCTGCAACGACGCTGAAGACGAGGGCCATGGCCGTGGCACCCGCAAGCAGGAGCGCAGAAGCGAGGCTGGCCGTGGTGCCCGCGGAAATAGAAGCGAACGCAAGAGCCGTGCGAAAGCCTCCCTTCCACAAGAGGACATGACCGATTGGCGTTCACTTATCAACGGCAGCAACAACGTGAAACTGAAAGGCGAAGAGCCAGATTTCTCAGAAGAGGGCTGGGCACGCCGCAAGCGCAAGTAATTTTTTCTCTTCTCTCTATATATAATATGTATAAGAGAACCATAAAAATACTCCTCATGGCGTGGGCGACACTGCTGTCGCTCACGTCTTGCATATCGGGAGGAGATGAAGACTACCAGGCTCCCCCTATGATGGAAAAAGGCACGGAAGCGCCCGACTTCACCATCAGCACCGCAGGAGAAGGCGAAGCCTATACACTAAGTTCCCTGCGGGGAAAATATGTTTTCCTGGAGTTCTGGGCTTCATGGTGTCCCGATTGCCAAAGCGTAACAAACAGGGTGACATATCTTTTTGACACCTATGCGTCAGACAACTTGGTGTTTTTGGGAGTTTCATTTGATCACACACTAGAGGAACTGCAAACATACGCCACAGAACATGGCATGGATTGGCCTCACCAATGGGAGCCGCTCGGCATGAAAGGCTCATCTATCGCACAAGCTTACAACGTGCAATGGATTCCCACTTTCTACCTGATAGACCCATCGGGGAAAATAGTGAAGGGTTCCGTGGAAGTGGGCGAAATGGAGACGCTACTCCATGACATGGCTGAAGACTTCTAAGCCAACAGCCGCTTGCAATCATCCAGTATGGCGGTGAGTTCCGCCATGGTTGTAGCGCGCAGCATGGCGATGCGGGTCTGCCTGAAGTTTGGTATTCCCTTGAATACGGGGCTTGCCGCCAAATGCCTCCGAGTATGCAGTATACCCCGATATTCGTCTATGCGCTCCACGTTGATACGCAGTTGCTCTTCAAGTACCGCTATCTTTTGGGCGGCGGACATGGGATGAGCGTCGGGATTGCCGTCCAGATAATCCCTCACTTCCTGGAACACCCAAGGCCGCCCAAACGTGGCGCGCCCTATCATCACGGCATCTACGCCATAGTCCTCAAAGGCCCGTTTGGCCTCCTCGGGCGTAGTGATGTCGCCATTGCCGATAATGGGAATATGGACGCGAGGATTGTTTTTCACCTCTCCTATCAATGACCAATCGGCCTGTCCTGTATACATCTGCGAACGCGTACGCCCATGAATCGTGAGCGCCTGTATGCCGCAGTCTTGCAACCGCTCAGCCAGATCGGTAATAACAAGGTGCTCGCTGTCCCACCCCAGGCGGGTTTTCACTGTCACGGGGACGTTAACGGCCTTCACTACTTCCGTGGTGATATTGAGCAATAAGGGAATGTCGCGCAACATGCCTGCCCCCGCGCCTTTTCCCGCCACTTTCTTCACGGGACAACCAAAATTGAGGTCTATCACGTCTGGGTGCGCTTGTTCCACGATTCGCGCCGCCTCCACCATGTCCTCCACGGTACGCCCGTAAATCTGTATGCCCACGGGCCGTTCCTCGTCACTGATGGTGAGCTTGCTAACGGTAGACTTAATGGAGCGCACCAAAGCCTCCGCGGAGACAAACTCCGTGTATACCATGGCGGCACCATATCGCTTGCACAGGTGGCGGAAGCCTATGTCGGTCACGTCCTCCATAGGAGCCAAGAACAAGGGCCTTTCGCCCAAATCAATATTTCCTATCCTCATATCGAGTCGCGAATTTACGAAGTTTCCCCGACATGGCAAGGCAGAGGAAGCGAAAAACGGCCATTTGTTTTGTATTGTCCCCTATTTCCACTATCTTTGCACCCGTAAAAGAACTGGAACAAGCAAGGATGGCAGCAGACTTCAATATACGACAAGAAAGGGTCAGCCCCGCTGACAAGGACTTCGAGAACGCCCTTCGTCCTCTGCGCTTCTCTGACTTCAGCGGCCAGAGGAAAGTGGTGGAGAACCTGGAGGTGTTCGTGGAAGCGGCCAAGTACAGGGGGGAACCACTCGACCATACCCTGCTGCATGGGCCTCCTGGATTGGGGAAGACCACCTTGAGTAATATCATCGCCAATGAACTGGGCGTGGGGTTCAAAATCACGTCAGGTCCCGTGCTCGACAAGCCAGGTGACTTGGCGGGCATACTCACCTCACTAGAGCCCAACGACGTACTCTTCATAGACGAGATACACCGCCTCTCTCCCGTGGTGGAGGAATATCTCTATTCCGCCATGGAAGACTATCGTATAGATATCATGATAGACAAAGGCCCCTCGGCTCGCAGCATACAAATAGACCTCAATCCCTTTACGCTCGTGGGGGCTACCACCCGCAGCGGATTGCTTACCGCCCCGCTTAGGGCGCGTTTCGGCATCAACCTGCATTTGGAGTACTACGACCCAGAAACCCTGCGCCGCATCATAGAGCGCAGTGCCCACCTGTTGCAAGTGCCCATTGAGCGTGAGGCGGCGGCAGAAATCAGCCGGCGCAGCAGAGGAACGCCCCGCATAGCCAACTCTTTGCTGCGCCGCGTGAGAGACTTCGCCCAAGTGAAAGGCAACGGCACCATCACGCAAGCCATTGCCAAGGTGGCGTTGCAAGCCCTGAACATAGACCAGTACGGGCTGGACGAGACCGACAACAAGATACTCACTACCATCATAGACAAGTTTCATGGCGGCCCAGTGGGCGTAAGCACCATCGCCACGGCCATCGGAGAAGACGCTGGCACCGTAGAGGAAGTCTACGAGCCTTTCCTCATCATGGAAGGTTTCATCAAGCGCACGCCCCGCGGGCGCATGGCTACGCCTCTGGCCTATGAGCATCTAGGGCGCAACCCCTACTTGGGCAACGCTATGCAGCCAGACTTGTTTGACTAATCTCCTTACGCCAATGGAACGCATCGCCCTTTTCCCTGGGTCGTTTGACCCATTCACCATCGGCCACGCCGACGTGGTAAGCCGCGTATTGCCCCTGTTCGACCGCCTGGTGATAGCCGTAGGGGTCAATGAACGCAAGCGAAGCCTTTACTCCGCCGCCAACAGAGTGGAAACCATCAGACAACTTTACGCAGACGAGCCAAGAATAAAAGTGGTGGCCTACCAAGACCTTACCATCGACTTGGCGCACAGGGAGGGAGCGCACTTCATCGTCAAGGGAGTGAGGTCGGTGAAAGACTTCGAATACGAGCGGGAGCAGGCCGATATCAACCGCCAACTGGGCGACGTAGACACTCTCCTGATATACGCCGACCCCGCCCTGTCTAGTATCAGCAGCAGCGTGGTGAGGGAACTGAGCCACTTCGGCAAGGATATAACCCCATTCCTTCCCACCCGTGAAGAGAACAAAAACAAGAAAGAATGATAACATACAATGCCGAGGGCATCAAGATGCCCAAAATCAAGCGACGGGAGACCACCGCGTGGATAAAGGCCGTGGCAGCCGCCCACGGACGCAAGGTGGGCGAAGTGGGATACCTGTTCGTCAACGATGAGCGCATACTGGAAGTGAACCGAGAATACCTAGGGCACGACTACTACACGGACATCATCACCTTTGACTATGACGAGGGAGACACCATCCATGGCGACATCGTCATTTCGCTGGATACCGTGCGCTCCAACGCCGAGTGCTTCGGAAAGAGCTATGAGGAAGAATTGAGAAGGGTAATTATCCACGGCATCCTCCACCTCTGCGGCATCAACGACAAAGGACCCGGCGAGCGGGAAATCATGGAAGCCAACGAGAATGAGGCCTTAGCCCTTTGGGAGCGGCTTCACGCCTCCACGGGGCAGTAAGCCCGATGCCCCAAACCATGGGGATAGCCGCTTGCCAACGAAGTCTACACCATCGGCAAGCAAGGCGGCAATCGCCGCGAGACCAAGTTCATCCAAAAGCCAGTACTACTGAAATCAAATATCAGTACTACTGCTTTCCAATATCAGTACTACTGAAATTGGAAAGCAGTAGTACTGACTTTTTTGCCCTAGCATGGCAGGGGCGTATGCATAAGCCAAGCCCTCGGAAACCAGACAGAGGGTGTCCGCCGAGGGCGCAGATTCCCGCTTTTGGAAAACAAGTTATTTCGCCTGGCAATTCAACTTATTTTGGTCGGCAAAACAAGTTGTTTTCATGAGCAAAACAAGTTATTTTGTTTCTCAAAACAACTTAGATTCAAAAGGCACTTGCGTACAACGTATATTTAAAATGAGTTCGACGAAAAATCGCCAAGACGCAAGAACGCATCTTGGCGACTTTTCGTCGAACTCACGCCGTTATAAGGCGTTTAGGAAAACGCGGCTTATTGGGCGATTATCTCCTTAAGCAATCGGTCAGCATGACCCCATGCGTCCATCATGTAGAGCACGTAGCGGATGTCCACACCTATGCAGCGGGCCAGGCGCTTATCGAAGTTGATGTCGCTGGAGAGACTATCCCAGTTGCCGTCGAAGGCCAGTCCTATCAGCTCTCCCTTGCCATTGAACATGGGGCTGCCAGAGTTGCCGCCCGTGATGTCATTATTGGTCAGGAAGCAGAGCTGCAACTTGCCCGTCTGCTTGTCTTGATACTTTCCGAAGTCCTTGCGGGAAAGGAGCTCGTGCATGATAGGCTCGGCCTCATATTCATACACCTCGTTGGCGCGGTTCATCTTCTCGATGATGCTCTCGGCGGTGGTATAGTAGCCAGAGGGCTTTCCTCCCAGTTCGAAGCCCCCCACCTGGCCATAGCTGAGACGCATGGTGAAATTGGCGTCGGAATAGTGGGGCAAGTCTTCCTCCATGCGGAGCTTGGCGGCGCAGAGGTATTTCTCCTGCAAGGCGATGCTGTCTTCCAGCGTGCCAGTGCGCTCCATCAGTTCGTTGACGATGTCCATGATGGCGAAACCATAGCTTACGCCTGGGTCTTTCATGAAATCCTTGCCGGCATAATAGAAGCGAGCCCCTGGCTGCATGAGCTTTGACTCACTGTAGAGGTAATCCACGTACTTGGCGCAGTTACCTCCGTAAGCGCTGTCGATAGTGGCATAGAAAGCGGGCAGCCACTCAGCCGACACATGCTTGCGATAGTTGTCGAGCAGAGCCGCGAGGATGTCCTTGTCGGTAGCCAAGTCCCAGGTCTCGCTATTGTCCTCGAACTCATGGTACTGCTTCTCCGTTTCTCCTTTTGGGCCTTTCACCTCCATGCCGCTGTACACCTGACGGGCACGGTCGGAGAACTCCACGTTTCCGCCGCGGCCGAAGGTCTCCAGCCAACAAGTCCACACGTACTCCAAGGCTTGATGGCGGCTATAGAGACTTGCCAACAAATCGAAGTCCACCTCGTGTTCCAAGAGGTCGGTAGAGTCTTGCCAAGCGCGGACGCGAGCCTCGTATTCCCTCTTTTGGTTGATAATGCCGATGGAGTCGATGCACTTGTTCATGCCGATGGAGTTCTTCCAGTAGTTGGAGCTCTGGGCGAACTTGGAGTCATACTTGATGCGCACGGCCTCGTCCGCCCTCATGTGCTTCAGCATCACGGCTTGCTTCACGCCCCTTATCTGGGCGCGGGGGGCATTCTGCGCGTCACGCATTTGCTGTATACCATAGCTGGAGAGATAACGCTCCGTGCTGCCAGGATAGCCCACGGTCATGGCGAAATCACCTTCCTTATATCCCTGCAGGGACACTTTCGCCCACCGCTTCGGCTTGTAAGGCACGTTGTCCTTGGAATAAGCCGCGGGGCCATTGGTCTTGGGATTGGCGTAGATACGGAACACCGAGAAATCGCAAGTCTGGCGAGGCCACATCCAGTTGTCAGTCTCTCCTCCAAACTTACCCATCGACTTGGGCACGGCGAATACCAGCCTCAGGTCGGTGAAGTCCTGGTAAGTGGTGGCGTACCATTTGTTGCCCTCATAGAAAGCGTCAATAGCCACGTGCAGGGTGCTGTCCTTTATTTTCACCTCCTGAGTCATGGCCTGCTGCAGGGAATCTATCAGCTGGGCCTTGCCCTCGGTAGAGAGAGCCTCATACCCTAATTGGTTGACACGGTCGGTAATGTCCTGTTGGTCTACCATGAAACTGACGAACATGTTCTCGTTGGGCAGTTCCTCCTCATAGGTTTTCGCGTAAAAGCCGTTGAGCATATAGTCGTGCTCCACGGTGGAGTGGCTGCGAATGGCCTCGAAACCACAATGGTGGTTGGTGAACACCAGTCCGTCGGGCGACACCACCACGCCTGAGCAGAAGCCCGAGAAATTAACTACGCAGTCCTTCAGGGCGTTGTCGCTGGCGTAGAGCCCCTCGTAAGGCATTTGGAAACCATAGCCCTGCATCTGCTTGTAGATGGCCTCGGGCAGATTATAAAGCGTCCACATGCCTTCATCCGCCTTGGCTGAGACCATGCTCAACAGGGCGAGAATCATTAGCGATAACTTTTTCATCTTTTCTTGTCTTGATTATGATATGTTTGGTTATTTGAAATGCTTTCCTATCACGGGAAGACCGCGCAGCGGAAAATCCCGTTTCACCAGGTAAACGGCGAAAACGGCTATCAACAAGGTGTTTACCGCCACGGCCAACCCCATGGAGAGATACTTATTGGCCAACAGCATACCCACGCAGAGCACCACAGCCAAGGCCACATAGGAGAGGCAACGGCCAATGGGATAAGCTATCGGATACTTGCGCTGGCCAACGATATAAGAGAGAGTCATGGCCACGCCATAACCCGCGAAGCCCGCCCAAGCGCAGGCCATATAGCCATAACGGGGAACGAAGATGACGTTGATGGCCACCAGCACCAGGCATCCGATGCCGGAGAAATAGGCACCCCAAATGGTCTTGTCTATCAATTTGTACCAAAAAGACAGATTGAAATAAACGCCCATCATGATTTCCGCCGCCATGACAATGGGCACGACCTTGAGACCTTCCCAATAGTCGCGGCCTATAATGAAGCGCAGGATGTCAATGTAACCCACCACGAAGAGGAAGGCCAGCAACGTGAAGATGAGGAAATACTTCATGGCCTGGGCGTAAGTGTCACGGTTGTCCCGCTCCTTGGCTTTTCCGAAGACAAAAGGCTCATAGGCATAACGGAAAGCCTGGGTAATCATGGCCATGATCATGGCTATCTTGGAGGCGGCGCCGTAGATTCCCAGTTGGGCATGCGCATCCGCCCCGTGATAAAGATAGGGGAAGAGTATCTTGTCCGCGGTCTGGTTCAGGATGCCGGCAATGCCCAACACCAGGATGGGCCAGCTATAGGATAGCATCCTGCCCATCAGGGCGCGGCACTCTGCCCAGCTGCCCACTCCCGCGGAAAAGCCCTCGCGCAACTCCCGCCAAAAGAAGAAAGTGATGGAACCTGTGCAAACCAGGTTAATATAGAAGGCGTAACCTACCTCCGTACCGCCCATGACGAGATAATAAATGATATTAAGCGTGATATTCAGGCCAATGAACAGCAATTTCAAGGCGGCGAACCGCAAGGGACGCTTTTTGTAGCGCAGGTAAGCGAAAGGAATGCATTGGAAGGCGTCAATGGCCACCGTGGTGAACATCACCCAAACGTAGGAAGGATGGTCAGCATACCCCATCAGTCCGCTCAACGGCGAAAGGAAGAGGAAGACCAAGGCCACGAAAAGCAGCGAGGTGGTACCTACCATGGTAAGCGTGGTAGCGTAGACTCGTTGAGCATTTTCCCCTTCCTTGTTGGCGAAACGAAAGAAAGTGGTTTCCATGCCATAGGTGAGGATGACCATCAGCAATGCCGTGTAGGCATACATATTGGTGATTACGCCATATCCGCCCGATGCCGCGCTGATTTTGGCGGTATACAAAGGAACAAGCAGGTAATTGAGAAACCTGCCTATGATGCTGCTCATGCCATAAATGGCCGTGTCTTTGGCCAAAGACTTTAGGTTTGCCATGGTTGCGAGGTTTATCCGAAGAATAGATATGCCACGCTAATGGCGGCCGCTACGCCGAAAAGATCGGCCAACAGACCGCACGCCACAGCGTGACGGGTATATTTGATGCTGACGGCTCCGAAGTAGACCGCCAGGATATAAAAGGTAGTGTCGGTGGAACCTTGGAAGATGCAACTCAACCGTCCCACAAAAGAGTCTGGCCCATAATTGCTCATGGCCTCCAGCATCAGCCCTCTCGCTCCACTGCCAGAAAGGGGCTTCATCAAGGCGGTAGGCAGAGCGCCCACGAACTCGCTGTCCAGTCCACAGCTTTCCACGCCCCAAGCGATGCCGTCTATCAGCATGTCCATGGCGCCAGATGCCCTGAAAACACCTACGCCCACCAATATGGCCACCAAATAGGGAATGATTCTGACGGCGGTGGAAAAGCCTTCTTTTGCCCCCTCTATGAAAGCGTCGTAGACATTCACCTTGCGGAATACGCCCGAGAGGATAAACGTGAGGATGATGCTGAGCAGGATAAAGTTGGAGGCGACACTCGTCACCGTGGCCATGGTGTCTTTGTCCATTTGGCCAAAGACCCATATCACCAGTCCCAAGAACACGATGATGCCCCCCAGGAAACTGAGCAGCACGGGCTGCAAGAGATTGATGCGCTGCCAAAGAGCCGTGATGATGATGCCCGCTATGGTGGCCACGGTGGTGGCCAACAAGATAGGGATGAACACGTCGGTAGGCTGCGCCGCCCCATAAGAGGCGCGGAAAGCCAGTATCGTGGTGGGAATGACCGTAAGCCCGCTGGTGTTGAGCACCAGGAACATAATCATCGGGTTGGTGGCGGTATCCTTTTTCGGGTTCAGCTCCTGCATCTGCTGCATGGCCTTCAGGCCGGTAGGGGTGGCGGCGTTGTCCAGTCCCAGCATGTTGGAGGCTATGTTCATGAAAATGCTGCCCATGGCAGGATGGTTGCGGGGAATGTCTGGGAACAGCTTGGTGAAAAGAGGGCTAAGGCAGCGGGCCAATACGTCGACCATGCCCGAGCGTTCGCCTATCTTCATGATACCCAGCCATAACGCCAATACGCCCGTAAGACCCAGGGAGGTCTCGAAAGCGGTCTTGGAAGAGGAGAACGTAGCGTCGACGATACGTTGGAAGACGCCTGCGTCTCCCATGCACAGCTGTATCGCCCCGAAGAGGAAGGCGATGACAAAGAAGGCTATCCAAATGTAATTCAGTACCATAAACGCTTGCAAAGGTAGGCAATTCTTTTCGTATGGCAAAGCGTATGAGGGAAAAATGCCCGCTCTTGCCTGGCGAAGCCCTCAGATAGACCTGTCCTTTCCCTCGGCGAGGTGAGGAATCACCTTAGATGATTCTAGGAATAGTCTTAGATGATTCTAGGAATAGAGTAAGATGATTCCCACTTTCATCTAAGATGATTTCCTGGTGGGCGGGCGGCTAAGCACAAGGTGGGCGGGACATTGGGTGACGCTCCCCCGCCATCTGCCTCCGCCACCATCGAAAGAAGGCTTCCTCCCTTGCCGCGGGGAGCGGCGGAAAGAAGCCTTCGCCATTGTCATTGGTGTGCGCCCAAGCGTCACAGGTGTATGGCCAAGCCTGCCATGAAATAACGGCCAGGCTGTTCCACGTTACCGATATCCACGTATCGCTTGGCGAGCAGATTGTTCATGTCCACGTAGGCATCCCACTGGCCAGCTTGCCATGCCACTCTTCCGTCCAGCACGCCATAAGTGCCATAGCTGTGGGTAACACCCAGATAGTCCACGTAACTGCCCACCCTGTGCTGCAAACGATAGCGCAAGTCAACGAGCAATCGCTTGAAAGGCATCATTCGCAAGTTGGCGGTGAACTTATGGCGCAAGTATTCCAAGACGTAAAGGCTGCGTATGCCTGCCTGCTCCTGGTGGTTCTGCGACATGTAGCAGTAGCTGGCGGAGAAGCTTTCCAGCCATTGTTGCCCGGGAAGGAGCGTGCGTAAGCCCAGGTCAAGGTTGGCCTCCATTCCCCAAGCCTTTATCTTGCCGAAATTCACGGACTTCCACACCACGTCGCCAGCCTCATCTACGGTGCCGTCATCTATCCAGTCTATCAAGTTCGTGTACTGGTTATGAAATCCTTTTACGTCCATTTCCATGCCGTCTGCCACATATCTCGCGCCCACTTCCAATGCCCACAGTTCCTCGGGGCGTAAATGCTTGTCGGCCGCGTGCCCTTTTTGGGAATAGTAAAGCTCTGTTGCCGAGGGCATGCGAAGCGAGCTGTTGGCAGAGGCGTACACCTTCCAGCGGTCGCTTATCCTGTAAGCGGCATCAATGCCCGGATAGATTTTCATTCCCATGTTGGCCCAGCTGTTTTTCACGGTGGTGAAGCCCGCCGACAAGGTAAGCCCCCGCCAGAAGAAGTTATGCTCTAGCGCCAACTGGACATTGGTGCGGTTCAATCCGCGGGTATAATTCAAGTCGGTGCCATGAATAGGTTGGGGATTGTCCAGCGGCTCGCCCAGCGTGGTACTCACCAAGTCTTCATCGCGCAAGTCCGCCGCGAAAGCCGTGCGCCCCGCCGCCCAGTCAAAATAAGCGTTGATGCCCACGCCATAGACATCAGAGCGATGATAGTTGAAGGGATATCTTTCGGGCTGGTCTCGATAGAGCTCCCATCGGTCCTCATTGTGGTTCCAGTAAACCGAAGGGCGCAATCGCAAACCGCCCACTTTGGTTTCCGCCACCAAGGCCACGTAGGTTTTCAACGTATGTTCGAATTGGCCATCGGAGGAAAGGCTGTAGAAATTGTTGGAACCGAAATCCTTCACGCTGATGCCCGCATGCCAACGGGCAGTGACCCAAGCGTCTTGATATCGCCCCTGGTAAAAGGCCTTGGCGGTCTTGAAGTCAGTATTCAGCTTGCCCGCGGTGTTTCTCAAGTAGCCATCGCTTCGGGCGTAAGAAGCCGAAAGGGCGTTGTTCCATCTTCCTGAGACTATGTTGCCACGGGCACCCAAGCCAAATGTGCCATAACTGCCCGCTCCCAAGTTGGCGTCCAGGCCGCTCTTCCCGGGCATGCGGGTCACGATATTGATGGCACCCAGCAGTGAGGACGCGCCATAAACCCTGGCGGCTGGCCCGCTGAGTATCTCTATCCGCTCTATGGCGGACTTGTCCACGGGAAAGTCAAAAGAGTTGTGCCCCGTTTGCGGGTCACGGATGCTGACACCATTGAGCAACACGTCTATCTGCTCATAGTTGCCTCCCCTGACGCTGATGTCTGTCTGGGCGCCCATAGGTCCCCGTTGCCGGACATCCACTCCCGCCACATATTTCAGCAGGTCGTTTACACTTTGCACTGGCGCCGCTTGTATCTCCTCCCGGCTCAGTACAGTTACCATTCTCGATTGCTGACGCTGGGTCAGCGGCGCTCGGGCTCCGGTGATGTTCACCTCCTCGAGTTCCCTCTGCATACTGATGAGCGTGTCGGCCCCTATCCTGTACGTTTGCGTGGAAATGCTGTCTGCCTTGGCTTGCGACAGCGTGGCTACGCTCAGCGTACCGATAATGACCTCCCTGCCCAAGTACGAGAAGAGGGCATAGCCCTTGTTCAAGAAACGCTTGAACACGACTACCTCGCGCTTGTTGAAAATCGTCTTGTACATGATTTGATAAATTAAAGAAGCGTTGCCGCTCATGCGACAAACGGCGCGAAGTTACAACTTTTCACTTTCAGAATTTGCGTATCTGCGAAGAAAAACCTATTTTTGCCCTATACAACACAGGTATACATTATATATTATCAGGGACTGACTATGGAAAAAGAGAAGGAAAGACTCATCAGCGAGAATATGAACTACGTGAAAGCGATGGCCGACCACCATCGCGGAAAGGGTGTCGACTTCGAAGACTTGGTAAGCGAAGGCACGCTGGCCTTGATTGAGGCCGCCGGCAAATATGACCCAAACAGAGGCGATAAATTCGTGGGATACGCTAAGCCCTTCATCGAAAAGGCCATGAAAAAAGCCATAGAGGCCCAGGCCAATGGCGGCATGCAAGTAGACAGGCAAGTAAGCAAGAGCGGTCGCAAAGCCGCCCCCGTCTCCATGGACGCTCCCGTGAAGGAGGGAAGCAAATATACCCTGCTTGACATCTTGGCCGACCCCAACGCCACCCAGGGCGACGAGGACACCACGCTGCGCAAAATGACCGAAGACCTGAAAGAAGCCGTAAAGACCTTGGAAGAAAGGGAGCAACAGGTGGTGAACGCTTTCTATGGATTGGAGCACGCACGGCTCACCATGGCGGAAATAGCGGAAGACATGGGGCTGAAACGGGAACGCGTCAGGCAAATCAGGGACAAAGCCCTCCGCAAGATGGCCCGAACCACCAACAACCCCATCTTGCGGGAGCTCTTGCGCGACTAATCGCCCAACCTTTCTTTTACCGCCTGGAGCACCCGCCTCATCTCCTCCATCACCTCAAGAACGTGTCCTTCGATGGCGGCGTTGTCCAGTTTCCCTATCTCCTCTGGGGATAGGGTTTTTAGTGTTTCCTCTACGGGTGACTGTATCACATGGAACGTGGGCAACGATTTGTGCGCCACTTTGGAAACAGGCTCGCGGGAATCTGTCTTTAAAGCTTCGGCCAACTGGCTGAGATAGGAGTCGAGTTCCTGCCTGAAACTCTCCAATATCTCCCGCTCCGCTTCCTTGTCACCGTCGGCGAAGGCCGTAAGGGCATCCAGATGGCTCGCCTGGGGCTCGGCGCTTTCCTCTACGGGCGCATCGCCGATAAAGGGCGCCAATACCTGGGCCAACTGCGCTCCGTCTATGGGTTTAAACAGACAGGCATCAAAACCAGACAAACGCAAGCTGGGCGCGATGCTGGGATCATGTGCCGTCATGGCCACGCAAGTGGCTTGCTTCAGTTCGGGATAGCGGTGGAGCACCTCCATGCCGTTCATCTCTGGCATCTCGATGTCGATACATATCAAGTCGGGGTGTTCCGCCCTCGCCCACTCCACGGCCTCGGCCACTCGCTGAAATGCCTCCAGCCGCCATTTGTCGCCCGAGAGCCTGCGCAGCAACTCGGCGGTAAGCCGCAACTGAAGTCCGTCATCATCCAGTATCATCACCTTGTGGATTGTTTTCTCCTTGCCTTTTCTTTCTTGGGAAGGAATGACGATGGGCTGCCTGTCGGACGCGATAGCCATCTCCTCCCGCTCCGTTTCAGCGTCAGCGGGAGCGGGCTTCACGGGCAAAGTGACATAGAAAGTGGTTCCCTTGCCCTTTTGGGAAGAAAGGGTGATGGTGCCATTGAGCAACTGCGTCAGTTCCTTGGCGATGGACAGTCCCAGTCCCACGCCCTCCTCGCCTTGGGCATTGGCCAGGCGGGTGAAGGCTTGGAACACCTTGCGGCTTTCTTCCGGGCTCATGCCCCTGCCAGTATCGGCCACCTCTATGTGGAAATAGCCATTCCCCACATTGCCTTTCACGCTCACGCCACCCTCCGAGGTATATTTCAAAGCGTTGTTGAGCAGGTTGTCCACGATTTGCCGCATGCGGAAAGCGTCGCCCAGGAACAACTTCTGGGGGCACCCCTGGGTATCACAGGTCAGTCGCAAGTCCCGTTCCCGAGCCATGGGGCGCATCTCCTCCACGCAACTTTCCAGCAATCGGGACGGGGAGAAAGAGGCTACCTGCACCTCCACGCTGCCGCTCTCCAGTCGGTGATAGTCCAACAACGCCCTGACGAGCTGCAATAAATGAGTGGCGGAATTCTGGATATTGCGCAAATAGGAAGCGGCTTTCTGGCCTTTTACGTGTTCCCGCAACAATTCTATGAAGCCTGAGATAGAGGCGGCTGGCGCCTTGATGTCGTGGGTGATGGTCAGCAGCAGACGCTCTCTCTGGGCCATCAGCCGCTCGGTGTCCGCCTTGGCTTCCTCCAAGTGTTCACTATATCGCTTGCCTTGCCTCACGTCGCGTCCCACGAGATAGAGCAATACCAGTGAGGAAAGCACGGCGATGCCTCCCAGGAGCCCCATCTGCCGCATCACGCCATAACGGGCGGCGGCCGTCTCGCCGATGGCATCTCTTAGTTCCCTTCGTTCGCTGTCTCTTATTTCCTCCAGCAGTTGGGCGGTGCGGCGGGTCAGTTCCACGCCCACCCGCTGTTGCCGTTCCTCCCGGGAGCGTATCTTCTCCACTCGCCGCTCTCTCGCCTCTTCCTCTCTTTCCTGTATTTGCGAGAGCACCGTGGCCACGCTGTCACTCACGTCGATGTTGTGGATGACGGAGTCAGTCTCTTGCGCTCCCTCGTGCTTAGTCACTTTCACGGTGTCGGTGCGCGGCTTGCGGAAAGCGTCGGCCAGTCGCCTGAAGAAACCTTTGCGGGTCTTCACCACTTCCACCACCACCGTACTGTCTTGCTTGGTCTCCACGCTCTTGGGTCTCACCACCACGGAGTCCCTGCGTTCCCGCAGCTGTTCCACCTTGCGCTGCACGTAACTGTCCGAGCTTCCGTTGGCCATGAGGGTCATCACGCTCAGGGTGTTGTCCAGTTTCTGGTCAAGCAGCCAGCGCAGGGAGTCAATCTTTTGGTAGGTCGTGGTGTCGCTGATGGAACGCTTCAGTCTTTCCGCCAAGTCCTGGGTTCTTTCCACGGCTTGCTCATACGCGTCCCACTCCTCGGCAGAGCCCAGGTAAATGGCGCGTTCCCGGTTGTTGGCGTCCAGGAGGCTGTAGACCAGGCTGTCGGTGACATCCCGGCGGTTGGCGGCCAGTTCCTCGGCGGTGTCTAGCCAGTGGGAGGTGCGTATGTTGTCATACACCAACCAGATGCAGAGCGCGAGCACCAGCAAGAAAAAGAGATAGCCAATGGTGACTTTTGCGGAGACACTGAGTTTCATCGTGGTGGGAAAAAACGTTGTTTGCCGTCTGCAAACATACGCATTTATTTTGGAAAGTAAGCCTCTTGGGATGGAAAAGTAGCTGTTTTGCGCGAGAATACCGCCTTGCCGTCCCGCGAAAGGGCCATAAACAATGAGACCCGCCGCAGGCAATTGCCCGGGCGGGTCTACTTTCTCTCATTCACATTCCTCTCTTGGAAATGCCACTATACATGTCCCTTACTGAGCGACGCTATCGCTGGGGGCAACGGTTGTAGCGGCTACGGTGTCAGTTGAAGTAGTTACAGTAGAGTCAGAAACGACAGTCTCAGGCAGAGTGCCCTCAACACCCTTAGCTGCGAATACATTACTTACAGATACCAATACCATTGAGGCGAAAGCCAATACAAATAACTTCTTCATAATTCTTTCAGTTTTTATTGTTATTAAATATGTTGTCTTGTTGACGCTTATATTTATGCAACGGGCGTGCCAAAAGGGTAACGAAAGAGCTAACTGCCTGATATTGAGGAAGAAGAAAATTTTTATGAGAATTGGGGAAGTGTGGAAATTGTGGAATAAGTGTGGAATTATTCCACAATTCCGTTCCCCAATCCTGTGGAAAACACCCCCTCTGCCGCCTCGTTATTTTGGGGGCTTGGGGAAATCAACTTGTTTCGCTCGGGAAAATAAGTTATTTTGCTTGGGAAAACAACTTGTTTTCGTGTCGGAAATAACTTGTTTTAATCAGGAAAATAACTTGTTTTAATAACGGCATGTTTTCAGCCTGCATGGCGATAACCCGTTAGAGGGGTGTATAACTTGTCTCTACAACTTTTCGCCGGATTCACTTAAATTAAATAATGTGTAGCTGGGTTATCGCTCGATAGACAGCCCGTATTTCTGCAATTTATTGTAAAGGGTCTTGCGGTCAATGCCCAAGAGAATGGCGGTCTTGCTCTTATTGCCCCCCGTGGACTTCAGGGCGGCCAGAATGCGCTGCCGCTCCGTGTTCTCGTCACGCAAGGCGAGGTTCTCCTGGTGGGTTGGTTGTCGCATGGAGAGGCGCAGCTCCTCCACGCCTATGTAGTCGCCCTTCACCAACAGCGTGGCACGCTTCACCACGTTGTTGAGTTCTCGCAGGTTGCCAGGCCAGTCATAGCGGGCCAACATCTCGGAAGCCTTGTCGTCGAAGCCTATCACGTTACGCCCCAGTTCCTCGTTGGCGTGTTTCAGGAAGAGGTCGGCGAAAAGGAAGAGGTCGCTGTCCCTGTCCTTCAAGGCGGGCATCACGATGGTGAACTCATTGATGCGATGGTAAAGGTCTTCACGGAAAGTGCCCTCCTCCACCAGCTTGGCCAGGTCGCCATTGGTGGCGCACACCAGGCGGATATCTATCTCCACCTCTTTCGCACCGCCCAGCGGTCTCACTTTCCTTTCCTGCAAGGCCCTGAGCAGTTGCACTTGCACGTCATAAGTCAGGTTGCCCACCTCGTCGAGGAAAAGCGTACCGCCATTGGCCAGCTCAAAGGCGCCTTTCTTGTCGGCCATGGCACCCGTGAAAGCTCCCTTCGTATAGCCAAAGAACTCCGAGGCGGCCACGTCTTTGGGAATGGCGCCGCAATCAAGGGCGAAAAAAGGCTTGTCCGCACGACTGCTTTGCTCGTGGATGCGATGGGCCACATACTCCTTGCCAGTGCCGCTGGCTCCCAGGATGAGCACGGAAAGGGGCGTGGGAGCCACCAGGTTCACGTAGTCATAGAGTTGGCGGGAGGCCTCGCTTTTGCCTTCTATGTATTTGGGAGTTCCGTCCGCAGCCTTCTCCTTGGGCGAAAGAGGAGCGGAATGGGGATGGGCAGGCTTGGCGGAAGTGGCAGGAAGCGGAGAGGGGGCGGCGTTCCCCTGCTCTTTCGCGGCAGAATTTGGCCGCAAGGCATCTTGTATCTTGCGGAGCAAGGCTTCCTTTTCCACGGGCTTGGCGATATAGTCGCAGGCTCCAGACTTCATGGCCTCCACGGCATTTTGCACCTCCGCGTAGCTGGTCATCACGATAAAGGGGGTCATGATGGCTTGCTTGCGCATCCAGTGGAGCAGGAAGAGGCCGTCGCGATCGGGCAAGCGGAGGTCGGACAACACCAAGTCAAACTGGCCGCCCGCGGTGAAAAGCTTGGCGGCATCTATCACCGCGCCCGTCTTCTCCACCTCAAAGCCATGCTTGCGCAACCACGCTTGCATCATGGTGGCATAGGTCAAGTCGTCTTCCACTATCAGGATTCGTGCCATAAAGTCTATCTGCTTTCTGATGCAAAGGTACATATTAATATGGTAGGAATACGCCATGCCTATTCATTTTTAGGCCTTTTTAACCCCAATCGGTCATTAGATTTTGGGTTGATTGCCCGTTTATGTCTTGAGGATTGCTTCACGGCTTGCCGAAGGCATAGCCCGCTGGCATAAATATGCGTGGTATCGCTTGATGAGTGGCGGGGCTTCGAAGAAGTCCAGGCATGCTTAACCGCATGTGGGAAGCCTCGAAGAGGTTTTCCGCTTGCGGATGATAACGTTCCCAACTCTGTGCAGGGCCTCGAAGAGATCCAACGGCTTCCAGCGAGACTTGATATCGGTCTTGTCTACACATGGCTATGGGTTGGACCTCTTCGAGGCGAGGTGCATGCGGTTAAGCGTTCCTGACCCTCTCCGAAGGTCTCTTATCTCCATAATATAACGTGAGTTCGACGAAAAGTTGTAGAGACGCATTCTTGCGTCTCGGCAAGCAAGATTGCCGAATAAAATCGCCAATCGCGAAGACTTGGCAGCTGGCTGAGACGCAAGAATGCGTCTCTACAGTTTGGTGATAACAGGGCTGCGCACATAAAGTGGAATTCGTCGAACTCGCGTTAATATAAATATGATGTACCCCAAAGAAAATTCCTCTGAGCTGGCGGTTTTATTCAGCGTTCTTGCTTGCTGAGACGCAAAAATGCGTCTCTACACGCGACGGCTAATACATTCTTGACAAAATTACATAACAAAATGTCAGCAGAAACGTGTAGAGACGCATTTTTGCGTCTCGGCAAGCAAGGAGGCAGGTGAATGACAACAACAAAAATCCCGCCCAGAGAAGACCATTGGCCTTGCTGGGCGGGATTCATTATCTAGATAGATTCGGAATGCGCTCAGAACTTCACGCTGACGTTCTTGCCTGTATAGTTGACCGTCTTGGTGACAGTCTTGCCTTGCTGGTCTACCAAGGTGACACGGAAAGCACGGCGAGTCAGCATGCCGGGATAGCTGCCCTGTCGCTTGGCGATGGTGAGGCGGCGGGCTTTGTTGTCCCATTTCAAGGCGATAGTGCTGTAAACACCCTTCTCGTAGTTATAGTTGTCGCCCTCGTCCTCATAGAGGGTAAAGCTGCCATCAGCGCCGGCGTATACACGCAACTCCAGGTTGTCCCACTTCTTCTCGGTGGCATACTGCACGTCGGGACCCAAGGGAATGATGGCACCGGCACGGGCAAAGACGGGCACGAGGTTGATGCGGCTCTCCAAGGTGATGGTCTGTCCGCCCTGGTAGTGCTTGTTGCTGTTGAAATCATACCAGTCGGCACCCTGCGGCAGGTAAACCTGCGTGGTCTTGGGCTGCGAGAAATCTACGTTGCCCAGGTTGGCCACGGTCTTGTCGCCTTCCGATTTGTTCCATCCTTCCTCGGCGGTCATCTTGCGCTGCGACTCGGGCGTATACTGCGCCTTGAGCACGGGAGCCACCAACAGTGACTGACCAAACATGAAAGCGTCTCGGTTATTCCACACCTGCTTGTCGGCGGGGAAGTCCATCATCAAGGCACGCATGAAGCTATAGCCTTGGCTGGTCACCTGCCAGGAGGTGGAGTAAATGTAGGGCAGCAGGGAATAGCGCATCTTGATGGCGGCCAACTGTGCGTCGTAGATGGGTTCGCCTGCCTTGCCGAATTGGTAAACCTCTCGGGGAGCGTCCGCGCCATGGCTGCGCATCATGGGCGTAAAGATGGCGAACTGCATCCAGCGGGTGTAAAGCTCTTGGAAAGCGGGGTTATGCGGTGCGCTTCCGTCTCCCCAGGAGTTATTGTAGGCACTGCAGAAGAAGCCGCCTATATCTGAATTGAAATTGGGATTTCCCGTCAGGGTGAAGTTAAGACCTGCGTTCACCTGGTTGCGCAAAGCGTCCCAAGAGGAAGTCACGTCTCCCGACCATACATTGCAGCCATAACGCTGCTGTCCTGCATAGCCCGAGCGGGTGAGAATGAAGACGCGCTTGGTGGAGTCTATGGCTCGCTGGTGGTCATATACGCCACCCACGGTGAGCAAGGGGTAGGCGTTCCGCACGCTGCGGAAAGTGCCCATGCCGGTAGGTGTGTCCATATCGTCCTCGGTTCCGTCGAAATGGTCTGGCTCGGTGGAGTCCATCCACCAACCGTCCATGCCCAGGTCATAGAGACGCTTTAGGTTATTCCAGTAGATGTCCCTGGCTTCCGCGCTGTATGTGTTATACACCCTCACGCCAGAAGGATAGTCCATGCGGGGAGGCCACTGCTCTCCGATACCCGACTGGGGCCATGTGGAGAAATTGAAGAGCAATCCCTTCGCGTCCAGTTCCCTATAGGGCTTCGTCATTGGGCCGAAGGAAGACCAGATGGAGGGAATGATATGGGCGTTCATCTTGTGGACTTGCTCCACCATGCCCTTGGCGTTGGGGAAGTCGGCGTTCATGAATTCCATGGCGTTCCACAGATAGTTGTTGCCCCAGTATTGCCAGTCCTGGATGATGCCGTCGATGGGCACGCCCAGCTCGCGGTACTTGGTCACCACTTCCAGCAACTCCTTCTGGCTCTTGTAACGCTCGCGGCTCTGCCAGAAGCCATAAGTCCACAAGGGGAACATGGGCACTTGTCCCGTCAGCTCCCTCATCTGCGCCACTACGCCATCGGCGTTGTTGCCACGCATGAAGTAGTAATCCACGCTGTTGCCCACAGTGGATTCGAATGTGGTGCCTTGCTGGTTGTCGGTGAAGCGCACGGGCGAATAGTTGTCCCAATATACGCCATATCCTTTCACGGAGAGAATATAGGGAATACCGTCCTCCACGTTGCCAGGCAGCAAGGTGCGGTCCACGTCGCGCTGCGAGAGTTTGCCGTTCTCCAGGTTGCCCAATCCATAAATGGCCTCGTCTGCTTCTAGCTTGAAAGACTGGCTGGACTTATAGTTGCCTTTGTCGGCACGCTCGGTAATCTGGGTAAAATTGGCCTTTCCTGTTTCGGTAAGCAGTTGCTTGCCATCCTTGGCCAGGAAGCTCACCTCGCCAGTGGCTTTATCCACGTTCACCCGCAAGGTCTTGGAAGACAGGGTGACTTGATTGGCCTCGTCCTTCAAGGAGACGGAAGTCTTTTGGGGCTTCATCACTACCGCCATGGAGGGTTTGCCGGGATTGGTGGAATACTGGGTAGGATATTTCACCACCCGTACGATGTCATTGTTGAGGAAGGTGACTTCTACCTTTTGGCCATCTGCGGTGAGCGTCACGCCTTGGTCTGTGCGTGTCACCGTTTGCGCCAGGGCTGCCATCGCGGACAGGCACAGCGCGGATAACGTCAATAGGAATTTCTGTTTGTACATAAGTCGTAGAATATATAGATTATTACAGTTAGCAAGGTTGGATCGCGAGCGTCTGGTATGCGCCCAGGTTATTAATGCAAATTTACGAATTTCCTCCTAAAATGTCCAAAACACACCTTGATATTATAGTATGTTTTCTTATTTTAACATGAGTTCGACGAAAAGTTGTAGAGACGCATTCTTGCGTCTCGGCAAGCAAGATTGCCGAATAAAATCGCCAATCGCGAAGACTTGGCAGCTGGCTGAGACGCAAGAATGCGTCTCTACAGTTTGGTGATAACAGGGCTGCGCACATAAAGTGGAATTCGTCGAACTCGCGCTATTTTAACACCCGTTCGGGGAATAGTGAGTGAAAGACTGCCATTGGCAGGGTCGTGGAGGTGCGCCCCCTGTCCCCGCGTTTTTGAGATAGTAATCTCATGCTTGGTGAGATAGTAATCTCATCGGCTATGAGATAGTAATCTCACTTGAGGTGAGATAGTAATCCCGATGTCGGGTCGACGGAAAGGTGTAGAGGTGCGTTCTCGCGTCTCGGCAAGCTGGCAGGCTATAACGCAGCGGCGGGTCACCCTGCCTGGATGACCCGCCTTCATGGTTATTGGATAGCGACCTTTTGGTCTCCTATGATGTAGATGCCTGGCTTAAGCAGGGACTCTGCCTCTGCCCTCGTCACGCCCTGGTAGAGCAAGACGCCCTGCAGGGAGTAAACATCCACCAACTCGTTGCCATCGGCGGTCTCCACCTCGTCTATGTCGGAGGTGTTGCCGTCCTGGCTCACGAAGATGTTCTTGATCTTGATAGGCTGTCCGCCATACGACCAGAAACCTGCGATATAGATATGGCTGAGATCAAGAGGCGTACTCGTGTTGCCTTTCTTCAGGGTAGACAAATCTATCACTACCTTGCTCTTGTTGTCACACTTATCATACATGGCAGGATCAGTCCAATAGTTATTCTCGTCGAAAAGACGGAACGAAGCGCCGCAAGTGGGAGGCGTCGCGAACTCTATCACGATATACTTATATCCCGAGAAATCTACCGCGCTGGAATATTGCCAGCCACCGAAGCCATATTGTCCGGTGATGAGCGTATGGGTACTTGCGTCCCATGAGCCAGATCCGTAGATATTGGGATTCACGCCGTCCTGGGTCAAGGGGAAGTGGTCTATGACCACCTTAAACGTCTGGACGAGTGAGTTGCCAACGTTGTCGGTATAGGTAGCCGTCACGTCAGAAGAGCCCAAGCCTTGGGGCACCAATCTGCCGTTGGAGATGGACAGCACGGCGGGATTGGCTATCTCATACTTCGCCTCTGCCGTCACGTCTTGCTGGTGACCGTCCTTATAGGTGGCCGTGAGCGTAAACGACTTGCCCGTGCCTGGCAGCAAGGAGTAGGTATCCTGGCTGATTTCCAGGCTGGTCATGGTGAGGTAGTCCTCGGAGTAAGAGGTATAGTTAGGATCGAAGTAGGTATCCTCGCTGAAGTTCTGCTCGGTAGAGAACCAGTCCACGTCCACGTAGCCGCCTTCCTGCTGGGTAGCGTAGTTGAAGATCATGAAACGGTTGCCCGCGAAGACAGAGAGGTCGAATGCCATCGTCATCGCTTCACCTATAGGCAGGAAACTGCTGTTATCCACGCTGTAGTTGAAGGTAGCCTTGTTGGTGCTGAAATCAGCGATGGCGCGCAGGTAGATCTTGTTGTCCACGGGGGTCACGTCAATAGAGGTGGTATAGTTCTCGTTCTCGTCGCCCACGATGGCTTGCGTCAACTTCCACGCTCCGCCCTGCTTGGTGATGGCGATATAGCCATAGGGATCCTGGAACACGGAGATGCCGGCCACGTCACCATCCTTCATGCCAGAGATGTCCAGGCAAATGGTTCCCATGGAAGGAGCTCCGTCCTTGTAGTCAAAGATGCGCTGGGACAGGGAGTTGCGTGCCTGCTTGGGAGAAGCGGCCATTCCCGTGGTGTAGAGGCGCAAGTATCCGGGATTGTCGAAGAGTGACCAGCTGCTGTTGTCGGGATTGTGGTTCCATGCCCACTGCATACCAATCTTGTAGTCACGGAAGTTGTCGTTGGTGGGCAGATAGGAGACGGGGTAAGCGCCGCCTACGTTGGGCTTGTTGAGGGTAAGATTAACGGCGTTCGTGTTGTTTTCAGCGATAACTGGCCAATCTTCTGCCCATGACACGGGCAGCAAGTTGGGCACACGGCCTACAGGGCCTGCGTCTCTCATCAGGATAGTCCACCATTCTCCGCTCTGCGTCTGTATCAAAGCGCCTTGGTGGGTAGCCTTGCCGTCATTGAACACTTCTTTCTTCTCATAGGGGCCAAAGACGTTCTTGGAGCGGAAGCACCATTGCGTGCCTGGCCATGCGCAGCTCACTGCATAGATATAGTAATAGTCGCCTATCTTGTAGAAGTGGCTGCCCTCCAGGCCATCAAAACCACCGTCCACGGTTGCAGACTTCACCTTATTGAAGTTCTCGTCCAGCTGCACCACGCTCAGCGTGCCGTTGCCGCATGCCACATACACGGTGCCGTCCTCGTCTACCAATACGCCCGGGTCATAGTAGCCCTCGCTCAGGCGAGTCATCTCCCATTGCCCCTCGGGGTCGGAGGCGGAGAGCAGGTAGCCGCCGCCATCGTCACCATTGCCGAAAGCGTTGAACATGATGTAGAACTTTCCGTTCTTGTAGAACAGGCTGTTGGCCCAGTCTCCCTTGGCGTAGATGTTCTGGTCGCCCTCCAGGTTATACTCGGGGTTGGAAGACATCTTCTCCAATGGGTTGGCGCAATACTGCCAGTTCACCAAGTCATAAGACTTCAGCAGTGTGCAGCCGGGGAAGTTGTGGAAGGTAGTAGTCACCATGTAGTAGGTATCGCCCACCTTGATCACGTCAGGGTCAGGGAAGTCAGCGTTCAGGATAGGATTCTTGAAAGTGCCGTCACCATTGTCCGCGGTATACCGGCGGGTGAAGTCCTGTCGGGGATATTCCTCGGTGGCGTAGTCTTGGTACCAGAAATAGGTAGGCCAGGGACAAGCCTCAGGGTCATTCAGGAAAGTGGTGTTGGCTTCGCTGGTGGCGGGATTGTTGGCGTCAAACTTTGCCAACAGCTCACAACCCGTGAAGATGAGATAGCTCACGTTGCCCGACTTGTCGGCTATCAGCTTGAAGTTGGCGCCGAAGCCCGTGCCTTCCGCTGTGCCGGTCATTCCATGTCCCCAGGAAGGACCAGAGGAAGAACCATCAGGGTTTTTCGTGAAATACTTCTCGGGTGCCCAGTCCATCTCGGTCACCACGATGGGGGCGAAGTTGGAGACAGGACCTATCTGCTCGTCCCATCCGCGTTGGAACTTCTCGTAATTCACGTCAGGTGCGTCGGTAGTACCGCTGTTAAACCATCCAGGATAGCAGTGCACGGCATAGCCGATATCTTGTCCCGTGATGGGATAGTCAGCGTAGCCTTTGTAGTTGGCTTGCCACCCCAGACCTGGTATCAGAATAATGTTATCGCAATATTGGCGCATCATGTCCACTATCTCCTGGAAGAAGTCATGCATCTCCTTGAAACCGCCATCCGAACCGTCAGCGGCCTTGATGCTGACCGGCTCGTTGGCCAACTCAAACATGATGTTGGGATGATTGCGCAGCTTGGGGTGCTTAGCCACCACCTCCCATACGGAGAGGAGGTACTTGTGATACTCACCGCCCACGGAGATGTACTCGGGGCATACGCCAGGCGGGCGCATCACCACGTAGAGCCCTTTGTTCACGGCATAGAGGGCCATGGGCACAAATACCTCGTCCAGGTATTTCTTGAACCGCTCCATGCGGAAGGCGGAGATGTCGCTCTCGCCTTCCGTATGCACGCCAGGCTCATTGCTCCAGTAGGGATCCATGTGCTGGCGCACGAAGGACATCTTCCAGCCCGCGGCCAAGATCTGGTCAATCTTCTGTTGGTTATAGGCCAAGCACGCCTGCACGTTATAGTTTGACCACTTGGTCCCCTGCTCGTTAAACCAGGGACTGTAGGTCTGGGCGAAACCATGCAGATTCACGATGTTGCCGTTGTTGTCCTTGAAATAGCGGCCATCCACGTGGAGTCTCGGCAAGGGCATGCCTGGCCAAGCCAGTGCGGGTGCCTGCGTCAGGACGCAAAGCAACAATAGCAATAAGTAACGTAAATTTTTCTTCATGTTAATTAGGTTAGGTTGATAAAGTTGCATCAATAAGACAGAAGAAGCCACGAAGGGCTTTATAAGGCTCATTCGTGGCTTCCATAGTTATAATTAGTTAGCGGGAGTTACTCTACGGCACCTGCGTCGGAACCGTCACCAGGTACAGGCGAGGGCTCTACGATAACCTTGCCTGCCAAACCATTGGCGAAACCGCCATAGGTAGGAGTACGGCTATAGTTGGCATCCCAGAGGCCAACAGGCTCACCGGGCCTCCAACCACTACCTGCCGGGCTGTGAGTAGCGCACCACTGCGTGATGCCATACTGTTGAGCTTGCGGTATAATCTCAAAGTACTTCTCAATGATGAACCTGTAGAAGTCTGCCATCTTCAGCTGCTCCTCATAGGTCAACTGGTCAGTGGTGATGGTATTACCATTCTCGTCAGTGATACCCATGTCAAGCTCAGAAATCTTGATAAGCTTACCCGTGTTAGCGAGCAACTGGAACATCCTTTCGATGTGTTCTTCCTGATCCTGCTGGGCAGCCTGATCCAGTTTGTAGGTAACGTGCATCTGGGTACCGATACCATCAATCTTGGCACCTTTATCTTCCCAAACGCCAATCCAGTGGATAAGACCTTCGAGCTTCCTGTTATTATCCCACGGAGACTCCAGATTGTAATCATTGATGAACAACTTCAGCTGAGAGGGATCACCACCAGCCTCTTCGAAGCGTTGCGTAGCCAGTTGGGTTACTATAGGCACATAGTCCTCACTGCCCAAGTAGTCTTGCCAGTAGAAGTTCGTGGAAGGATCACCATTCTCCGCAGACTGCAGGTCATAGAAACCATCACCATCGCCATCCTCGCCAGAGATTGCCTCGTTCACGGCATCCCAAGCGGTAACATAACCGCCCGTAGCGTTCATGATACCGGTAATCCAAGCATCCATAGCATTGGTGAGGATTTCCTTCTTCTCTTCAGGAGTCTTCTCTATCTCTCCACCTGCGGTCTCGTAGTAAAGACGAACATCATCGATATAGAGGTCGCCAACATAATTACCTATATTGAAGATAAAGCTATTGGCATCGTCTCCATTACATGTAGCGGACAAATTAAGTTCCTCCCAATCGGTTGTTACATTGATGCTTTGGAAATCACCCCTATTGGCATAACTTTCGGCATTTCTGAGGTTAGCGGTAATAGTTCCGGCAACAGAGCCCTTGATTTTGAAACTCAACTTATAGGTAGTACCATTGGTAAGTACGCCGTTCAAACCTTGTGCAAACTGTACTTCCCAACCCTGTTTCTCATTAGAGTGACCACATTTCATACAGCCTGAGCCGTCTTCTCCTCCAGTAGCGACATTTTCGGCTGAGAAATCGTCACCCCATCCGCCAATAACTTCACCATTGTTGAAGTCACAGGTCCAAACATCGTGGGGAACCATGGTCACGTCACCACCACCCTCGACTTCGACAATCTCCTGAGTGAATTTGTGGCCATACTTGTTAGCCCAGAGAAGTTGTGTGGCATTCTCGAAGTCACCATTCTTGATGAGATTCTCTGAACCACCCTTAATGGTCAATCTGATATCATCGAAGCAAAGATCACCTACCATTGAGCCAAAATAGAATTTAATGCACTGTTGGTTACCATCGGCAGGAGTGAAATCAAATGTATAACTACTCCAATCGGCAGTTGTCTGAATAGAATAAATGGTGTTATCACCTTCTGACACAGGCATGGTCAAAACATTCACGCCTATGGGATTTTCCATCTTACATTTAAAAGACATGGTATATTCAGTACCAGCTTGAAGAGGAGCATCCAAAGTATAAACGTTTTGGCCATTCCAAGGTTCTACAGCTTCATCCTGATGGATGCGCAAGTAGTTGCTTGAGCCACCAGGGGTATTGATAATCTCTGGCGCAATCAACCCATTCAAATAGGTGTTATTTTGCTGGGAGTGCCAAGCCAACGTATGACCATAGACGGTCAGGTTAGCAGCTTTCGCATCCTCAATGAAACTCGTCACGGTGGCGAAATTCATTGTTCCGTCATTACCCACGATGGAAGCATATTTCATCTCATTGCCAGGTGTCACCTCGTTGAAGTTGGTGGCGGCAATCTGGTATTGCGCGTTACCGGCGTCAAAGGAGGCAGCGTCCACGCCCAATCCCAACTTGAAGTCAGGATTGGCGTTGGGATTGATATAGTTCTTCAATACGTCATACTCGTTAAGGTAGGCATACTGCGCAGAAGCAGCAGGTTGTGTTACGCCACCGAAGAACGGCATGTCGTTGTCGGCGCATGAGGTCAGCAGCGCTAACCCCATGGCCATTGGTATTAACTTATCAAGATGTTTCATAACTATTGTGCTTTATAAGTATAAGAGAATTCCTCTGCCGTACCACTCACGGCACGGTCGCGAGCCACCAAGGTATCCTTTGTTGCCACGGTCTTGCCTGCGGTAGTCACGGTATAGTCGAGATAAATCACGTCACGAGCCTTCTCGCTCCAAACCTCCTCTGGCACCTTTTCCACAAATTTACCCGTACCTGTCACGGTATAAGCGTTATTATCAGTGGTGATGGTACATTCCTTGGTCTCCTCGTTGAATTTCAAAATGAGATTGCAATTGTCATCAAACTTACAGCTTACGGTATTGAGCGCCTGCGTAGCGAGGTTATAAATCTCATCACGCTCAATATACTGCTCATGGCGGATATTGGTCGTAGTAGTACCATTCTCATTGATGACATCTATGCCACGGCGCAAGTAGTTGCCAGACCACGGAGAGATGAACTTCACGAGATAGAGCACATAGTCCTTGGGGGCAATACTCCAGTCAGAAGATTGCAAACGCCAGGGATTCTCCACTAAAGGGTCACCCCGAAGGACAGAGTCAACACCCGCGAAATTATCATTCAGACGCAAGGGGATGACATAGGTATTCTTGATGGCATCCGGATCGGCAAAGAAAGCGTCAGAGAACTGCACCTCCACGTAGCCATCAATACCATTGATGGGGATTTCGTTACCAGCAAGGGTATAATACTCAGCGGGCATGGGCTTTACAGGTGTATCATCGCTGAAAAAGAGGTTATCGCACAAACTTGGATCAACATCAAAACCCAATGTGGCCTTGATGCCGTTGCGGGTACCTCCCACAACCGCCTTGATGCGACACTTGTGTGCGTTATCAATCGAGTTATCTGCCCGCTCGTCATTACCCAACACCAAGGTACGGATAGGGGTCTGATAAGCGAAGTAACCCGTCTGGTAGTCAAAGTCGGGGAAGTCGGTATCCTGGTTTTCGCAAGACACCATGGCCATAGCGGCTACTCCCACTGCTAATAAAGATAGTATCTTTCTCATGTCTGTCATTTTTGTCTATTTCTTGTGATTGTCTTAAACAATTACCAGCCCTTATTCTGCTGCAGATTTGAATACTTCAAGGTTTCACTGTAGGGAACAGGCCCCCAGTACATATAGTCCTTGAAAGCGCGGTTCTCCACCGTGATGGGCGTATAGATAAGTGCAGGTGTGCTAGCGTTTTGTGTAATCTGCATACCTCTAGCAGTCTCGTTCAGCTGCTCCAAAGGCACTTGCCAACGGCGGAGGTCATAGAAGCGTTTGTTTTCGAAGCAAAGTTCCAGACGACGCTCATTGCGAATCAACTCACGCATGGTCTCCTTGCTGGCAGCCATCTCCTCCAGATAGGGATCAGTCAACTGGCCATTCACATAGGTACCGATACCGGCACGAGAACGCAAAGACTTGATGATGTCGTAAGCACTGTAACCATGGGTACCCGTACCCTTGGGACCAAATGCCTCGTTGGCAGCCTCAGCATAGGCCAAATAGAGCTCTGTGGCACGGATATAGGCCGTATAGTGACGCTGGTTAGTCGTGGTATTGGGGTTCAGGTTACAATCCTGGCGCAAATGCTTCCTCATGTAGTAGCCCGTACGAGTAGAGTAACGGTTCTCTTGGTTGAGTTGGTCGTTGGTGGTAGTACCATAGTTACCCGTGATGATCACCGAGTTGGAGGGACCCGCCGTGCCGCCATTGTAAAGGATGTAAGCGGAGAGACGAGCATCACGACCCGTGTAGGGATCATTGGGGTTATAATGACTATCAGGGTGATCGATGGGGTAGCCATTCGCCATGGGGAAGGCATCCACCAAGTTCTGCGTTGGGTTGATACGCCCATTGCCATAGAGCGTGGGAGGGAAGTTATCAGTCTCCAAAGTAGTGTTTTCACTCGTTCCACCACGCCAAATGATCTCTGCAGGATTAGCACCTGCAGCGATATTGGCAAGATCCTGCGTATTAGTATACCAAGTATAACCATTGGAAGAAACACCAAATGCATCTTTCGTCTCTGTTTGAGCGTGGTTCGTCGAATTAATGGTATTATCAATCACCACGGCAGCATAATCCGCAGCTTGTTGATAGGTATAACCAGATCCTGCACTGAAAGCGGGGCTGGCAGCCATCAATACCGCCATTGCTCGAATAGCCTCTGCAATACGAGCGGTCATACGACCACCGAAATCAACACCGAAAATACGGTTGTAGTCCTGTACATTGGTGATACCTACAGCTTGATACTTTGCGGGAATATCCTGTGCGCTCGACAGATCTTGATAGTCGTTGGGCAACAATTCAATCGCACGATTTGCATCACGCACCAAGGAATCCATGCAGTCCTTGTATGTATCACGAGGTATATTAAAATCAGAGCTTGCGCCCTCAGGTTCTGTCACGATAGGCACACCATAAAGCTGACCATCGTCAGCCCATCCACCATGAGCCCGCAAGAGGTTGTACATAAAGAGGGCACGAAGACCATAGGCCTCACCCATCAAACGCATCTTGAAGCCTTCATTGATACGCTCCTCAGCTGACCAATTGACATTCTGCGCGGAAGCCAAGAAGTTGTTCAAATACATAATGACATGACGGCTGGACTGCCATTGCGAGGTAGGGTCATTGTTGGAGCTCCACGTGCCTGATGCCATCAATCGATAGCCATTGGTTTCATCGTTGGACACACAATCATCGGTGGCCACATCAGAGACTGGCCCATTAGAGAAAGGCAACAAAACGTAAGCATTAGCTAACACACCCTCCATGAAGGCAGGCTGGTCGTCCTTACCCGTCAAATCCTGAATGTTCTCCTTAGCAGGCGAGAACAGGTCGTCACATGCCGTGAAGAAAGGGAGGAACGCTAATAATATAATGAACTTTTTCATTTCAATATCCGATTTATAAGTTTACATATACACCCAGGTTAAAGTTGCGGTATTGAGGTGCAGAACCAATGTTCATCTCCATCAACTCCCTCTCACCAGAGAAGGTCAGCAAGCTATTACCACTTACATATACCTGCAAGCCGCGCACAATCGTATTCTTGAACAGTGAGCTGGGTAGGTCGTAGGTAATCTGGATCTTGGCCAGGTCGAAACGATCGGTGCTGTAGAGCCAGAAGTCAGAGTTACGGAAGTTATGGCTACCAGACTGCGTAGTCAGACGGGGATAGGTTGCCGTGTCAGCGGTTTCCTTGGTCCAGCGTCCGCGTACAATCTCTGAATACTTGCCGTCACCAAATACCCAGTAGTAAGAGCTGCTCTTGAAGGCCTTGGCGCCGAAGCCACCCGTAGCGAGAGCGAAGAAGGTAAAGCCCTTCCACTTGGCAGTGAAGTTGATACCCAAGGTATAGGGAGAGCCATACCAGCCACCCTTGCCCAGATAAACCTCATCCTTGGAGTCAATGACACCATCGTTATTCTGGTCAACATACTTCAAGTCACCAGGCTTCACCTCGCCAAACTGAGGCGTGGGAGAGCTCTCGATATCTGCGTCGTCCTTGTAGAAGCCATCGGTAATGAGGCCCCACAGGCCATCCAAAGGCTTGCCTGTACGGTTCTGGTAAGCGTCAGCATTCTTCTCGTCACGCTGGGTGGCCTTGGTGGTATAGTAGGTAAAGTTGGCGCCCAAAGAGAGGTCTACCTCACCAAAACTCTTGTTCACCTTCAAACCTAAGTCAAATCCCGTACGGCGATCCTTGTTGTAGTTGATGTAAGGAACAAACGAAGAAGTTGGCCACCCTACCTTGAAATAGTTAGGATAAACAGTTTGTGGTTCGATGATACCACCATCCATGATGCTATACCAGTAAGAGGCATCCACCTCCAACAAGTGGTTGAAGAACGAACCCTTCAAAGACGCGGAGATTTCCTTGCGCTTCACGAAAGTCAGGTCAGTATTACCACCACGCAAGATCTGGGTAGATTGGATGGATACACCATCGCGCCATCCCCACCAAGCACCCGTCGGGGTATAGTTGGCTGTGTACATATAGTAATCAGAGATATCCAGGTCAGAGTTCAACTCGCTGGCGGAAGCACTGATGGTCAACTCATCGATTGCGGAAACATCACGCAACCAAGGCTCATCCTTCATTCTCCAACCCAAGGTGAGCGAGGGAGAGAATGCGGTACGATGACCAGGAGCCAACTTGGCGGAGTGTACCACGGCACCATCGAACTGGGCATAATAGCGGTGCTTATAGTTGTAAGCGGCCTCGATACCCAAGTTCACATTACTGGTCTTGTGGTAAGTGCCAGAGTAAGACTGCTGATAACCATTGGCTATCACCATCGCACTGATATTATGGTCATCATTCAATGTTGTCTGATAGTTCAGTTGCGCATTGAAGAGGATGGTCTGGTTGCTGGCACTATTCGCGATATTCTGCACACCTGACTTCTTGTCATTGTTGTATTTCGTCAAACCCGTAATGACATCCTGGCCATTGTAGTTTGCCCAGGTAGGCTCAAAGGTGGCGTAAGTATTGCTATAATTGGTATTGTAGGAAGTGGCATAGTCCACGGCGAATTGCGCCTGGAAGGACAAGCCCTTCACATAACGATTCAGATCCATATTCAAGCCTACGTCAAACTGGAACTGACGCGCCGTATAGGTATTCTTACCGGCGGCGTAGAAGTCTGCGAAGGCATTGGTTTGGTCTACCTGCGTACCAGCCAGGAAATACTTACCATCGATGATATTGGTTGAGGTCGCCAACAAGGCCTGTGCAGCCGTAGCGTTCTGAGCCACGTAGCTGATGGGGATAAGCGGGGCTACACGGTTAGGACGGAGCGTGGCGGCCGTTCCCCAATAGTCCGCGCCCATGGTACCCTTCTGGTTATAGAACACCACCTGGGAGTGCACGTAAGCGGAAATCCAATCGTTGATATCCAAATCGATATTACCACGGAAGGAGAGCTGGTCTGTATAATTTTTCTCACCCTCTCCAAACTTGAACACATCGCTGTTGCGATAGTAGTTCACGTTAGCGTAGAAGCGGGCGTTCTTGCCACCTCCCGAAATGTCGACATTGGCATTCACGCCAGAGTAGGCCTTCTTGATATAGTCGCTGGAATAGAAATCCACATTCGGATAACGATAAGGATTCAAGCCAGAGGCATAATTATAGATGTCCTCTGCGCTGTAGAGCGGATCCAAGTCGTCGTTGACACGTGCCTCATTGTAGAGGGTCATGTACTCCGCAGAGCTTAAGTACTTAGGATACCGCTTGGCGGTGTTGACCGTGTAGTTCACACGCCCGTTGATGCGCAAGGGGCCTTGTTGTCCTTTCTTGGTAGTGATGAGGATGGCGCCCTTGGCCGCACGGCTACCATAAAGCACGACTGCCGAAGCTGACTTCAAGAATGTGATCTTATCAATATCCGTCGGCAACACGGTCGTGGCATCGCGGGGCACACCGTCTACCAGCACCAGGTAACTATCGTTACCCCAAAGCTGGCCACTGAAACCGTTGATGTAAGCTTGCATGTTGTCCATGCTGTAGGTGTTGAAGTTTTTCTTGGTCAATTCCTCATAATCCAAGACACTTACGCCACCGAGCAAGTCTTTCTCATCGACGTTCTTGAAAGCCACGGGGATTTTCTCGGACTGCACCGAGTCATTCTCCGCCTGCGCATGTGCCATCACGCAAGGTGAGCAAGCCAGCATGGCTCCAAAGAATATCTTAATATGTTTATTCATACTCATTGTCTTTTATATTAATTATGGTATTGATTCTGTTAAGGCACGCATTACCATCCAGGATTCTGCTCAAAGCCCTCATAGATGGACACATCCTTCTTAAAGAAGGGGAACCAATAGTTACGCTCCGAGAACGGACGGGTAACGACAGTCTTCTCACTCCAGCCTCTCACCTCAGCGTCACGAGGATCATGTTCCTCATACCAAGACTGGTCGTTCACGCGAGTGAATTCCTGGCTGGTCTTTACAGTGTAAGGCTCTTCGGTCAAGAGCAACCAACGCTGCAGGTCATTGAAGCGGAAGCCCTCGAAAGCCAACTCGCAAGCGCGCTCGCGGCGAACCTCATCCATGAACTTATTCTTGTCACCCAAGAACTTGGCGTTCACATGTTCTGCACCTACCCTGTCACGCAAAGTATTGATGGCACCCTCCGCAGTCAAGGAAGGATAAGTCGTGCTGGCACCATTGGCACCATTCACGGCAGCGCAAGCCTCTGCATACATCAAATAGATATCACCTAAGCGCATGTAAGGAACACCGCACATGGTTGCCGTACCCCAGTCAAGACCTCCATCGAACTTGTTATTGTTCTTGTTGGCCAATTTCTGATAAAGATATCCTGTACGAGACGCGTTGTTGTCCGCACGATAATTACCACCCGTGTAGAGATTAGCGTAACGGTATGCCTCAAACTGCGCATTATCACCCGTCAAAGCACCATTAATATACTGGATTCCATCGAATACAATATCGTGATAGAAACGGGGATCACGATCCTTGAAAGGATGGGTGGGATCAAAGCCGGAATCAGGATCATCAATAGGCAAGCCATTAGCCATACCATAAGCATAGTTCACATAGTTAGCCGTGGGATGATGCACTACACCTCCATCGGTCACATTGATAGGACCAAAGCTACGTGCGTAACCCCATGGAGCGGAGTTCACCTCACCATCACCACTACGCATGATAGCCTCGGTAGTTCCAGGGGTCAGCCAGTTTTGACCTTGGGTGCACCAAATATCACTGTAGCAAGTGGTGGCATCATCAGCTCTTGTATGGTTGTAAACATCCTTGTACTTGAACTCAGCCAAGGCATACTGCGTCTGGCCAGACTCTACCAACTGGAGCAACTCACCAAAAGCATTAGCGGCTTGTTGGCAACGCTCTGTATCGTAGTCATAGGTCAAGCTGCCGGCACCTGTCATAGGACCATGCTCCATCAAGGGGCTTGCGGACCAGAGATATACCTTACCCAGGTAACCAAGCGCCATAATCCTGTTGATACGCCTTTGGTTATGACCCAAGGTATTTTGGCCAGGAGTCGTATCGTCCCAGTCGATAGGGAGCAAACCAGCGGCCTTGCGGAAATCTTCCGCGCATCTGTCAGCACACTCCTGGAAGGAGAGGCGAGGCAGGCGAGGCACGTTTCCACCTTCCAATACAGTGTCGATATAAGGCAGGCCACCGAGATACATCATGCACTCAAAGTGCCACCAAGCGCGGAAGAAATAGAGCTGACCCAAGATAAGATCCTTCTCCTCCTGCGTGCAATCGGTCATCTTATCAATATTGGCAATACCGATGTTTGCCTTGCGTATGCAATACCAGGCATGCCCCCAGATGGAGTGAGCCATACGACCCGTAGAGGTTGAGTTATTACCACCCATATAGAAAAAGTTGTTGCCGGCGGTTTGCCAAGCCCAGAAGTTTCCTAAGTCAATCTGAGGACCCAGGTAATAGTTGGACTGCGTATCCATCAACTCGTCATCACCCCAGTTGAAAGAGACATTAAAGTTACAGTTCGCCTTGTCAGGGATACAGTTATAAATCTCCTCCACGAAACCCTGGAAGTTGGTGAAGTTAGCATAAGCCTGCTCAGGTGACACATCCGTATCAGCGGACTTGTCCAAATAATCGGTACATGAGGTGGAGAACAGGGTAACGCCTGCCATCATGCAACCACATATCAATGTATTATATATCTTTTTCATGTCGATTCTTAGATTTAATCGTCGTTGATGATTACAGCGTAAATTTCACACCCAGATTAAAACGCCTCATCGTAGGATAAGCACCCTGGCCACCGCCACCTGCGAAGTTGGACTCGCGGTCGTCAGGCATCCTGGACCAAGACCACAGGTTGTTTCCATTCAGGTAAATGCGCAGCTCACGCAGACCCAACTTGTGGAGCCAGTCATTATTGATGGTGTAGGCAATCTCCGCGTTCTTCAAACGAATATAGCTACCATCATAGAGATAACGGGTAGCATCGTTATAGGAAGGTTTAGTGTTCCAGCGAGAAGCAGTGACATCAGCGGTAGGATTTTCCTTAGACCACCAACTACCAGACTTATAAACATTGTTCAAGTTAGAACCAAAATCTGAAAGCGTAACATCACGGGTAACATTGGTCACGCCATAGAACTGCACGAAGCAGCTGAAGCCCTTCCATTCAAAACCAACCGTTGCGTTGTAGGTATTCTCGGGCGTAGAGGAATAGCCGTAGGGTATAGAGTCATCGGAGTCGATGACACCGTCACCATTGTAGTCGATGATTTTGTAGTCACCTACCAACTTCTGGTTGTCAGAGGTATCGTGCTTTGTACTACCATAGAGGTCATCATAAGATTGGATGTAACCCATGTCCACATAAGAGTGATATTGACCCATGGGGAAACCAGCCTGCTTCTGGTAAGCAGGATACAGCTCGGGGTCATCCTTGAAGACCACCTCATTGGTAGCGTGGGTCATGTTGAAGTTGGCCCAAACGCGCATATCCTTGGTGATGCTCTTATTGAAACGCAACTCCAACTCATAACCGCTCGTCTTTACCTCACCGAGGTTAGCGGTAGGAGCGGTAGCACCAAAATAGAAAGGAACAGACTGAGAGCCGCCATCGAGCAAGATGTCGACACGCTTGTCATGGAAGAAATCCAAGCTACCCGCAAACATACCGCCTAAGAAGGCGTAGTCGATACCGAAGTTGAACTTCTTCACGGTTTCCCACTTCACATTGGGGTTACCTACCACGCTCTCACGATACCAAGCGTAAGGAGAAGCATTGTGGTTGAGGTCTATCAAGGTGTTGCCACCATAAGCCCACTGGCTGACATACATCCAGCGTTGCCATACGTTGTCATCACCGATTTCACCATAGGAAACCCTGAACTTCATCATGTCCAGGAACTTCTTGGACCAGTTCATCCACTTTTCCTCGGAAATCATCCATCCGAGGGCACCCGACTGGAAGAAAGCGAAACGATTGTCGGGAGAGAACTTCTCAGAACCGTTGTAGGCACCATTATACTCGAAGAAGTACTTACCCGCATAATCATAGGTAGCACGGAATACCCAGTCCTCACGATAACGGGGGATCTCACTACCCGTAGCGTTCTCCTGACGAGCCCACAGACCCATGGCACTGACATTGTGCTTGCCGAACTGACGACCCCAATAAAGCTGAACCTGATAGTTCAAACGGCGTTGGGTAGCACCATTGTTCACAGCACCTGCCTGCGTGCTCCACAGAATGCCCTGAGCGAAATCAAAACCTGTAGTACCATCATAAGCATTCTTATAATATACATCACCCGTCAAGGGATCAATCCACTTTTGCTGAGCATCGTGGTACAAGTCGTTCACACCACGATCTCTCTCCTGGAAGACATTATCCCAAGAAATCATACCACTTAACTTCAAACCCTTGGTGATAAAACTCAGGTCTTGTTCCAAGGTAAAGTCAGTATTGATCGTCGTGGTGGTCGCATTCTGTATACCCGAAAGGGCAATATTCTGCGCAGAGTTCGTAACGTTCACCGCTCTAGGATAATAACCCCAAGAACCATCAGAGTAACGAGGCAAGAACACATCAGGAGCGATGTTATAAATACCTGCCCACTGCTGTGCTACAGCCCAATCACCATCACCGTATTGTCCCCAAGGGGTCTTACGGGTACCAGATGAACCAGCAATATTCATCTTGAAGGTAGTGGTCTTGGTCAAGGAGAAGTCCAAGTTAGAACGCACGTTGATGCGGTTATATCCATAACCAGCCTCATAGCCACGACCCGTATCCCAAGTATTGAACAAGTCACCCTCGTTCACATAGTCAGCGGAAACGAAGTAACGCACAAACTCCGTACCACCAGAAACATTGATATTGGCGTTGTAAGACATGGCGTAATCATCAAAGATTACATCCTGCCAATCCACGTTGGCATAACGCTCACGCTGCTCAACCGTAGTCTGGTTGCGGTACTTGGAAATGATGTCCATAGGCATAATATCAGCCCATGAACCCTCAAAAATGCCCAATTCACGCTCGATGGCCACGTTACGCAACCTCAAGGCATCATAAGAGTCATACTTGCTAGGCAGCTTGGAGGGCACTTTCATAGTCATGTTGACGGTCACGTCAATTTGCGCCTTTCCAACCTCACCCCGTTTGGTGGTAATCAGGATGACACCATTGGCACCCTTCACACCATAGACGGCCGTAGCGGAAGCATCCTTCAACACGGAGATGCTCTGCACAGAGCTGATGTCCACGGAACTCATGGAACGCTCCACACCATCCACCAGCACCAATGGGCTACTGCTGTTCCAGGAACTAGCAGCACGAATAGTAATCTGAGGATCCTCTGCGCCAGGCATACCAGAGCTGGCCACCGTTACCACACCAGGGAGGTTACCCGTCAAGGCAGAACCTATATCGTTCACACCACCCGCACGCTTCAGCACGTCACCGGTGGTTTGGGTGATGGCACCCACGATAGAGGCCTTCTTCTGCTGGCCGTAACCTACCACAACCACTTCATTGAGCTCAGAGCGGTCTTCCTCAAGCGTAATATTGAACGTACGCTTGTTGCCCACTTTGATCTCCTGGGTCTTCATACCTATATAAGATATGACGACCACTGAATTCTCGCTTGGCACCTCCAAGGTGAAGTTGCCATCAAAGTCGGAAATACTACCAACGGAAGCATTGCCTTTCACTACGACAGAAGCACCGATGATGGTTTCTCCCTGCTCATCGACTATAGTTCCCTTGATCTGGATGCCCTGGGCGAACGCCGTGAGGCACGACACCAGAAGGAGAACCAAGACGGAGCTGATCCTTCTTAAGTAATGTTCTTCATGTTTCATGTCCATACATAATTTAAATATAGATTCGGATTGTTTGCAAATTTAAACATTATGCTACAAAGTCATTTTTGCTGATGTATCAAAATCTTCGTTAAATGTAACATTTCATGGTTTTGGTACGATTTCAAAAGGGTTAGTGGGCTAAAATTGGGTGTGCCCGCAGGCACACCCAACGAGTTACGCCTAACTCGAACCCTTCAGTATTTAAACCAAAACTATTCTCTTTTTACATATTTTTAGCATATTGGAAGTCATCCACATCCACATAACCTCCCGCCTGCTTGGTGGCATAATTGAAGATGGCATACCTCGTTCCCATGAAGAAACGCCGGTAATCGAACACCATCTTGAAATCGGAGCCTATCTTATACCAATTCTTGCCATCCACGCTGTAATAGAAGGTGGCAATATCCCGATTGGGATTGAAATCCGCGTCGATACGCAGGTAAACCGTATTGCCCTCCAGTTTCGCACGACCCTTCTCGTCTATCTCGACACTGGTGACCAACTTCTCCCGCTCGGTGAGCGCAACGACCTGCTCCTGCATGGTGAGATAAGTATCAGCCCCGTCACGACAAACCGTGAGCACACCCGAGTTGCCATTGAAAGCAGCGAAGCCCGCACGGTCTCCATCCTTCATACCCGAAATATCCAACTTCACATAGGCAGAGCAGCGAGGACCTTCCATGCGCTGGGAAATCGTATTGCGTGCCTCGAAGAGGTTGCTGACCACCTTATTGGTATGGAGGCGGAGGAAACCAGGACGTTCAGTCAACGACCAAGCCTCATCAATAGGGTTGTGATTCCACTGCCACTGCATCTTGAGCTTCTTGCCCGAGAAGTCATCACTGGTCACCAAAGGCTCTCCCACCTTCTGTCCCTGAACGGGAACGGGCATTACGGCAGGCACCTTGCCATTCTCATCGCCCAGGATAGGCCATCCGTCAATCCAACGGCAAGGCATGAGCGTGAGCACACGACCCACTCCACCACGATCCTGGAAGATGACACCATACCAATTTCCCTTGCTGTCATCTACGATAGTGCCTTGTCCCACATAGGGGAAGCCACCGAACTCACTCTCCAATATTACCTTCTTCTCATAAGGGCCAGTAATCTTATCAGCCCGATAGCAAACCTGGCGACGGGGCTTGCCCGCTGGCCAAGAAATCATCAACAGATAATACTTGCCGTCATGCTTGATGACACGGCTGCCCTCCAAGAGACCCGTCTCATCCGCGTCACGCACAGGTAACTGCACATCCACACCATCTTTCTTGATAGCACTGAAGTCTGGTTCCAACTCCTGAAGCCTGCCCGTACCACTGAAGACATAGACCCTGTCATCATCGTCGAAGAAAAGGGATGCGTCATGGAAGTGGGGAAGACGGGAGAGAAGTGTCCATCCCTTGGCGGGATTCTTGGTGGTATATATATAGGTGTCACCACCCTGGGAATCGTTGGGAGCGAAAAGGGCATAGAACTTGCCGTCATGATAGCGCAAGGAGGTAGCCCACTGGCCACGGCCATACACCGTACCCTCCTCCATATCATATTTAGGGGAGTCGGTCAACTTGTCGAACAGGAAACTTTCCGTCTGCCAATGTACCAAATCACGGGAACGCATGATAGGCGCTCCTGGCATCAAATGCATCGTAGTAGTGACTAAATAGAAGTCTTCACCCACACGGATGACATCAGGATCGGGAACATCGGCCCACATCATGGGATTGCGGAAAGTCTCCACCCGCTTGCCCTTGTGGGGTTGGGCGAAAACCGCGGTAGAGAGCATGGACGCAAGCAGCGCCGTGGCTAACAGGGATATTTTCATCGGTTAGTTAGTTATTTGGTTGACGATTGCAAAATTATGTATTTTCTTTTAAACATGCCTTTCATGACAGCGCGGAAACTTTACGTGAGGTATCATTATCCACTTTTTCCTTAAAAATTTTGGCAGAATCACTCTTTTCGCGTATTTTTGCGAAAAAGACCCCCCTAACTGGTTTAAGCCATCCTAACCTTATGCAATGTCTCATCATACCACCGCTAACTTTTGAGGGTTGAACCTCTTCGAGGCTCACGCGCGCACGTACATTATAATATATATAATATGTAGAGACGCATTCTTGCGTCTCAGCAAGCAAGAAAGGCCGCATAAGCGGTGAGAGATATGACAAACTCGCTGGAGAAGACGCAAGAATGCGTCTCTACACACCATGGGCGAGAACACGCTTGCAAAGGGAGACGTGGCGCGCCGCGTCTCTACAAAAGCTGCTGAGGAGAGAGACACACCGCCATATGTGTAGAAACGGGGGACAAAAGGGCCTCGAAGAGGGCCAGAGATGCTTTACCGCGTGTGGGAAGCCTCGAAGAGGCTGACCGCTTTGCGGAGATACGAACAACAAAACCAACATGGGCCTCGAAGAGGTCTAACAAGTTAATATACCGGAACAACGATGAGAAAGAGTTTTGCCCTTCTATTATTCATCATGTATACGCTGGGGGCAGTCGCCCAGTTCGGCAGGCTGTACATGGGTGACCAATACCTGATGAGCAGCATCGCCTCAAAAGTCATCCAAGACCACTATGGCCGCATATGGATAGGGACACGCAACGGCGTATGCATGTATAACGGATACCGTTTCCATAACTTCAAGAAAGAGAGCCACGGCGACTTGGGGCTCAACAGCAACTACATCAACGAGGTATCCCAAGACCGCCAGGGAAACATCTACCTAGGCAGTAACGAAGGCGTATCAGTGCTTCGGGGAGACCATTTCCACGCCATACGCCTGATGGAAGGCAACAAGAAGGAAATCAAGGGATACGTGCAACGCATTTACCAAACCAGCACTGGGGAAACACTCATCGCCGTCTCAGGACACGGGGTCTACAAAATGGTCAATGACACCACCGCGCAAATCTGGGACAAGCAACTCCGCGTAGCCAACTTCGTGACGGACATATTCGAAGACAGGAGCAAGCGTATATGGCTGCTGACCAGCAATAAGGGCGTATGGACGAGAGAAAACGGGATATGGACAAAATGCCAGCTGCCCGATGACCCACAAGGCCCCTTCGTCAATATCTGCCAGGATCATGACGGCACGCTCTACCTGGCCAATCTCGGTGGAGGACTATACCGCTCACGGAAAGGTAATCCCCTGCAACTGGAGTGCGTGCCCGGCACTAAGCACCTGCCCCTCAATACCGTCACGATCAGCCAGATGGGTTTCCTGCTGCTAGGCACCGATGGCGTGGGCGTATTCCGCTACCTGCCCCAAAGCCAACAAGTGGAACAGGTAAACCTCTACTGCCGGGAGGTGGACATCAACCGCGCCAAAATCATGTCCATCATGGAGGACAGGGAAGGCAACTTGTGGCTAAACCTTTTCCAAAAAGGAATATTCATGCAACCCCGCCCGCAGTTCGGTTTCCAATACATCGGAGCGAAATCACCTACCCATAACCTCATAGGAGAAGCTTGCGTGATGGCCACCCGCTACGGGAAAGACGGAACACTCTACGTCTCCACGGATAAGGACGGGCTCTACGCCATAGGCCCCGACGGCACGCTCAAACGTCACTATACGCCAGGAAAAGGCGCCCAGGCCGTACCTTTCACCATACTGGGCATCACGGAAGACACGCAAGGCAGGCTGTGGATAGGCACTTACCTGCAAGGAGCGGGATGGCTGGACAAGCAGACCGGGGAATACCACCAACTGCGCCTGGCGAACCCCATCACCACCAGCGTATTTGACGTAGTGGCAGACAAATGGCAGAACCTATGGATAGCCACCATGGGAGAAGGGCTCAAGCGCGTAAACCTCGCCACGGGGAAAGTGACGGAATACCGTGACAGGGGAGGGAAAGGGCTCTGCAACGACTATATCAACCAACTGAGGCTCTCCAGCGACGGCAAACGCCTCTACATAGGGACCTGCGAAGGCCTTAGCGCTTTCGACATCTCCCAAAACAAATGGATGCCGCTAGGCGATAAGGGAAAAGGCTTGCTGACCGACCTTTCCATCATAGACATCGTTGAAGACGCGAAACAACACTTGTGGATAGCCACCTACAACGGCATCTGCCATTACGACCCCGCCAAGCGCACCACGCAATGGTACACGATAAAGAACAACCTGTCTGACAACAGCGTATCGGCACTCAGGATAGACCGAAAAGGGCGCCTGTGGGCCTCCACTACCCATGGACTCAATTGCCTGGACCCCAAGACAGGCGAGATACGCAACTATTTCGCCAACGACGGGCTGCAGGGCAACGAATTCTCAGAAGGCGTGTCGTGCATGAAACCCAATGGAGAAATCGTCTTTGGCGGCATTGGCGGCTTGACGCTCTTCCAGCCCGACAAGATAAAAGGCAGGAAAAAGAAGCTGGACATACAGCTCATATCCCTTTACGCAAGCAACCGTCTGGTAAGCGCAGGCATGGAGTCGGGAGGGTATATCATCACGGAAAAGCCCGTGATAGAGAGCAACACCTTTCATCTAGGCCCCATGGACAACAGCTTCACCATGGTGCTGAGCACGCTTTCGTTCGCCAACCCCGAAAGAATCACCTTCTCCTATAGGATGAATGACGAAGACTGGGAACGGCTGGAACCAGGCGACAACCGCCTTTCATTAAGCCACATGCCTCCCGGCACCTACCATTTCGAAGTGCAAGCCTCTGACGGAGGGACAAAGAGCGACATACGAGAGTTTACCATCGTGATACATCCCGCGTGGTATCAGTCGGCATGGGCAAAGACCTTCTACCTGCTGCTCGCGCTGGCCGCTATCATATGGATATTCATCGCGCAACGGCGCAAGGCGCAAGACAAGCTCCGGCTGCAGGAGCACATCCACAGCGAGGAACTGAGCGAGGCCAAGATACGCTTCTTCATGAACATCAGCCACGAGATACGCACGCCCATGACGCTCATCATATCGCCCCTGCTCTCACTCATGAACAGCGACAAAGACGCCAAGCGGCAGGCCATCTATGAGGTCATCAAGCGCAACGCCGAGCGCATTCTCCATCTCATCAACCAGATGATGGACTTGCGCAAGATAGAAAAAGGAAAAATGCAGATGCGCATGCAAGAAACCGACCTGATAGGATTCCTGAACGATCTCTACTCCCTCTTCCAACTGCAAGCCAAGGCCAAGGGCATCAAGCTCAACTTCCATCACGACAGCGAGCAGCTACCCGTATGGATAGACCTGGACAACTTCGACAAGGTGGTGGTAAACATTCTCTCCAACGCCTTGAAATTCACGCCTAGCGGCGGAGAAATCACCATGAGCGTCACCCACGACGAGCAGCACGTCCAGCTCTCTATCAAGGACAATGGCGAGGCCATACCCGCCGACAAGATGGACAAAATATTCGAACGTTTCTTCCAAAGCACCGAAAGCATCAACAATCGCAAGATGGGAACGGGCATAGGCCTGGATCTCACACACTCACTCGTAGAACTGCACCATGGCACCATCACCGCCCGCAACAACGAGGACGGAAAGGGATGCGAGTTTATCGTTACGCTGCCTCTGGGGAACGCTCACCTAAAGCCCGAGGAAATCATCACGCCCGAGGAACAGGAAGCCAGGAAAACCAACTCCACGGCAGAATTGGTGGACGAACAGCCTGACACAGGGAACGACCAGGCAAGCCCGCGGGTTTCCACAACGGGCAACCCACGGATTGTCATCGTGGAAGACGATGAAGAGATAAGACATTACCTGGCCACGGAACTGGGCAAGATTTACCGCGTGACTGAATATGACAACGGAGCGGACGCATTGATGAACATACTGAAACAGACCCCTGACCTGGTCATCAGCGACGTGGTGATGCCCAAAATGGACGGAGTCACCCTTTGCACCAAACTAAAGACGCACGTGGGCACCAATCACCTGCCCGTCATATTGCTCACAGGCAGGGGCGAGGAGGAAAACCAACTGGAAGGACTGGAGACGGGCGCGGACGCCTATATCGTGAAACCTTTCAGCCTGGACATCCTGAAACGCACCATCGCCAACCTGCTCTTCGCCCGGCAAGTGCTCCGCAACAAATACAGCGGGCAGGAAGAGCAAGCCGACAAGGTAACCCACATAGACGTGAAATCTCCCGACGAGAAGTTGCTGGAAAAGGTCATGGAGGTCATCAACAAAAACCTCGACAACACCGAATTGAACGTGGACACCATCGCTGAAGCAGTGGGCATCAGCCGCGGTCACCTCTACCGGCGCATGAAGCAGCTCACCAACCAGAGCCCACATGACCTCATCCGCAACATCAGGCTAAAACAGGCCGCCAACCTGCTGAGCACAGGCAACCATAGCATCACGGAAGTGATGTACGCTTGTGGCTTCAGCAACGCCGCCTCCTTCTCCACCATGTTCAAGAACTTCTATGGCATGTCGCCCCGTGAATACATGCGGGAGCACAGCAAGGAATAGGCCTTTGAGAGCCTATTTTTGGAACTTCAAAAAAGACAGTGCTTCCATCGGCCAGAGACAGTGCTTTCGTGGGCCTACGGAAGCACTGTCTTTTTTCGGGCCATTTTGGACAATGATTTTTCTTGCCCAAACAGGGGTGTTTAGGTATCCAATATTACTTGGCCATGTATCCAATATTACTTGGCCATGTATCCAATATTACTTAGCCATGTATTATTGGATGAATGTTGAAGCCTCTCAAAACAAGTCATTTTGTTGAGGAAAATAAGGAGCAGCTAAAAGCCAACGGGGCAATGCATATGAGGCAACGTGAGTTCGACGAATTCCACTTTATGTGCACAGCCCTGTTATTGCCAAACTG
>ERZ827478.81-NODE-81-length-102381-cov-6.741639_pt1 | contig 102381 bp, 89 predicted proteins | sample MGYA00519705_ERZ827478 | MGnify/ENA primary metagenome ERZ827478 (study PRJEB31778, sample SAMEA3449318) | human gut metagenome | biome: human gut; feature: human-associated habitat; material: faeces | place: United Kingdom | collected 2010/2012 ...
TCTCAAAGTCTACCAGCGTGTAGAAATTTATAATTTGACTTTTTCTACACGCTGAACTCCCGATGATTTATCATCGGGAGTTTTTGTTATATATGAAGTATTGCTGTTGATAATCCAAAATAGATAAGCAGCGAAAGTGCGTCAACTATTGTTGTAATAAAAGGTGACGACATAACCGCAGGGTCAAATTTAAGTTTCTTTGCAAATATCGGCAATGTGCAGCCGACTATTTTTGCAAATATAATTTCGATAAATAATGTTAAGCTTATTACAAGGTCAACCTTAAAGGTAATGCCTTTAGTGCCAAGCAACATTTTATCAATAAGCAAAATTTTGAAGAAGTTTACAATGGCAAGTGTTAAACCGCAAGCAACACCTACTCTTATTTCTTTCCAAATAACTTTAAATATATCGTTTAGATCAATTTCATTAAGCGAAAGCGCACGAATAATTGTTGCGCTTGCCTGGCCGCCGGAATTACCGCCGGTATCCATAAGCATCGGAATGAATGCGGTAAGAACAATCATAGCGGCAAGCTTTTCTTCAAATGATGTAATAATCATTCCGGTAAAGGTTGCACTTATCATCAAAAGTAAAAGCCAAGGGATTCTTGATTTGAAAGTATCAATTATTCCGATTTTTAAATAAGGCTTTTCGGTTGTACGCACCATAGCGTTCATTTTATGGATGTCTTCGGTGTTTTCTTCCTGCAATACATCAATAGCATCATCGAATGTGATGATACCTACAAGCCTTTCTTCCATATCAACTACGGGAAGAGCAAGGAAATTATACTTATCAAAGTAATTTGCGGCGATTTCCTTATCATCGTGCGTGTTTACGAAGATGATGTTTGTTTCCATAAAGTCTTCAATCTTATCATCATAATTGTGTAAAAGAAGTTCCTTTACCGTTGTAACACCGATAAGGTGCCTGGATGCATCGGTAACATAGCAGGTGTAGATAGTTTCTTTGTCAACACCTGTTCGCCTGATTCTTTTAAACGCATCTTCAACTGTACTGTCCTTTTTCAAATCGACAAATTCCGGTGTCATAATTGAACCGGCACTGTCTTCAGGATATTTTAAAAGTGTGTTGATAGATTTTCGGGTTTGCGTGTCTGTGTTTTTAAGAATTCTTTTTACTACCGTTGCCGGCATTTCCTCAATAATATCAACGGTATCATCAAGGTAAAGCTCATCAATAACTTCCTTAAGCTCTGTATCGGAAAATGCTGTAATGAGCGCTTCCTGGGTGTCACCGTTAAGCTCTACAAAGGTTTCTGCCGCTTCCTCTTTTGGTAAAAGTCTGAATAATAACAGTCTTTGCTCAGTTGGCAATTCTTCAAATATGGCAGCCACATCGGTAGGGTTAATTTCAATAAGAATATCCTTGATTTTATGGTAATTCTTATTTTTGCAAAGCTCGGAGATATTCTCGGCAATTTGCTCGTTTGTTAATTCTTCGAGTTCCATATTATCATCTCGCTTTCCCTAAATTTTATTTTCAATCTGCAAGGTAAAACTGTTCTTCGCTTTCATCATATGGCTTAATAAGCTTCTTTCTGAAAAACAGGTAAAGCAGTATTAAAATTATTATCCCTGTTAAAACTGTGCCAAGGCAGATGAGAAAATCTGTTTGCTGATAAAACTTTGATTTGTTAATATAAACAGCATAGCCGTTTTTGCCGATCTCTTTTTCTATTTCACTTACTGTTTTATCAATTCTTTTTATTTTAAATGTGTATTTTTGTGTGTCGCCGCTTTCAGCTTTGCAAGTTATTGAAATTGTCGGCTCTTGCATTTCACTGAGCGTAAGGTTAATTTTATTTGCAGTAGCATTTTGGCTGTTTGCAGTAGGTGTAATAATAATTTGCGTTAAATCACTCGGAATATAAAGCGTGTATTTAGTTTTTTCGCTGTTAAATTCAGGGTCAAGAACACCACAGCTTATTTTTACATCTTTAATGCTTGTATCATTTGATTTTGCATATGCAGTAGATTGATAAACGCTGAATATTAAGCAGATAATCAGCGGTATAATACTAACCTTGCAAAGTGCTTTTTTCATAATATCACCTTGTTGGCATCAGTTGATGCTTTTGATAATATAGTTTGTAATTTTTTTATTGTCAAGTATTTTTTTGACTTTTTCTGCATTGTTTGTTGAAATGTAATACATTTTATTGTTTGATGATTTTTCGCTTATTTTATTTTCAATCTGCTTTTCAAGTGAATTGCTGCTCTGTGTGGTAAGCTGACTTGTTGAGCTTTCTTCTGTGCTGTAAACAGGCAAACCGTCGTTACCGTAAACAAAGTCACCGTCTTCATCGGTGAGAGGCACTCTTTCTTTTGTGGTTTCGCCCTGCTCGGTAGGGTAAACAGGCTGCCCGTCATTACCGTAAATAATGTCACCGTCTTCATCGGTAAGCGGCTCACGCTTTTTGGTAGCAGATGTTTCTTCACCGTCAATTTCGCTTGAATCGCCGTAGCCGGTAGTGAATTCCTCACTGTCGGATGATGAAGATGTGGTGTTGTAAACAGTGTCACCATTTTCATCGGTTACATCTTCGTTTGAAATGTTGTAATCATTTATTGTTACATCCACAGCTTCAATAAACTTTATATCTTCGCCAAATTGTGCATACAGCATTTTTGTAAGTTTTTCAAAACCGTCATTGTACTCACCCTCAATTTCGCTTGGCAAGGTAGTGTTGTCAAGCAAAAATACTGTTACACCCATTGCCTTTGCTTCTTCAACTATGCTTTTGATATAGTTATATGTTGTATCATTATTTGGGTCTAAATACGCATTCCCGTCAGAATCCCTGTAAACGCTTTTTCCGCTTTTTATGGCGGTGTCAAGGTCTGAAAGTGCTACAATATTATCTTTGTAGCAAGAAATTTTGCCGATAGGTATAATGTCAGCCTGATTTAGTTTCGCTATTGATTTTTCAAGCTGATTTGCAGGTGATGATATTGCACCGTAAGCTTTTATGGTTGCTAAATTACTGTTGTAGCCGATTGTTCCGTCATCACGCTTAAGGTCAAAAGTGATTGATGAATAACCTTCATCCTCCGCACTTTTAATTGCAGAATCAAGCATAACTGAATCATCAAGCGAAATAGATTCAACAGCCATAGCTTTAAGCATAAGGTTTACATCGCTGAAGCTTGCACTTTCACCTGTGCTTTCCTGTGTTTGCGGCATTGCGTTTCGGTCAATGTAAAGGTCCATTGCGCTGTAACCCACGCTTATTATAAGAAAGCAGGCTATAATCACAGTGATATTTTTAAACAGCCTTGCTGATTTTTCCTTTGTTATTCTTTTTTTCTTTTGTTTTGGACGCTTGGCATCAAATTTGTCACTGCCACTGCCTGCTTCAATATATTTATCTGCAAAGCTGATTTTTCGGCCCGTCTGCTTTTCCGTCCATTTTATATTTCGCTTTTTGTTATTATAAAAACGCTTTTTTTTCATAAATTATATCACGCCGTTTTATGCTTTTGCATTTTGTTTAAGAAGTTTTATGGTTTCTTTTGGATTTTCACTGTTAAATACTGCCGAGCCTGCAACCATTACATTTGCGCCGGCTCTTCCTGCAATTTTTACAGTATCAGGATTTATGCCCCCGTCAACCTGAATATCAAGTTCAGGGCATTTTGCACGCAGTTTTTCAATTTTAGGCATAGTGCTTTCCATAAAGCTTTGCCCGCCGAATCCCGGTTCAACCGTCATAACAAGCACCATTGAAAGTTTATCAAGATATGGGTAAACAGCTTCAATATCGGTGTTTGGCTTAACTGCAAGCGAAGCTTTGCAGCCGCCTGCCGTGATTTTATCAATGGTTTTGTCAATATCACTGTCACATTCAATATGAAATGTGATTATGTCTGCACCGGCTTTTATAAAATCATCAATGTAAAAATATGGGTCGCTTATCATTAAATGCACATCAAAAGGAACTTTGCAAACTTTTTTCATCGCTGCAATTACAGGTATTCCGATTGAAATGTTAGGCACAAAATGCCCGTCCATTACATCAAGGTGAATTAAATCCGCACCGCCTGTTTCACATTTTTTCAGTTCGCTTTCAAGGTTTGCAAAATCGCTAGCAAGCATTGAAGGTGAAATTTTTATATCCATATTTTTATACCTCTTATTTTAAATTACAATATATTATACTTTAATTCTTTTATAAAATCAACTTAAAATAAATAATACTTGTATTTGATAAACTAATGTAGTATTATATATCCGTGAAAATTTAAGTATCTAATATCTTGTTGTATTTTGGAGGAAAAATAATGATTCAGGCAAACAATGTTACCGTTCAATTCGGCGGTCGTGTATTATTTGAAAGAGTAAATGTTACTTTTTCAGCCGGTAACTGCTACGGTATTATCGGTGCTAACGGTGCCGGCAAATCTACTTTTTTAAAAGTTCTTTCAGGTGAGCTTGACCCGCAAAAAGGCGAAGTTTTTATTACCCCGGGTGAAAGGCTTTCTGTTTTAAAGCAAGACCACTTTGCTTATGATGAATATGAAGTAATCAGAACAGTTCTTATGGGTAATCCGCGCCTTATTGAAGTAATGGAAGAAAAAGACGCCCTTTATATGAAAGAGGATTTTTCTGAAGAGGACGGTATTAAAGCAGGTGAGCTTGAAGCTGAATTTGCCGATATGGACGGTTGGAACGCTGAAAGCGACGCTGCGTTTATGCTTAATAAATTAGGAGTTCCCGATGAATACCACTATATGCAAATGGCAGAGCTTCCATCTGATATGAAGGTTAAGGTTCTTCTTGCACAGGCACTTTTTGGCAATCCGGATATTCTTCTTCTTGATGAGCCTACAAACCACCTTGACCTTTCGGCTATTCGCTGGCTTGAAAACTTCCTTATGGATTTTGAAAATACGGTTATTGTAGTATCGCATGACCGTCATTTCTTAAATAAGGTTTGTACTCATATCTGTGATGTTGACTTTGGTAAAATTCAGCTTTATACAGGTAACTATGATTTCTGGTATGAATATACACAAATGCGTCAGCGTCAGGCAAGAGACCAAAATAAAAAGAATGAACAAAAGATTAAAGAACTTCAGGAATTTATTGCCCGTTTCTCTGCAAATGCTGCTAAATCAAAGCAGGCAACAAGCCGTAAAAAGCAGCTTGACGCACTTGAAATGATTGATATGCCGGTATCAAGCAGGCGTTTTCCGTATGTTGATTTTAAACCTGACAGAGAATGTGGAAACGACCTTTTAAGAGTTGACCATTTAACTAAAACCATCGGTGACAGAAAGGTGCTTGACGATGTATCTTTCGTTATTCATCCAAGAGAAAAGGTTGCTTTTGTAGGTTCTGATGTTGTTGCTAAAACAACTTTGTTTAAAATCATTATGGGCGAATTAGAGCCTGATGAGGGCAGCTTTAAATGGGGCGTAACTACTTCACAAAGCTATTTTCCTAGTGATAACAGCAAATATTTTGACGGGGTTGAACTTACTCTTGTTGACTGGCTTCGCCAATACACAACATACACACTTGAAGCTGACATTAGGGGCTGGCTCGGCAGAATGCTTTTCTCCGGCGAAGAAGCTCTTAAAATGGCTAATGTTCTTTCAGGTGGCGAGCGTGTTCGCTGTATGCTTTGCAAAATGATGCTTTCAGGTGCAAATGTACTTATTCTTGATGAGCCTACAAACCACCTTGACCTTGAATCAATCACTGCGCTTAACGACGGACTTATCCGTTACCCTGAAACTATTTTGTTCACTTCGCATGACCATCAATTTGTGCAGACGGTCGCAAACAGAATTATTGAAATTTCGGGCAACAGAGTGATTGATAGAATGGGAACTTACGATGAATTCCTTGAAAATGTAAACGAGGATCAATTAAAGAAATATTAAAATTATGAGAAATAAAGATAAATCTACTTACAGAAAAATTGAATTCCGCAGAAAAGAAAGCTTTTATCTTTTAGTTCGAGGTGTTGAGGTCGGCATTGCGTCCGGCCTTATTGCCGTATTATACAGATTTTTACTTTCCCTTGCGGAAAATTACTTGATGAAAATAATTTCGTATGTAAAAGGTAACCCTGTTAAAATTACTGTTTGGTTTGTTATCCTTGCACTTATCGGCTTTTTTGTTTCAATGCTTGTCAAATGGGAGCCGCAGGGCGGCGGTTCTGGTATTCCCCAAGTCAGCGGTGAAATTAAGGGGCATATAAACCCAAGCTGGTGGCGAGTAATTCTTGTTAAACTTATCGGCGGAACGGCTTCTGTTTTTTCGGGTCTTTCACTTGGCAGGGAGGGCCCAAGCGTTCAGCTCGGCGGTATGGCCGCAAAAGGTATTGCAAGGCTTACAAAGGCTGATAAAACAACTGAGCTTCGTATGATTAGCTGCGGTGCCGGTGCAGGTATGGCAGCGGCGTTTAATGCGCCCCTTGCAGGTACTATGTTTGTACTTGAAGAAATACATCACACTTTTGATAAAAGTCTTCTTTGTATGGGCATTGTTTCAGCTGTTACTGCCGATTATATATCAAAACTCTTTTTCGGGCAAAATACCGTATTTAATTATGACACCGTAAACTTTCCGCTTAAATATTATTGGCTTCTGCTTATAATGGGGGTTTTTCTCGGCCTTTGTGGTTCGGCCTATAATGTGGTTATGGGCAAGGCTCAGGATTTGTATAAGAAAATTAAAGCGCCTAATTATATCAAAATGCCTATTATATTCGTGTTTAGCGGTGTTGTCGGCTTAATTATGCCGCAGATTCTTTGCGGTGGTCACAGTATGGAGGTTATACTTTTAAAGGAAAATCCTTCGCTTCTTTATTTGGTTGTTTTGCTGTCTACTAAATTTTTATTCGGTGCGGTTTGCTTTGCAAGCGGTGCGCCGGGCGGTACTCTTTATCCTCTTTGCATTTTGGGTGCATATATGGGTGCTGTTTTCGGCACAGTCAGTGTGAATACTTTTGATGCAATTACTCCTGCAATGTGGGAGGAATTTGTAGTTATCGGAATGGCAGGGCTTTTTGCTTCAATTGTAAGAAGTCCGATTACGGGCATTGTGCTTGTATTTGAACTTACCGGTAATATGAATAATATTTTGCCGCTTGCGGTGGTAAGCTTAATCAGTTATGCAACTGCCAACTTTATCGGTGTTACACCGTTTTATGAATTTCTGTTTGAACGAATTGTAAGTTCAAAGCACGAAAAACCGAGATTCTTTGAAACTGATGAAAAGGTGCTTGAAACGTATACTATTCCTGTCGGCAGTCCTGTTGCAAAAAAGAAAATTATGGATGTTGATTGGGGTAAGCATTGTGTAATAGTCAGCATTGAGCGTGACGGTGTATCAATCACTCCAAAGGGCGATACGGTTATTAAAGAGGGCGATGAAGTAGTTGTTCTTGTAAGCCAGCGTCGTTTCAGCAGGGATATAGAAAAGCTTGAGCAAATGATAAAGGGTTAGTGCTATGAAAATCAATTTGAAAAATGCAAAAGTAATTAAATCACTTAAAGGTTTCGGCGGTTCTGCGTGCTGGTGGTCACCGCAAATCAAGGATGAAAAAATTCGTGACGATGTTGCAAATCTTCTTTACGGTGATTCAGGTCTTAAAATGAATATTTACCGCTTTAATGTGGGCGGGGGATATGAAAAAAATAATTTGAGAATTGATAATCCCTGGCGATATGTTGAAAGCTTTATGCTTGGCGACGGTACTTTTGATTATTCAAAAGATAAATATGCTGTTTCTATGATGAAAAAATGCTTGGCATTGGGCAATATTGATACGCTTATCTTTTTTGCAAATTCACCCCATTATACCCAAACGGTAACCGGGCAAACAAGCGGTGGATTTACCGAGCATTTTTCAAACCTTGATAAAAGCAAATATGAAGCATTTGCCAAGTATTTTATTGATATTGCAGAGCATTTTATAAGCGAGGGTTACCCTGTAAAATATATCAGCCCTATCAATGAACCGCAGTGGAAATGGGGCGGCGATTATGTTTGGCAGGAGGGTTGCCATTATGAACCGAAAGAGGTATTTGACTGCTATTTGGTATTTGCAAAGGAACTTGAAAAAAGAAATTCAAGCCTTAAGCTTTACGGCCCTGAAAGCGGAAATATAAAAGATTTTACAAAAGAATATTATGAGCTTTTATCATCAAATAAACTTATAATGAAATATCTTGATGTGTTTGCATATCATTCATATGGTTCGGATGAAAATGTGAATGAAAAAGTTGAATTCGGCAAATGGGCAAAGAATAATATTAAAACTCCGCGCTTTGATATGAGCGAATGGTGCGAACTTCCCTGCAAGCACGATACAAAATCAATTGAGTCTGCGCTTATGATGGCACGTATTATCGGTGAAGATTTGATTTACACCGGGGTTGACAGTTGGAGTGCTTGGGTGTGTGCAAACCAGTGGGATAACGCAGTGCGTGACGGTAAATGTTACAGTGACGGTTTTCTTGTTGCAAAGGATGATTGGTCGGATTATTATATTGCAATGAGATATTATGCAATGGCACATTTTTCAAAATATATACCAAGCGGCAGTAAAAGCCTTGATATTGGCTTTGATACTTCGCGTGGATTTTCTGCTTTTGCTTTTAAACTTGAAAGCGGAGAATATGCGGTTGTGGCAGTTAATTTCAGCAAAGCAAAAAGGGTTCTTGAATTTGACAGAAAATTTTCTTTCTGCCGTATTGTTGAAACTACACAGGAGCACAAGCTTGACGAAAATAATATGAACAATATTAAAAAGCTTGAAATCAAGCCTATGTCGCTTGCAACTGTAATATTGAAATAATACTTGACATATAAATATATTTTTGATATAATAACACAGCTTTGGAAAACAAAGTATTCCTTGCCTGTGCAAAATGTGCAGGCCAAAAGACCAAAAGGAGGTGCTGAAGAATGGCATTAAGGAATTATGAAATCGTAATGGTTTACTCTCTTGCAAATGGAGAAGAAGCAGTTGAGGCATTAAAGCAGAAGTTTACTGACCTCATCGCAAAGCATGGCACTCTCGGCAATGTTGAGGAATGGGGTAAGCGCAAGCTTGCATATCCAATCAACTATGAAAACGATGGCTATTATGTAGTTATCGACTTCACAAGTGATGAAGCATTCCCACAGGAGCTTGACCGTGTTATCAACATTACTGACGGCGTACTTCGTTCTTTAATCGTAGCTAAAGGCGAATAATAGGAGGGATTTGAATGATCAATTCTGTTGTTCTTATGGGCAGATTAACTTATGAACCGGAGCTTAAAACTACAACAAGCGGTCTTTCGGTTATCCGTTTCCAAATGGCTGTTGACAGAAATTATCAGTCACAGGGACAGGAAAGACAGGCTGACTTTATTGATGTAGTTGCTTGGCGTCAAACTGCTGATTTTGTTTCTCGTTATTTCCACAAAGGTTCAATGATTGCTGTTGAAGGTTCAATTCAAACAAATAATTTCACTGACCGTGACGGAAACAAGAGGAAATCCGTAGAAGTTGTTGCAAATCAGGTTTCTTTCTGTGGCTCAAAGGCAGAAAGCCAGGGTGCAAATCCTGCATTTTCTCAGCCTGCACCAAGCTACTCAACAGCTGATAATTCAGATTTTGAAGAAATCGTTGATGATGACGACGACTTACCATTTTAAAGGAGGAAACTAATTATGGCATATAACAGAGCCGGTGGCCCACGCAAGGGTCGCAAGAAGGTTTGCGTTTTTTGTGTAGAAAAAGTTGATGAAATCGACTACAAAGATGTTACAAGACTTAAGAGATTTGTATCAGAAAGATCAAAGATTCTTCCTCGTCGTGTAACAGGTACATGCGCAAAGCATCAGAGAGAGCTTACTACTGCTATTAAGAGAGCAAGACATTTAGCTCTTCTCCCTTACACATCAGACTAATAAGTAATAATTAAAGGACACTCGCTTTATTAAGCAGGTGTCCTTTTTTTTTATTCAATATTCAGCTTTTTAACGCATTTCAAATCTTTCATATCATCATTGATTTTAACGCTTGCGCCGTTTTCAAGCCTTGAACAGATGTAATTAACTTTTGTTTTAAATGGCTTTTTAGAAGAATACTTGTTTTTATCAAACCAATTAAATTCATAGTTTAAATGTTTGGAAAGACCTATGAAAAGAAGATTTTTTGAAATCGCCGAGGTGGATAAAACATACTCGTCATCAAACCTTATATTTCCGAAATATTTTCTTCTTTCGCTTTCACAAAGTGCTTCAAATTTTTTGGATGGGTTTAAGCTGAGTTTTGCTTTTAGATATGCGCCTTTAATGTCGCTTTCTTCAAAGCTGTCAAAACTGTCAAATCGCATAGGGAGAAGGCGTACACCTTTAAGATATTCTTCACCGTCTGCTTTGTAATTAGGGTTTTTTTCTTCATCAAAGCTGAGGTAAAATGTTTTATAGCTTTGCTCTTTTCTTATTCGCTTGAAGGTTTTAACTCGGTTTTCCGTAAGGTTTCCGCCCATATAGTAAATGCAAATTTCTTCTTCAATTTGCTTTTTATTTATGCCGTTTTTTTCGATTTTTTCAAAAAGTTCTTTTGCATTTTCGTGCTTTGAAAATGTGTGGTTTGATTTTTCAAGCTTTCTGATGAAATCGCAAAGTTCAACCGCTGTTTCAAAAGTCGGAATGTTATCGTCTGCTCCGAGTTCCTCATCACTTATAAATCTGTTTGCATCAAGAATAAAGCGGGCAAGCTTTAAATCTTTGTTTTTAAACACATTTAATATTGTGTGATAATCTGTGATAACACAGTCGCAGCTTGATGCAAAATCATACAAGTCATATTCGCCCGGCATTTTTTTGATATGGTTAAATACTGTGAAATCGGCATTATACGGATAAGTATCAAGGTTAACATAAAGTTCGTATTTTTGGCTTAATTCACTGTCAATAATCATTAAGTTAGCCATAAATTTTCTGTATGCTGTTGCAGAGTTTTTACCGTTTGTTGCCTTAAATTGCGGGGTAAATAAAATCTTGATTTTATCATTAGCTGTTGCAAAGCTTGTAACCCCTGCCATATCAAGCGCAGGGCTGTCTGCAATTACAGTGCTTGTAGGCAGCATTTCGCACCTGTATGCTTTTTCAAAAGAGTTTTGGCTTACTTCGTTAAGATATACGCTTGCACTTGATGCGATAATGCTTTTTTGTACAGTTGCAAATTCAAAACATTCCATTTCTCTTTTTTTTGCCATTTTTGCCGATATGCAATCGGTTTGCAAATTGATGTATTTTTGACCTTCTTTAATTTCAAAAAAGTATTCAAGCGCACGGTCGGAAAAAATGTATTTTGCTTCGCAAAGTGCTTTTATATATTCTTCGTTATCACTGCCGATTACCGTGACATCGCTGAAGTTGTAACGCTTTAATCTATCTTCACATTCTGCCTTGTTTTCACTGTTTGCCACCACGATTTGCTTGTAATCGTTTTTCTCGGTTTTAATATATTTAATCATAGCAAGCATAGAAGACGGAAGTGAATGTTCCTGCGCTGTTATATATAAAACTTCATCTTTAAGTGATAATTCTTTTTTCAATTTGAAGTATTTTTCGTCAGCATCTTTTGTTTCTTCTTTGATTTTATCAAAGGTTTTGAATTCGAATTCCTTAATTTTTTCGTATTCCGCTTTTATGTTTTCAACATATTCGTCTTGCTCTTCTTTACTCATATCTTTGCATTTTGCCACAAAGTCCAAAAGTTTTTCCCTTGATGAATAAAAGGCAAAAAGATTATAAATTCTGTAAGGCAGATTATATTTAATATATTTGTTTTGCCTGAATTTCGGAAAGTTTTCTTCAAGATAGTCAAATAATGTGTTAATAAGCTTAACTTTTAATTCAAAACTTTCTTCTCCGTATACAGTTAAAAGTTGTTCAAATCTGTAAAAGAAATGGCGAACCGTAATATATTCAACTTCGTTTTTATATAAATCAAAGCAGTCGCGCTCTTTGAGATTTTTAATCAAATAGTCAATAGCTTTTGCAATGTCGCAGGTAGAGTCGTTGAATTTGCTTAAAAATCCGACCTGAACCGAGTAATTATAGAAAAAGTCATTTATTACACCGATAGATTTAGCTTTGCTTGCAAGAATGAATGAAACAGGCAAATCTTCAAACCTGATTTTATCCGGGAATTCAACTGAATCAAAAAGTTCTTTTTTAATAAATTTATTCCAAGGAAAAGGGGAAAGCTTTAAAAATTCATATGGCTTTTCGCTTAATTTGAAATTTTGATTATAATGGAAAGTACGGTTGCCGATTTTTTCATTTGTTTCGGCATTTACATCGTATCTGCTGAAAAGTACCAAATCATTATTATCTTTTGTTGCTTTATTATATAATTCTTCACAGGCATTAGGCTCTACACTGTCGTCAGAATCTACAAACCATAAATATTGCCCGCTTGATTTTGTAACACCAAAGTTTCTTGCGTGGCTTACACCCATATTTTCTGTGTTGTAAACATAAACTTTGTTTGGATACAGTGCCTGATATTCTTTAAGTATTTCAAAGCTTTTATCAGTGCTTCCGTCATTTACTGCAATTATTTCAATTTCATTTAAAGTTTGCGCTAAAAGTGAATCAATGCAGTTTTTTAAATATTTTGATGTGTTATATACCGGAACGATTATGCTTACTTTGCACGCTGTCATTTTTTATACCCTCTTTATTTGCTGAATATATAATATAAATATAATAACATATTACATTTTTATTGCAAGCTAAATTTCATAATTAGTTGTATTTAATGATAATGTTATATGTTTTAACGAGATTGTCAAAAATGTAACAAACAGTTAAAAAGTCATAAAATTATGCACAAAAATATTGTTAAAAAAATAACAAGTTTATCAAAATCACTAAAATTATGCATTTTCTCTTGAAAAAAATTAAATAATAGCTTATTATATCAATGATGATATTGTTAAAAAAATAACAATATCAACCAAAACAGTTAATTCATGATTCAAATTATATTTGGAGGTAATCAATATGGCAAAAGAAATTATTGACAGCGTTGAAAAGCTTGAAGAAGAGCTTGCAAGAGTTCGTGAAGCACAGCGTAAATTTTCTACCTATACTCAAGAACAGGTAGATAAAATTTTCCTTGCTGCTGCAAAGGCTGCAAATATGGCAAGAATTCCGCTTGCTAAAATGGCAGTAGAGGAAACAGGAATGGGCGTAGTTGAAGATAAGATTATCAAAAACCACTATGCAGCAGAGTATATTTATAATAAGTATAAAAACACAAAAACCTGCGGTGTGATTGATGAAGATAAGGCTTACGGAACAAAGCGTATTGCAGAACCACTCGGTGTTATTTGTGCTGTTATTCCTACAACAAACCCAACATCAACAGCTATTTTCAAAACCCTTATTTCTCTTAAAACAAGAAACGGTATCATTATTTCACCTCATCCAAGGGCAAAGAAATCTACCGCAGCAGCAGCCAAAATCGTTCTTGATGCAGCAGTAGCAGCAGGCGCACCTGAAAATATTATTTCTTGGATTGATGCTCCGTCACTTGATATGACAAATCTTCTTATGAAAGAAGCAGATATTATTCTTGCAACAGGCGGTCCGGGTATGGTTAAGGCTGCTTATTCAAGCGGTAAGCCGGCACTCGGTGTAGGTGCCGGTAACACACCTGCAATCATTGATGAAAGCGCAGATATTCTTAAAGCTGTTAACTCAATCATCCATTCTAAAACATTTGATAACGGTATGATTTGCGCTTCAGAGCAGTCAACAATTGTTGATAAGAAAATATATAAAGAAGTACGCAAGGAATTTGAATACAGAGGATGCTACTTCCTTAAAAAAGATGAACTTGATAAGGTTCGTAAAACTATTATTATCAATGGCGCACTTAACGCAAAAATCGTTGGTCAAAAGCCTGTAACTATTGCAGCGCTTGCAGGTGTTAAAATCCCTGAAGATACAAAGGTTCTTATCGGTGAAGTTGAATCTGTTGACCTTAGTGAAGAATTTGCACACGAAAAGCTTTCACCTGTACTTGCAATGTATAAGAGTGAAAATTTTGAAGACGCACTCGCAAAGGCTGAAAAGCTTATTGCAGACGGCGGTTATGGCCATACTTCTTCAATCTATATTAACGAACTTACCGAAAAAGAAAAGCTTGCTGAATTTGAAGCTCGTATGAAAACCTGTCGTGTTCTTGTTAACACACCTTCTTCTTTCGGTGGTATCGGTGACCTTTATAACTTCGACCTTGCACCGTCACTCACACTTGGTTGTGGCTCTTGGGGCGGTAACTCGGTAAGTGAAAATGTCGGCGTAAAGCATCTTATCAATATTAAGACAGTTGCAGAAAGAAGGGAAAATATGCTTTGGTTTAGAGCGCCTGAAAAGGTTTATATCAAAAAAGGTTGCCTTCCTGTTGCACTTGACGAGGTTGGCACAGTTATGGGTAAGAAGAGAGCATTTATTGTAACTGACTCTTTCCTTTATAAAAACGGTTATTCAAAGCCAATCACAGATAAGCTTGATGAACTCGGCATTGTTAACACAACATTCTTCGATGTAGCTCCTGACCCGACACTCGCTTGTGCTAAAGAGGGTTGGGCACAGATGAAGGCATTTGAGCCTGATGTAATTATCGCACTCGGCGGCGGTTCTGCAATGGATGCTGCAAAGATTATGTGGGTAATGTATGAACATCCGGAAGTTGATTTCTATGACCTTGCAATGAGATTTATGGATATTCGTAAGAGAGTTTATACTTTCCCTAAAATGGGTGAAAAGGCTTACTTTATTGCTGTTCCTACTTCAGCAGGTACCGGCTCTGAAGTTACTCCTTTTGCAGTTATTACAGATGAAAGCACAGGTACAAAGTATCCTCTTGCCGATTATCAGCTTATGCCTAATATGGCTATTGTAGATGCTGATTTCCATATGACAGCACCTAAAGGTCTTACAGCAGCATCAGGTATTGACGCAGTAACTCACGCACTTGAAGCTTATGCTTCAATGATGGCTACCGAATATACAGACGGTCTTGCTATTGAAGCTCTTAAGAATATTTTTGAATATCTTCCAAGAGCATATGATAACGGTCAAAATGACCCGGTTGCAAGAGAAAAGATGGCCAATGCGGCTACTATGGCCGGTATGGCATTTGCAAATGCATTCCTCGGCGTATGCCACTCAATGGCGCATAAGCTCGGCGCATATCATCATCTTCCACACGGTGTAGCAAATGCACTTATGATTGATTATGTTCTTGAATTTAACGCTGCCGAAGTTCCTGCAAAGATGGGTACATTCAGCCAGTATGATTATCCTAAGACACTTCGCCGTTATGCAGAAGTTGCCGAAGCACTTGGTGTAAGCGGAAGAAATGATGAGGCTAAACTTAAAGGGCTTATCAAAAAGATTGATGACCTTAAAGAATATGTAGGTATTAAAAAGACAATTAAGGATTACGGCGTAGATGAAAAGTACTTCCTTGATACTCTTGACCAAATGACAGAAGACGCATTTGATGACCAATGCACAGGCGCAAACCCAAGGCTTCCTCTTATGTCAGAAATTAAAGATATGTATCTTCGTGCTTATTACGGCAAATGATCAACTTGACTGTAAATTTTCGTTTATGTATAATAAATAGGGGGTGTCTTTTATGACAACTATTATTAAGAGAGAGAACAAAGAAATTTATCGCGACGGTGATAAGCTTGTAAAAGTTTTTGATGAAAAAGCTTTTACAAAAGCACAGGTTCTTAACGAAGCGCTTAATAATGCAAGAGTTGAGGAAACAGGACTTAAAATTCCAAAGCTTCTTGATGTAAGAAAAGTAGACGGCGGCTGGGCTATCACAAGGGAATATATTGAAGGCAAAAGTCTTTCTGAACTTATGGCTGAAAATCCTGAAAAGGAAGACGAATATCTTGAAAAATTCGTTAATCTTCAAATGGAAATTCATTCAAAGAAATGCCCTATGCTTAATAAAATTAAGGATAAAATGCACGCTAAAATCAGTGCTTCATCATATGAAGCTACTTTGAGATATGACCTTCATAACAGACTTGAGGGTATGAAACCTCATAATAAGGTTCTTCACGGTGATTTTTGCCCTTCAAACATTATTGTTACACCTGACGGTGAATATTATGTAATTGACTGGGCACACGCAACTCAGGGTAACGCTTCTGAAGATGCGGCAAGAACATATCTTGTATTTAACCTTAACGGTCAAAAAGAACTTGCAGAAAAGTATCTTAATCTTTTCTGCAAAAAAGCTGATATTCCAAAGCAACTTGTACAGCAGTGGATGCCTATTGTTGCTTGCAGTGAAAGTGTTAAAAACAAACCTGAAGAAAAGGAACTCCTTGACTCTTGGGTAAATGTATTTGACTTCCAGTAATACCAAAAAAACAGCAAATCCTGCCTTTTTAAAAAAAGGCAGGATTTTTTTCAAAAAAGTATTGACAAACGAGTTAGAATATGCTAACTTATATGTAGTTAGTCAATACTAACTATTACTCCTTAAGTTAATAAAAAAACACGGACCATCCCTCAACCACCTACATCATCGGTTCGTGTTTTTTTATACCCAAAAATAAATCAGGATAACTTTAAGCGTATAAACTTAAAGTTATCCTGATTTTTATTATTATCCGAAAAAGAAATATCCCAGTACGCCAAGTATTGTAGTAAGCATTGAGCATATTTTTGCAAATGCGTTGGGTTTACTTTTTGCTACTGAAATTATTATTCCTATTGCACCGGGAACAAGGCACATCCAGCAGGCAACAGTTTGCAGTTTCATATTTGCCGGCAGTGATGTTGCGCTTATAAATGTAACAAGTATGCCCAGCATTATTGATAATGCAAAAAATATTTTATGTACAACTTCGTTTTTCTTTGGTATGAACATAAACAGGGAAGTGATGATGAAAGAAAATATAATCACAACTTCCAAAATAAACATTGCGCTTAAAGCCATATTATCCCTCCGACTAAATTGTTAGCTTAATTATAATTAAAATTTTGGTTTAAGTCAATTATTTGTGATATTTAGAATTATTTGAAATCGAAAATGCCCGATATACCTGCTCAAGCAAAATTACCCTTGCAAGCTGATGCGGAAGCGTCATTTTACCGAAAGAAAGCTTGTAATTGCTAAGTTTTTTTACTTCATCACTAAGCCCGAATGAACCGCCGATTATAAAGCAAATGCTTGATGAAGTCATTGATATATTTTCAATAAGTTTTGAAAAATCAGGGCTTGAATATTCCTTTCCTTCAATGCAAAGACTTATTATATTGCTTGATTTCGGAATTTTTTTGATTATTCTTTGCCCTTCCTTTTCAATCACATTTTGAATTTGTGCCGAGCTTGGATTGTCACCGATTTTTTCTTCATCAATTTCTATAATGTTTATTTTGCAAAATGCGCCAAGCCGCTTGGAATATTCATCAACTGCGTCACGCAAATATTTTTCTTTTAATTTTCCAACAGCAATAAGAGTAATGTTAATCATAGTACAATGCTCCTCGCTTCGTTTTCAGGTGGGGAAACATAAAGGCGATAGTCCTTGTTTTCTTCCATCTCAAGCTCGCTGAGGGCTGAAATTGCCGTTTGGCGTGCAAGTTCAGGTAAGTTGTTTTCTCGGCTCAAATGCGATAATACGAAGCGTGTAGTGCCTGATTTCGCAAGCTCTTTTATGTACTCGCTGCAAGCGAAGTTTGAAAGGTGACCGTTTGCGCCTAAAATTCGCTGTTTTAAAATATAAGGGTAACTTCCTGCGTTAACCATTGCAATTTCGTGATTTGATTCTATAAATACAATATCTGATTTAGGCATAATTTCTTTTGCATTATCGGTAATAAATCCCGTATCGGTGCAAATTGAAGCTGAACGCCCGTCGCTGAAGTTGAACCTATATCCCAAGCAATCAGCACTGTCATGGCTTTGATGAAAAGATAAAACATTTATTGAATCGAGTTCAATATGATTTTCTATAATGTTTAAATCGGTTTTATCATCTGCAAGGCCCTGCCTGTAAAGTTCATCATAGCACAACTTGGATGCATAAACAGGTGTGTTATACCTGTTTGCAAAAACCCGTATTCCTTTTGCATGGTCTGTATGCTCATGTGTAACGAATATTCCCTCAATACTGTCGGGTTCAACACCTATATTTTTTAATGCGTTTTCGCACCTTTTGGCTGATACACCAATATCTACAAGGTAATTATGCCCCGATGACGAAACTAATATTGAATTTCCGCTGCTGCCTGAAAACAGCTGACATACTTTTGCCATAAAATTCTCCGTTATTACATCTATTAAGAAAAGGGAGTTTTTATAAACCCCCTTAAGTTAATTATTTTATTTATTATCCTGCATTTACTACCGCTTCATCGTCATTCAATACAACACGCTTAATATCAGCGCCTAAAGAAGTGAGCTTTTCGCAAATATCCTCATATCCTCTGTCAATGTACTGAATGTCCTCAACAGTAGTTTCACCTTTTGCAACAAGGCCGGCAATTACCATTGCAGCCCCGGCACGAAGGTCGGTTGCTTTAACATTTACACCCGATAAGCTGTCAACACCCTCAATAACAGCAATTTTACCGTCAACCTGAATGTTTGCACCCATTCTTAAAAGCTGGCCTACATATTGAAATCTGTTATCCCAAACACTTTCTGAAAGAATGCTTGTTCCCTTGGCTAGTGAAAGCAATACTGCGATTTGCGGCTGCATATCGGTAGGAAAACCGGGATGCGGCATTGTTTTAACATTGCATTTTGTAAGCGGCTTAAAGCGAGTTACACGCACTGCGTCATCATATTCAATGATTTCTGCACCTGCTTCTTCAAGCTTGGCACTGATTGATTCAAGATGCTTTGGTATAACATTTTTAACAAGAACATCACCACCGCAGGTAGCGGCAGCAACCATATATGTTCCTGCTTCTATTTGGTCAGGAATGATTGAATATGTGCAGCCGTGAAGTTTTTCAACACCTCTGATTTTTATTACATCAGTGCCGGCACCTCTGATATCTGCACCCATTGAGTTAAGGAATAATGCAAGGTCTACAATATGTGGCTCTTTAGCTGCATTTTCAATAACCGTAAGGCCCCTTGCCAATACAGCGGCAAGCATTATGTTCATTGTAGCACCAACCGATACTACATCCATATAAATTGAAGCACCTACAAGTTTATCGGCATTTGCGCATACCATTCCGTCAATTGTTTCAACCGTAGCGCCAAGCATTTCAAAACCTTTAATATGCTGGTCAATCGGCCTTACACCGAAATCACATCCACCCGGCATTGCAACTTCTGCTTTTTTAAATCTGCCAAGCATTACACCGATTAAATAGTAGCTTGCTCTGAAATGAGAAGCAAGTTCATACGGTACAGGCTTGTAGGTTACGGTTCGTGAATCAATTTCAATTGTATTATTATTTATAAGCTTGATTTTTGCACCCATTCTGTCAAGCGTTTGAATCATTAAGCTTACATCACTGATATTAGGTATATTTTCTATGCGTACTATATCGTCAGCAAGAATAGCGGCAGGAATTATTGCTACGGCAGCGTTTTTAGCGCCGCTTATGTTTACTTCTCCGAAAAGTTCATGACCGCCACGAATTACAAAATTCTCCAAGTACATTTCACCTCTCTGCGTGAGTCTATGTTATATATATAATGTTTGCGTTAAAATCTTAAATATGTATGGGTATACATCCCAAAACTTTTACCATTATAGCAAAAGTTTAAAAGAAAATAAATGAAATTAGTAATATTTTTTCTAAAATGTAACCACTTCAGATAGTATGGTAATATGCCGATTTCGCTGAAACCATACTATATATTGTATATTACCAAAATATTACAAACAATTGTCAAAATATTGTATACTCAAAAGGTAACAAAAGAGTAACACAGTCTGTAATAAATGTCAAGTGAAAACTAAGCTTTTTAGTAAATATTTATATAAATTATAAAGTGTCGTGCTGATTGTTGTATCTGCCGCCTGTTAAAACAGCGTCAACTGCAAAAATCAATTTCTTAAAATCAATGTTTTTCTTGAAAATTTTACTTGGAATAGATATAAAACTCATTACTAATTTGTAGTAATCTGATTCTCTGTCATATTTTACTATACTTCCATCCATAATAGAAAGCGTGATTTGGTCAACAATATCTAATATTTTATGATTTTTAAATTTTTCGGCAAGATTTTTATCAATAAATCTGCTAAATCCAAAATGCTTTAATTTGCCGTATGCATAGCCTACTGTTTTGTATTTAATAATATTCATAACAGGCCTTGCAATGAAAAATAAATTTGCGATTTTATCACCGCTAATTCCGAGCGCATTAAGCCTTGCGGCAAATTCCTCCTTGTTTGCACAGTCAAGCAGCCTATGCACGAGGGCGGTGCAGTGATTTTTCAAAAATTTTTGTGCGTCAATTTCTTTTGACTCAAGAGTAAAGCTTTCAAGGTGTTTAACATCATATGTCAAGGTCATATTATCGTTAACATTTACTTCTACTATCGGAGCGGGATAACCTACAAGCGAACCCACATTAACTTCTTTAATAATATTCCCTTTTTTTGATTTAAAATCAGTGGTACTTTGCATATGGCTGTGGCCTACAAACATATATTTAAGCCCTGCGTCTGCAAGGCGGGAAGCAACATATTCCCTGTTGGCAACACAAGTGCCGCCGCCCGTGATAAGCGGGCTTATATGTGGTGTTAACAGGTGATGCTCCATTCCTATTATTAAGCAATTATCTTCATAAGCTTTTTTTATTTGCTCTTCAATCCAACAAAAATGTTCTTCCGTAAATCCTGCGTGGTCATTTCCGTTTTTATCATCATTAAGGGCAAGAAGGCGCACTTTTTCATTTAGCTCAATTACATAAGATGTTGTGCCGATATGGGTTATGTATTCACTTATAGCTTGCTTTGGACCGAAATCATAGTAAAAATCACGCAGCTCATTGCTTTTCATAGTTTCAACATTGTGAGTTACAATGTTGCCCTGAAATCTTCTTGGGTTTTCATCACAGCACCAATCGTGAGTTGATGTGATGATGTAAACCGGCTTGTGCTTTGCAAGATTTTCAAGCTTTTCTTTAAATTCAATGTGAGATATTTTTTCACCGTCATTTGTTACATCGCCGATTATCATAACTGCGTCGGTATCGCTTTTTGCAATTTTATCAAATGCGCTGTCTATTATTTCACCTGTTTCGGCAAGGCATTTTTGGTCGCTTCCGCTTCTTAAAAAATATTGGCGCCCGGTTGTGCCTAATGTTTTGCTGTAATGGTGTGTATCTGAAATAAATGTTAATTTGAGCATATCGCTACCTCTTATTTAATTTGCTCTATTTTGTTACCGTTTACCAAATAAACATGGTCGGCAATATCCATCATTGCTTTGTCATTCATTGAATCTGTATAAAAATTATCAATATGAGCGTTTGGATATAATTCATTAAATATTTTTACTTTGTTTTCAAGAAAACAAAGGCGTTTAAATTTACCTGTTTTTTTATCAATTGAAGAACCGACATAGTTTTTAATACCCATTCTTTTCATAATTTCATCAAGCAAAAAATCAGTTGAGCCGGAAACAATAATATCGTCATCCTGCCTTACTTCATTGTACCAAGGTTTGATTTTTTTCTCATTTTTATTCCAAAATTTAATTACATCTTCATCAAGAGTTTTGATATGAATAAAATATCCTTCTAAAAAACTTGCATAAGCCTCAATTGCTTCTTCAACCGAAAAAAGATGAAATGCATCTTTAAAACATATTATTAAAAGCTTTGGAACATATTTCCATATTTTAGGATCTGTTCTAACATAGTGCAGTGCAAAATCGATAAGTGTTTCGCCGTCGTATATCGTATTGTCAAAATCAAAAACATTCATAATTTCAGTCCTCTTTGCAAAAATCAGTATAATTTTGCTTATATTTTTTATTTTATCATAAGTTATATTACTTATCAACCTTGACAATTGAGAAAAATAATTATATATTAGAATAAGTATAGTTAAAAATTATTGAAGTTTTTGACTGTGCGAATATATCATTATTAACTATATAGGAGAAAAGAGCAAGGCTCTTAATAAAACTGATGAAAAACAAAGAATACATTAAAACAGATGTTGTCATAGTCGGCAGCGGTGTAGCAGGCTTATTTGCAGCACTGTGCCTGCCTAAAGATAAGGATGTTCTTATCATTACAAAGGAAAATACAAACGAATGTGATTCCATGCTTGCACAGGGCGGAGTGTGCGTGCTTAAAGATGTAAATGATTTTAAATGCTATTTTGAAGATACAATGAAAGCAGGCCATTGGGAAAACGACCCGGATTCCGTCAAAGTTATGATTGAATCATCACAGGAGGTAATAGGTACTCTTATTGACCTCGGTGTAAAATTTGATACAGATAAAAACGGTGAATATGATTACACCCGTGAGGGTGCGCACAGAAGAAACAGAATACTTCACCATAAAGATGAAACCGGCAAGGAAATCACCGCAACTCTTCTTGATATTGCAAAGCAAAAAGAAAATATTACAATAGTTCCGCGAACCACTATGATTGATTTTATAGAAAAAGATAATGTTTGCCAAGGTATTGTATGTGAAGATGAATACGGCGAAATGGGTTCAATTATTGCAAGGGATATTATTCTTGCAACAGGCGGAATCGGCGGCTTATTCTTAAACTCTACAAACTATCCGCATATTACGGGTGATTCCTTTGCACTTGCAATTAAGCACGGTGTTGAACTTAAGGATATTAACTATATTCAAATTCATCCTACAACCCTTTACAGTAAGAAAAAGGGCAGACGCTTCCTTATAAGCGAAAGTGTAAGGGGCGAAGGTGCAATTCTTCTTAATGAAGACGGTGAGAGGTTTACAGATGAGCTTCAGCCGAGAGATGTAGTGACTGACGCAATAGTAAAGGAAATGAAAAAATACGGTACAGACCATGTTTATATCACATTGCCTACTATGAATACAGAGGAAGCGGCAAAGCGTTTTCCTAATATATTTGATGCTTGTATGGAAGAAGGCTATGATATTACTAAAGACAAAGTGCCTGTTACTCCTGCTCAGCATTATATGATGGGCGGAGTTAAAACAGACCTTTATGGCAGAACTTCGATGGCTCATCTTTATGCAGCAGGCGAAACAGCGTGCAACGGTGTTCACGGTAAAAACAGGCTTGCTTCAAACTCTCTTCTTGAAAGTCTCGTATTTGCAAAGCGTGCGGCAGATGTAATTGCTAATGATAACAGCGAAAAGAAAGAGGATTATAATGAGGTTGACCTTTCGTCATATCCGGCAAAGGAAGAAAGGCAAAAGGAATTTAAAAAGCTCATTATGGATGAAATAAAAGAAAAGGATAAAGATTTTTATGATAAATGGTGTAACATTTAAGGTTAATGTTGATGATTATATTTTAAATACACTTAAAGAGGATATTACTTCAGAAGATGTTTCAACTAATGCTGTTATGCCTGAAGATAAGCAAGGCAAGGCTGAACTTATTTGCAAGCAAGACGGAATAATTTGCGGCTTGGGTATTTTTGAAAGAACTTTTGAACTTCTTGATAAAACTGCCCGTTTTGAAGCTAATTTTAAAGATGGTGACGAAGTTAAAAAAGGTGACCTTTTAGGTGTGATTTACGGGGATGTAAAGGCAATACTCAGCGGGGAGAGAACAGGTCTTAACTACCTTCAGCGTATGAGCGGCATTGCCACTATGACAAGGGAATATATGAAAGAGCTTGATGGTACAAATACCACTTTGCTTGATACAAGAAAGACTACTCCTAATATGCGCCCTTTTGAAAAATATGCTGTTAAAGTCGGCGGTGCAACAAACCACAGATATAATCTTTCAGACGGTGTACTTCTTAAAGATAATCATATCGGTGCGGCAGGCTCAATCACAAAAGCTATAAAAATGGCAAAGGCTTATGCTCCTTTTGTAAGAAAGATTGAAATTGAAACGGAAACTTTGGAGCAGGTTGAAGAAGCGGTTGAAGCCGGTGCGGATATTATTATGCTTGATAATATGGATAATGATACTATGAAAAAAGCGGTGCAAATTATTGCAGGCAGAGCTGAAACCGAATGTTCAGGCAATGTCACAAAGGAAAGGCTTAAATCAATAGCCGAAATCGGTGTTGACTTTGTGTCTTGCGGAGCACTTACTCATTCAGCTATGATTATGGATGTAAGCCTTAAAAATCTTACGGTAACTGAATAAGTAATATTAAACAAAAAACAGGAGTGAATTCTATTCACTCCTGTTTTTTGTTTTTGATTGAAAATTTGCTTACTTGATTTAAAACGGTCAAAATAGTTCAAAGTGCTGTGCAAAAATGCCCCAAATCACAAATAATTAAGGCTAAAATGAGCGAAATGACGAAAATATATGAAGCGTATTGACTGAAAATGAAAGGGCTGTTATACTTAAGGTGCAATGAGAAGTTAACTTTCAGCACTAAGGAGATTAAGCATGCTAAGTCAAGACAGACAGGCGTTAATTCTTGATATTATTAAGGAGCAAGGTTCAATCACGGTTACAAGGCTTACAGAAATATTGGAAACAAGTGAGTCAACTGTAAGGCGAGATTTATCATTTCTTGCAAATAAAGGGAAAATAAACAAAGTGCACGGCGGTGCAACGGCAATAAGCCAAGAATTTATTAAACTTGAAGATAATATTGAGGAGAAATTGACGAAAAATACTGATGAAAAATCAAAAATTGCACAGTATGCGGCATCACAGGTTCAAGATGACGATTTTGTATTTATAGATGCCGGAACAACAACGCTTTTGATGACAACATTTATTAAAAATTCAAAAGCAACATTTGTTACCAATGGTATTGACCATGCAAAACAGCTTGCAAAAAACGGATGTAATGTAATTGTATTAGGCGGAAAGCTTAAGCAGTCAACAGAAGCTATTATAGGTTTGGTGGCTGCAAAAAATTTGCAAAACTATTCATTTACAAAAGCGTTTATCGGCGCTAACGGTATCAGCGAAAAGCAGGGTTATACCACACCCGATACCGAAGAGGCAATGCTTAAAGCAGTTACAATTGAAAAAAGCTTTGTAACTTATGTTTTGGCCGATTTTTCAAAATTTGATAAAGTTTCGGCAGTAAGTTTCGGTTCAATAGATTGTGCCTGCATAGTAACAGATAAATGCCCAAATGCAAAGCTAAAAAAACTGACAGTAATAAAAGAGGTGTTGTAGCTTGATTTACACAGTGACTTTTAATCCGGCACTTGATTATGTTATGAATCTTAAAGAGTTGCAATATAAGGATATTAACCGTACCGAAAGTGAACAGCTTTATTACGGAGGTAAAGGAATAAATGTTTCCGCTATCCTTTCCAGACTTGGGGTTGATAATATTGCGCTTGGATTTCTTGCAGGTTTTTCCGGCAGGCAGATTGAAGAAATGCTTAATGCAGAAAGTATAAATAATGATTTTGTATATTTGAAAAAAGGATATACACGAATAAATGTTAAAATCAAAGCAGATGAAGATTATGACATAAATGCGCAAGGCCCTGACATTGAAGCAGACGAAATCAACGCACTTTTTGATAAACTTGAAAAACTTCAAAGCGGTGATTTTCTTGTTTTGGCAGGTTCTATTCCGAATTCGCTGCCAAATGATATTTATGAAGAAATACTTGCAAAGCTTCAAAATAAAGGAATTAACTTTGCTGTTGACGCAACAGGTGATTTGCTTTTAAATGTTTTAAAATATAAACCTTTTTTGATTAAACCAAATCATCACGAACTCGGCGATATTTTCGGTGTTGAAGTTAAAAGCGAATATGAAATTGCACATTATGCAAGAAAGCTTCAGGAAATGGGTGCAAGAAATGTGCTTGTTTCCCGTTCAAAAGACGGTGCAACGCTAATTGATGAAAACGGAGAGGTTCATTCAATGGGTAATGTACCGGGCAAGGTTATAAATCCGGTAGGCTGTGGGGATTCAATGGTGGCAGGCTTTGTTGCCGGCTATTCAAAAACTCACGATTACAAATATGCACTTAAGCTTGGCTCGGCTTGCGGCAATGCAACAGCGTTTTGCTCAGGCCTTGCAGATAAAGCTACAATTGATTTAATGCTGAAAAGCGAATATTTAAAATAATTTTTTGAAAAGGGGTATACTTATGAAAATCATTGATTTACTTAAGAAAGATGCAATTGAGCTAAACACATCAGTTGCCTCAAAAAGTGATGCAATAGATAAGCTTGTTGCGCTTCACGAAAAAGCAGGCAATCTTCTTGATGTAAATGCATATAAAGATGCAATACTTGCAAGAGAAGCTCAGGGCTCAACTGCTATCGGTGAGGGAATTGCAGTTCCGCATGCTAAAAGTGAAAGTGTAAAAACACCGGGCCTTTCGGCAATCACAGTTCCAAACGGAGTTGATTATGAAGCACCTGACGGAAAAAACAGCGATATTTTATTTATGATAGCTGCTCCGCTTGACGGTGATTTGCATCTTGAAATTCTTTCAAGGCTTATGGTAATGCTTATGGAACCTGATTTTTGTGCTTCATTAAGAGGTGCAAAAACAACAGATGAGTTCCTTTCAATTATAGATAAAAAAGAAGCTGAAAAATATCCTGAAGAGCCAAAGGCAGAAGTTCCAAAAAAAGAAGGATACAGAATTTTAGCTGTTACAGCCTGCCCGACAGGTATTGCACATACTTATATGGCAGCCGAAGCACTTGAAAAAGCAGGTGAAAAGCTTGGCTATCCGCTCAAGGCTGAAACAAACGGTTCAGGCGGAGCTAAAAATATTTTAACCAAAAAAGAAATTGAAGAATGTGACGGTATCATCATCGCTGCCGATAAAAATGTTGAAATGGCACGATTTGACGGTAAGCATGTAATCAAAACTTCGGTTTCAAACGGTATTAACAAGCCGGAAGAGCTTATTAAGAAAATTGTTGACGGTAAAGCTTCAATTTATCATGCAGAAGGCGATGAGCTTGAAGCAACGGATGACGATGAAAAGGAAGGCTTCGGTCATAAGGTTTATAAGCATTTGATGAACGGTGTATCGCATATGCTTCCTTTCGTAGTAGGCGGCGGTGTGCTTATTGCCCTTGGTTTCCTGATTGATACAATCGCAGGCAATGCGGATGTCGGCGGAACATTCGGTTTCACAAGCCCTATTGCTTCTGCTGTGTTCTGGATAGGTAAAGCTGCATTTGCACTTATGCTTCCTATTCTCGCAGGTTTCATTGCACAGTCTATTGCAGACCGTCCGGGTTTGCTTCCTGGTATTGTAGGCGGTGTGTTTGCGGCAAACGGTTATACTTTCCAGGCATTTATGGAAAATAAAGACCTTGTAGGTGACGGCAGTGCCGTATCAGGTTTCCTCGGCGCTCTTCTTGCAGGTTTCGTAGCAGGCTTGCTTGTAAATCTTCTTAAAAAAGCATTTTCGTGGATGCCTAAATCAATGGACGGTATTAAACCTGTATTTATTTACCCGCTTTTAGGTACACTTCTTATGGGTATATTTATGTGCCTTGTCAACCCTGTTGTAGGTGCAATCAACACAGGTGTTTCAAACTTCCTTTCATCACTTGGTGAAACAAGTAAGCTCTTACTTTCGGTTGTACTTGCAACAATGATGGCAATTGATATGGGTGGCCCGTTCAATAAGGCTGCATATGTATTCGGTACAGCGGCTATTGCAGACGGTAACACTTGGATTATGGCGGCAGTTATGATTGGCGGTATGGTTCCTCCTATTGCAATTGCTCTTTCAACAACATTTAATAAGAAAAAGTGGACTAAAGAAGAACTTAAGAGTGGCCCTGTTAACTATCTTATGGGACTTTGCTTCATTACCGAAGGCGCAATTCCTTACGCTGCATCTGATCCGCTTCGTGTAATTCCTTCTTGTATGGTAGGTTCTGCTGTTGCCGGCGCACTTACTTCACTGTTTAATGTAACTTGTCCTGCTCCTCACGGCGGTATATTCACATTCATTGTATGTGACCACCCGCTCCTTTATATAGTAGCTCTTGCAGTAGGTTCGGTAGCAGGCGCATTTATGTTCTCAATTTTAAAGAAAAATGTTAACAGTGCAGTTAAATCAAAATAATGAATTTCGGATTGGAGAATAATTATGGTTTCAAAAGTTACTAAAGTTACAAATGAAATGGGTTTTCATATGAGGCCGGCAAATATTTTTGTAACAGCAATGGCTAAATATACTTCAAACATCAATATTATTGCAGATGATAAAAAAATCAACGGTAAAAGCATTATGAATATAATGGCGGCTTGTATTAAGTGCGGCACAGAAATTACAGTTGAATGTGACGGTGCAGATGAACAGGCTATGCTTGATGAAGCAATTGCTCTTATTGAATCTGGTTTTGGCGAATAATATATAATTCAAAAGGTGCAGTGCAAAAACATTGCACCTTTTAGTATATGAGGGGGAATAGTTATGCTTAAGGGAATAGGCGCAAGCCAGGGTTACGGTATCGGTAACGCAGTTGTTATTAACGATGCGTCGCTTGATTATAACCATATTAAATACACTAGTGCCGATGAAGAAAAAGAAAGGCTTCAAAAAGCGGTAGATAGTTTTATTAAAGAAACAAGGCAGCTTGTTCAAGATGTTAAAAAAAGTGCAGGCGATAAAGAAGCGGAAATATTAGAGGGGCATATAGTTATGCTTTCTGACCCGTTTATGCTTTCACAAATGCAGGATAATATTGATTCAGGCTCGGTCGCTGAAAAGGCTGTTGATACTGTTTGCTCAATGTTTATTGATATGTTTTCCGGTGTTGATGATGAACTCACTCAGCAAAGAGCAAGTGATGTAAAAGATATTAAAGACAGCCTTTTAAGAATACTTCTTGGGGTAAACAGTGTTGATATTTCAAAAGTTGCTAAAGGTTCTGTGCTTATTGCAAAGGATTTCACCCCTTCAATGACGGGGCAGATAAATAAGGAAAATGTAAGCGCAATTCTTACAGAAGTAGGCGGAATTACAAGCCACAGTGCCATTTTGGCAAGGGCTATGGGTATTCCTGCCGTACTTTCGATAAATAAAGTTTGCGAAGAAATCAAAAACGGTGATTTGGTTGCTGTTGACGGTTTTAAAGGCAAAGTTATTGTGTCCCCGACTGATGATGAAATTAAAGAGTTTGAAAAAAAGCAGGAAGACTATCTTAAAGATAAAGAAAGCTTAAAGCAGTATTTCGGCAAACCGACTGTTACAAAATCAGGAATTAAAAAAGCAGTTTACGGTAATATCGGCAAGGCTGAAGATGTGCAAAATGTACTGCAAAACAGCGGTGAGGGTATAGGCCTTTTCAGAACGGAATTTTTGTTTATGGACCGCCAAAGTGAACCGAGTGAAGAAGAGCAGTTTGAAGCATATTCAACCGTGGCTAAAGCTATGGACGGAAAAGAAGTTATTATCCGTACTCTTGATGTCGGTGGGGATAAAGATATTCCTTATCTTAATATTGAAAAAGAAGATAATCCTTTTTTGGGCCACAGAGCCATCAGGTATTGCCTGGATAATAAAGAACTGTTTAAAAAGCAGCTTCGTGCTTTGCTTCGTGCAGCTGTATACGGAAATATAAAAATAATGCTTCCGCTCGTAACTTGCGTAGAAGAAGTAACAAGTGCAAAAGCGGTGATTAAGGAATGTGAAACTGAACTTGCAAGTGAGGGTAAGGAATACAGAAGTGTTGATGTAGGTATCATGATTGAAACACCTTCGGCTGTTTTTATTTCGGATATTTTGGCAAAAGAAGTTAAGTTCTTTTCAATCGGTACTAATGATTTAACAGGCTATACTATGGCGGTTGACAGAGGAAATGCAAAAGTTGAAAATCTTTATGATGTATTTCAGCCGTCTGTACTTCGTGCAATTGAAACCACAATTAAAAATGCTAAGAAAGCAGGAATTCAAGTAGGTATGTGCGGCGAAGCTGCGGCAGATACAAAGCTTATTCCTTATTTGATAAAATGGGGACTTGATGAATTCTCTGTTTCACCGGGCAGCATTTTACAAACCCGTAAAACTATTTGCGAATATGACAGATAGTTTTTATATAACTAATCCCTAAAATAGAAAAGCAGACAGGAAACTATGACCTGTCTGCTTTTCTTACTTTTTTCATTTTCTGTTTTGTTTAATACCGATATTATATGACATATTGTCATAATTGTCAATAATAAAATATGACATAATGTCATTAGGTGATTGTATGGGTGAAAACTTAAAAAAAATAAGAAAAGACAGGGGAATGACTCAAATTGCACTTCAAATGCAAACGGGGATAGAGCAGGCCTTGATTTCAAAGTATGAAACTGGCGAGCGTATTCCCCCAACCGAAACACTTATTATTTTGGCAGATTTTTTCAATACAAATATAGATTTCCTGCTTGACAGAACAGATAATCCCGAAAAGATATAAAAATAAACCGCTGATGAAAAAATATCATCAGCGGTTTTTATTATATAGTGATTATTTCTTTTGAGGGCCGTTGTAACCTTTTTCTTCCTGGAATTTAGCAATCTTGTCAATAACAGAAAGTACAACATCAAATCCGTCGCCTACTGTTTCCATTTCAAAACGCTCCGGCATATCACGCCAAGTGTGATAATAGTAAGTAAGCATTGGGTTTTGAGCAGCAAATGTAACTGATTTAATGCCTGCTTTTGTCATAGGGGTTGAATCACAGCCTCCGACAGGGTTGTGGATGCATCCGTTTGTAAGTGATTTAATACCCATTTCGTTAAATGTATCTTTAAACATTTTTTCCATATCGGCATCAAACCTAACACCTTGCCAGTCATCTTTAATAACAACTTCAAAGTAATCTTTATCAGCAACGGAGTCAATGTTAATATTCCAAGCATTTTTTGTTAAATCATCAAAACGATGTTCCTGTGCAAAGTACATCGAACCTCTTAATCCTGCTTCTTCAGAACCGATGTTAGCGTCAACAATGCGGCAGTTCTTTGGCATTTTATCAGGATTTTCCTTGAAATACTTAATTACTGCATAGCTTAAGCCGATACCTGTTGCATTATCCATAGCGCCGCGCGATGCGTTTCTTGGGTTAGGGTCGCCCCACATTACTACGAATAAAGAGCCGATAGCGGTAACAATAGGAACAAAGTTCATAATAAACATAAATACTTCCCAACCATGTGATGCCATCATAGTTTGAGTCCAAGATGCGCCTGCAAAGTTGCAAATATTTACTATTGCCATAAATGCAGAGAAAAGAGCGATGAAAAAGAAACAAACTGCACCAAAGCCTACTTTGCCGTATGTAGCAACAAGTCCCATTGCAGGCTTTGTATCTTTATATTTATATGAGTGTTCACTGTGCCTCCAGCACCAAGATGTATCGGTGTGGCCTGAAATTATGATTGTATAATCGTATTTTCCGTCCTCCGGCTCTAAAACACCGAGTGTGTTACGGCTGATTTCCTGCGGGAAGAACATATCAAACCAAGTTTTGTAAAAGAAGCAGCTCATTACAAGCCAAAAAATAGTGAGTAAGCCAAGCGCACCGAGTGCATACCAAAGCTTTTCAAAGCCACAGGAAATTGCAATAATTGCGCCGATACTGATTATCACACCTGACCAACCTGCATAGCCGAGTCCACCGATGCCTGAACGAGGTGATACGGCAAATTCCTCTGTTTGCGGTTCAATGCCGATTTCACGGAGCTTTTCACCCATATATTTATGTAATTTAATTTCTCCGTCAGAACCCGGCAAACGCGAGCCGATTTTATGTGCTGCGTGTTCAACGATGTCCATTGCTTCACGCGCATATTTTCTGTTTTCTTCTTTCATCACACAACCTCCATAGTTAAATTTATAATAAAACAAAAAAACGGTAGTTTTATTTTACTACCGTTTTAAAATAATTGCAAGTGTATTGTATTTTTTAGCTGTATAAATATACAAAAAATTAAAAAAGTACAATAAATCAGCTCAAATGATGAATAAAAATTCCCGAAAGAAGCTTAGGCTCAAACCAAGTTGACTTTGGCGGCATAATCAAATCAGCGTCAGCGATTGACATAAGGTCGCCAATTGAGGTCGGGTACATTGCAAATGCAAGGTGCATATCTTCCTTACATCTTTTCTCAAGTTCATTAAGCCCTCTTATTCCGCCGATGAAATCTATTCTTCTGTTTGTTTTCGGGTCGTCAATATCAAGAATAGGGGAGAGCAGATTATCCTGCAGGATTGATACATCAAGCCTTTTAACAGGGTCGCTTTCATCAATGATTTCAGGTTTAGCTGTAAGCTTGTACCAGTTTTCACCGATAAGCATACCAAAAGTATGGCGTTTGCAAGGTTTATACTGCCCATCGACTTTCTCAACATCAAATTTTTCAGATATTGCGGTGATGAATTCATCATCACTCATACCGTTTAAATCTTTTACAACTCTGTTATAATCCATAATTTCAAGCTCGTCATCAGGAAAAGCAACAGATAAGAAAAAGTTGAATTCTTCTTCGCCGGTAAAATCAGGCTTTTCTTCACGCCTTTTTTGGCCTACTTTAACTGCCGATGCACATCTGTGATGCCCGTCGGCAATGTATAATGCGCTGATTTTATCGAATTCGCCTGAAATAAGATTTATTGTATTTTCATCATCAATTTTCCAAACCGTTTGTTTAACCGAGTCTGATACAAAATCATAAATAGGTTCATTATTATTTGCCCAAGCGTTTACTGCATTGCTGATTGTATCGTTTTTGCGGTATGTCAAGAAAATCGGTCCTGTGTTTGCATTGCAGGTGTCAACATGGCGAATACGGTCTTCTTCTTTTCTTGCAAGGGTGTGTTCGTGCTTTTTAATTATATTGTTCATATAATCATCAATAGATGCACAGCCTACTATACCTGTTTGGCTTCTGCCATTCATAATTTGCCTGTAAATATAAAAACAAGGCTTTTCATCTTGAATAAGTGCGCCTGTTTGTTCAAGATTTTCAAGATTTTCTTTTGCTTTTTGATATACTTCGTCACTATATACATCAGTGCCTTTCGGTAAATCAATTTCAGCCTTGTCAATATGTAAAAATGAATATGGGTTTCCCTTGACAGCCTCTCTTGCTTCTTCACTGTTCATAACATCATAAGGAAGTGCCGGAATAAGCGCCTGCTTTGATTTTTCAGGCCTAAATGCTTTGAAAGCACGGTATAAAGCCATAATTATTATTTCCCTTTCTCTTGTGTGTTTTTATCATATATAAGGCGAAGCCCGTCGATAATTAAGTTTTTATCAACTATTGCCTGTGTTTCGCAATGCTTTGCTATTACACCGCCAAGGCCGCCCGTAATAATAACTGTTGCTTTTTCACCAAGCTCTTTTTCAAATCGCTTAACAAGTCCGTCAATCATTGCGGCAGTTCCGTAAACAGTACCGCTCCTCATGCAGTCAATAGTATTTGTGCAAATAGCATTTTTAGGAGCTGTTATGTCAATTTGCGGAAGCTGGGCTGTTTTGGAAGATAATGCATTTAATGCTGTTTTAACACCGCACAATATTGAACAGCCGATAAAGCAACCGTTTTTATCAATAACCGAAGCTGTGGTTGCAGTGCCTAAATCAAATATTATTTGCGGGCAAGGGTATTTATCAATGCTTGCAACTGCGCCTGCTACCATATCTGCTCCAAGTTCGGCAGGGTTGTTTGTTTTTATGTTAAGTCCTGTTTTAACCCCCGGCCCGATTACTATGGATTTTTTGCCTGTAATAAGCATAATTGCTTTTGATACAGTACGGATAAGCGGCGGCACTACTGATGAAATTACGCTTCCCTCGATACTGTCAGGGTTTATTTTGCATATTTCAAGTATGCTGTGCAGTTTTATTGCGTATTCCTCAGCCGAATCATTAAGTGAAGTTGAAAGGCGGCATTCATTTACAAGCTCTTTCCCTTCAAGAAAGCCGAGAACAATATTTGTATTGCCGATGTCAACAGCTAAAATCATTTTTATCTTTCCCTTCTGCCGAGTGTTGTAAGCTTAACAATTGTTGGCGAAAGAATGATGTTTGCACCAAGCTCAAATAAGAAGTTGAAGCCTACAAGACCTGTTATCATATAAACAAATGCGTTAGTTCCGCCTGCCCATTCCTTGATTGTGTCAAAGAAGAAAAGGCGACAACCGATTAAAAATATACCTGTGTTAACAACAGGGCAAACAATTGCTGAAATAATTGTTGCAACTGCTTTGTTTTTACTTTCGAGTAATTTATAAATTCCGCCTGCCAAAAGGCCTGCAAGCGCACCTTTTAATATAACGGTAATTACTGTTCCGGCAGGGTTGACAGTTAAAAACGCCGCTGCGTCACCTGAAAGTAAAACGGTTATGCCGAATACAAGACCAAGCCACGCGCCTGATAAAGCACCGTAAAGCGAAGCACCTACTACTATCGGAATAAGTACGAGTGAGATTGAAAATGGGCCGAAGTGTATAAAACTGCCTAAAAGTTGCAATACTACCACGATTGCTGAAAGCAGTCCTACCCCGGCGATTTTTTTTGTGTTTGTTTTCATATTAAATTTCCTTTCTGCTACTGTTCCTAAGCTAAAGTGCAAAACACACAAATGCACTAAACTTTGGCAATTTATTTTGCCGGCGGATACAATGCGAATACATTATATATTATTTTTTATTATAAGTAAACATTTTCATACAAAAAAGACGGTAATCCGATTTTCAGATTACCGTCTTAAATATTTGAGCTTTTTATGGTTTACCAGCTTCCGCCGCCGCCACCGCCGACTCCTCCGCCGGAAAATCCGCCGCCACCGGATGAAAAGCCTCCACCTGAACCTGATGATTTAGGCATTGCCACCATATAGTTACTTGCTGTGCTCATAGTGTTTCTCATAAATCTACCGAAGGTTATATATGAGTATGGATAGTAGCTGTAATACCAATGCGGAGCTTCCATAGTAATACCTTCAAATTTTTTCATCCATTTTTCAGATACACCGAGTACATATGCATAAGGCAGGATATTATAAAAGTATTCGGGATTATCGTTTACAAGTTCTTCAAGCTTTTCCTTTTCTGCACTTTCAAGGAAATTTTTAAATCCATTTATTCTGCCAAGCATTTTAGTACCCTCATCAGTTCTTTTTCTGATAAAGAATGAAAGTATGAACGATAATACCGAAATGCACACCCCGATAAAAGTAAACATTGATTTATATTTGCTGTCTAAAAGATTTGAAAAATTAAACAAAACAGCAAATAAGCTTAATGTGGATAATACCCAGCCGGCAATTCGCATATAAAGCGATTTTAAATTAAATACCATATGCCTTTTTTTAGGCTCGTTATGAAGTTCGCGAATTAAATTGAGAGTGTTATAAAAGCTATCCTCTAAATCTTCTTTATATACTTTGCTTCTTGCTCCGTTTGAAAAAAGGCCGTTGAAGAATATTTCTTTATCTTTGTCATTTCCGGTATATGAACTTTTAAGTGCTTTTATTACAAAATCGCTTTTTCGCTTATTGCCTGTGTCAATTTCTTCAATTTGAACATATCCGTCATTTGCAAGTTCAATCAGTAGGGCAGTAAGCTTTTCGTTTGACGCTATTATTCCGTCACGCCAAAATATAAGTTCGGCACTGTTCATATTATCGGGTGGGTAGAACTCAACTGTTTCAACCGCTTTTTCGTCTTTTCCGTATTTCAGCCAAAGTATAAATACGGTGATTAAAACAATAATAGGTATTATCAGCAAAAGCGACAATTTGAAATTATATAAAGCTTTGTTAAAATAAAAATATCCCTCGTCAAGTTCTAATCTTACTGTCAAAGCTTCATTTGGTTCAAGTGTTTTTGTAACATTACCGGTTATCACATTTTCGTTAACATTATAGTTAATATCATATGTTCCGGCTGTACCGTATTCACCGGTTGAAAAGCCGAGTTTTGATTTATCAAAAGCTTTGGGCATAGTGATTTTAAATGTTACATTTTGAATGTAAGTATCCCAGCTGTTGCCTATTATGTTGTAGTACAATTCATCAAAGCCCACATTTGTATCTTCGCCAAGTATATATGTGTATGAAATTTTATAGCTGTGTTCGCCCTCAATATAAGTGTCAGCATTGCCTATTTTTATTGTACAGTAAGATGATGTTTTATCCGTTTCAGCTTCTTCACTTACTTTTATATTCTTTATTTTTGCTTTTACCGTATGGCTTGAACCGTCTGCACGCTTAACTTGGTTTTCAAGCGGAATTGTTCTGTAAATTCCATGCCTTGATTCATTAAAATACGCATTGATATTTTCTGTAACATCAAAGCTGTTATCTTCATTTACAATTATATTAACATCATATGCTTTAAAATAATATGGCTCATTTTGCAAATCATCATCCTGCGCAAAAGCAGAAAAGCCTTGTAAAAAGCAAATGTTTAATATAATAATCAGGCTTATAATATATTTAATTTTTTTCATCAAAATTCAACCTTAACATTTTGCCTTTGGTTTGTATCATCAACTGCAAACATTGTTTTTTTGCTGTATTTAAACATATTTGCAACTATGTTTGAAGGAAACATTTCTATTTTGTTGTTATATTGCCTTACAACCGCATTGTAATATTTTCTTGCATTTGCAATGTCGTTTTCAACACTTTTTAGCTGTGAACTCAAATCAAGAAAGTTTTGGTTTGCCTTAAGGTCAGGATACTGCTCTGCAAGTACACTGAAATTTGGAATGCTTTTTGAAATACTTGCATTTGCTTCAATCTTTTCTTCTTCGCTCATATTTTGGTAATTACTGTTTCTTGCTTTAATTACATTTTCAAGTGTTTCGGCTTCGTGCTTTGCATAGCCTTTAACAGTAGAAACAATGTTTGGTATTAAATCCCAACGCTTTTTTAAATATACATCCATTGTTGAAAATGCTTCTTCAACCTTGTTTTTCAGCTTTACAAGTGAATTGTAGGTGGTAAAAATGTAAATTAAAACTAATATTACTGCCACTGCAATGATAATGCCGATTATTTGCCCTGTTGTCATAATAATTCCCCTTTATAATATATTTATAATTTCAATATAGCATACCTTTATATTATTTTCAATAATAATAAAAATAAAAGCCACAGATTTCTCTGTGGCTGAATGTTAGAATTTGTGTCACTTCCTATGAAGCGACCGAAGTTTTACACTTTAGCGTGTGCTTATCTGTTATATGCCTTGTCAATTTCGGCAAGGATTTTTGCACACTTGATAAGTTGTTTAAGCATACATATAACCTCCTTTGCTTTTGTGCCTTCATTATAGCACGAAAAATAAATTTGTCAAGCACATTGCACAAAAAATATAGCGAATATTTGTATATAATGCCGAAGATATTGTATCAAATCACCAAACAAAAAGTATGATTATTGTATATTATGCACAACAAAAAGACTTGTTACATTTAAAATGCAACAAGTCTTTAACAGTTTTATTTTATATATACTGCTATTTTTTGTTTAAAACGACAAAACTTCCGAAATCTATAATTTCATATTGATTTTTATCATATTTAAGGTTTTTTAACTGCGGTGAATAAACTATTACATAATCTTCGATTATTTTTTCTTTTGGATTTTTGAATTCAATGCTGTTATCCTTTGTAAATTTAGGCAAGTTTGAAAAATCGTTGTTATTAAAATATCCCGCCTTATAAAGCAAAGCTTCAATATCAATGAAATCTTTTTCGTTTATATGATGATATAAAGTATCAATTATCATTCTTTCTGTTATTTGGCCGCTGTTGATATTTGTTTCTTCATCTACACAAACAAGCGTTACATTTTTATTGCTTTTATTATAATTTAAACATTCTTCAATGCTTGATGTGTAAAATGTATTGGTGTTAATAACATCGTTTTTATAATAATATGCAAAGCAGTATGTGGTGATTATCAGGGAAGTTGCAACGAGTAAACTTGTAACTTCTTTAAACCGTGGCTTTTTAAACAGTTTTGATACACTGTATATACCATAAGCACTTATTATGATGAAAATATAATTATATATATTATATCTGTAAAGTGCAGTTGCATAAAAAGTGAGCGAGCATACTGTCGCCGAACTTACAAGTGTTGAAATAATAACAGCTTTCAAAAAAATGCCAAAATCATTTCTTTTTCTTATTTTATTTAGTATAAGGGTTATAACGCCTGCAAGCAGAGCAACTGAACCGAATGAATTTGCAAAGTTGAACGAATTTACACCTTTTGCATTAAAACTGTAAATATCCGTGAATAAGAGAGATATTATTCCTTCGCCCAAGTTTTCAAGTATGTTATTAAGTTTTAATTCCGAACCTCTTGAATAATACGGCATTTTTGAAATTGAAAAGCCGAGGAAATTAAGATTTTCAATTATACCGAATTGAACAAGTCCCTGTAAAATAAAAGGAATTGCCACAATAAAAATCGTAATAACGCTTATAATTGTATTTTTAAATGATACTTTTTTCTTAATCAGTAATATTAAGAAAAGAACTGCAAGAAGAACCGGTATAATAATCGCACTTAATATGTAGCAGTAAAATCCCAAGCCGAAAAAGAACATCGAAAAAACGAAATATTTGCTTTTTGTACTGTTAATTCCTTTGGCAAGAAAGTACATTCCAAACATTGCAATATGCGGCAGGAAGTTGCAGTCAAGCGTAAATGCACTTGAATATAAGTGCCACGGTGAAATGCAGGCGAGGCAAAAAGCTATGTTGATAAGCGTTTCGTTTTCAGGTATAACTTCTTTTAAAAATTTATAAAACGCAATAAGGCCGAGCATTGAAAAAACAAACATCGGCACTCTCGTTACAAATAAGCTGTAACCAAAAAGCTTAATCATAATCGCAACAAGATATGTAGCAAAAGGGGATTGCCCGCCGTGAAGCCAGGTATCAAAATATATCGGCAATTTTTCACCAAGAATATCGGTGCCGGATTTTGCAAGGCTGTTTGCGTTTAAAACAGTCATAGCTTCATCAATATTGATAGGCTTTTTCACCATAAAATATATAAATACGCCTATATGTAAAATAAAAGCAAATAGGAGCATGATTTTATATTTGGTATTTTCAGTTTTTTCTTTGTTATTTACCAAGGTATTTTTCATAAGTTATAAATCCATTTTATTTTAAATTATTTATAAAAAACAGTATATACACCAAAAGATTTGTATTTGTATAATTTTTTATCATATTTTAAAGTGCTTATATCATCTGTTTCGGCAATAAATACATCATCGTTTAATATTTTTTTGGGGCTTACAAAGTTAATTGAATTATTATTTTTGATTTTTAATGTGTTTTCATTTGGATTTTTGCTGTTAATATAAATATTTAACATTTCTTCTTTGACATTTGAGCTATCATATTCGTTTATATATTTAAACATTGTTGAAATATATAAACGCTGATTTCGTGCCATTTTAATAAATACAATATTATTATTTGAATAGACAATATCAATGCTGTTATTTGTTTTATTTTCGGCAAAATCCAATGAATTTGTTATTGATTTTTCATAAAAAATATCTGATTCTATTTTATCTTTATTAAAGTAATAGGCAAAGCTGCAACCGCTGATTGCAAGTGAACTTATTATTAAAGCAATGATTGTGATTTTTCCTATATTTTTTATTTTCGCACTGCTTATAAATTGTATTCCAAATGCAGTGCCTAAAATAAATATGTAATTATATATATTAAATCTGTAAGTTGCTGAATAAAAATATGCAAATCCAAATGATATGCAAGCTGAAATACTAAATGATATAACTATAATTTTGGCTAAAGAAAGTTCTTTTTTTCTTGTAATGATTAAGTATATAATTCCAAGTAAAAGAAGTATTCCGCCGAATGAATTTTGATAATTAAAAGAGCAGGAATTTATAGTAACTAAATCTGGAAATACCGTGAAAGCAAATCCGGATATAACATTTTGGATAAATGAGGATGAACTTTCGACGGCTCTGTTGTAATACGGCATTTTTGAAATTGAAAAGCCGAGGAAATTAAGATTTTCAATTATACCGAATTGAACAAGTCCCTGTAAAATAAAAGGAATTGCCACAATAAAAATCGTAATAACGCTTATAATTGTATTTTTAAATGATACTTTTTTCTTAATCAGTAATATTAAGAAAAGAACTGCAAGAAGAACCGGTATAATAATCGCACTTAATATGTAGCAGTAAAATCCCAAGCCGAAAAAGAACATCGAAAAAACGAAATATTTGCTTTTTGTACTGTTAATTCCTTTGGCAAGAAAGTACATTCCAAACATTGCAATATGCGGCAGGAAGTTGCAGTCAAGCGTAAATGCACTTGAATATAAGTGCCACGGTGAAATGCAGGCGAGGCAAAAAGCTATGTTGATAAGCGTTTCGTTTTCAGGTATAACTTCTTTTAAAAATTTATAAAACGCAATAAGGCCGAGCATTGAAAAAACAAACATCGGCACTCTCGTTACAAATAAGCTGTAACCAAAAAGCTTAATCATAATCGCAACAAGATATGTAGCAAAAGGGGATTGCCCGCCGTGAAGCCAGGTATCAAAATATATCGGCAATTTTTCACCAAGAATATCGGTGCCGGATTTTGCAAGGCTGTTTGCGTTTAAAACAGTCATTACTTCGTCTGTATGAATCGGTGTGTTTATCATAAAATATATAAATACGCCTATATGTAAAATAAAAGCAAATAGGAGCATAATTTTATATGCTCCTGATTGTGTGCTTGATTTGATTTTGCTGTTTAAAATAGCAGTTTTCATAATTATTTTGTATGCTCGTCAAGTGTCAAATAGTATGAATTGAGAAAATTCTTGCGGAAGTATTCAACTTCTTTAAGGTCTATTTCTTCAATTTTCTTTTGCTGTGCTTCAAGTGCCTTTTCAAATTCGCGGTTGCCCATTCTGTATTCTTCAATACATTTTATCAGTGCACTTATTTTATCGGCAGCTTTTACAAGTTTCCATAACTCAATATCTTCTTCCTTTTTTTCAAAAAGAGGTTTGTAATCCTCTTTTAATTCATCAGGCAGCATATCAAGAAGTCGCTTGCCGGCAATACTCTCTATATCTTTATAAACATTTTTTATATCATCATTATAATATTTTACCGGAGTCGGCATATCGCCCGTAATCACCTCGGTAGTATCGTGATACAGTGCAAGTAGTGTGACACGCTCGGCATTGTAGTTTTTGCCGAATTTTTTATTGCCGATAAGCGCAAGAGCATGAGCAATTACTGCAACGCAGTGGCTGTGTTCGGCTATGTTTTCCTTGGTTGTATTGTTCATCAAAGCCCATCTGTCAATAAGCTTCATTCTGTTAACCATTGCAAAGAAATTACTGCTCATCTTTTTCTTCCTTTGTAATGTTAATTCCGAGTTCATCAAGCTGAATATCATCAATATAGCTTGGTGCACCGCTCATAAGTTCGCTTGCATTTTGAACTTTCGGGAACGCTGTAACATCTCTCAAGCTGTCTGCACCGCAAATAAGCATTGCAAGCCTGTCAAGTCCAATGCCCATACCACCGTGCGGCGGAGCGGCGTATTTATACGCTTCAACAAGGAAGCCAAATTTTGCGTCAATTTCTTCCTGTTCCATACCGAGAAGTTCAAACATCTTGTTTTGAAGTTCACAATCAGTAATTCTCATTGAGCCGGATGAAAGTTCCGTACCGTTTAATACAAGATCAAATGCTTTAGCCCTAACCTTGTCTTTATCTGTATCAAGGTAATCAATGCATTCTTCCATAGGCATTGTGAAAGGATGGTGCATTGCAAGCCATTCGCCTGTTTCTTCATCGTATTCAAAAAACGGCATTTCTGTAATCCAAAGGAAATTCCATTTGCCCTGCGGAATAATATCAAGCTCTTTTGCAACAATAAGGCGGAGAGCACCAAGAACTGAAAGTGCATCGCTTGTTTTGTCAGATACAATAAATACGCAGTCGCCTTTTTCAACACCGAGTGTGCCGATAAGTTCATCAAGTTCGCCGTCTTTTAAGAATTTATTGAAAGAACAGGTAGGTGCTTCGTCTGCCCATCTTATGTAAGCAAGGCCTTTAGCGCCGATACCTTTTGCATGTTCTGTAAGTTTGTCAATTTTCTTTCTTGTATATACATTAGCTGCATTTTTAGCAACTATTGCCCTTACCGAGCCGCCGTTTTGGATAGCGTTTTTGAAAACGATAAAATCAGTTTTATCAGCCCAGGCTGTTATATCTTGAATTAACATACCAAAACGGGTATCAGGCTTGTCTGAACCGTATTTTTCCTGCGCTTCGGCAAAAGTCATACGAGGGAGAGGGAAATCAATATCAACATCTATTGTTTCTTTCATAAGCTTTTTGATAAAGCCCTCTGCCATTTGCATAATATCATCTGTGTCTACAAATGACATTTCAAGGTCAATTTGAGTGAATTCAGGCTGCCTGTCTGCACGCAAGTCCTCATCTCTGAAGCAGCGTGCAAGCTGAATATATCTGTCAAATCCGGCGATCATACAAAGCTGCTTGTAAATTTGCGGTGATTGCGGAAGTGCATAGAATTTACCGTTATGAACACGAGAAGGAACAACATAGTCCCTCGCACCTTCCGGTGTTGACTTAATCATCATCGGTGTTTCAATTTCGATAAAATCATTATCATAAAAATATTCTCTTGCGATTTTTGCAATTTTATGTCGCATTAAGATATTTTGTGTAAGCTTTTCGTTACGAAGATTTAAGTAACGGTACTTAAGTGTTGTTTCGTCACCTACTTTTTCACTTTTTGCGATTTCAAAAGGCGGAGTTTCAGCTTTTGATATAATACGAAATTCCTTTACATTGATTTCAATATCACCTGTTGCGATTTTGTTTGTTTTGCTTTCACGCTCACAAACTGTACCAACTGCGGCTACAACATATTCTGCCCTTACACTTTGTGCTTTTGTAAAAACTTCTCTGTCGGTTGTACCGTTAAATGAAAGCTGAATAAGGCCTGTTCTGTCCCTCAAATCAATAAAAATGAGATTTCCGAGGTCACGCTGCCTTTGGCACCAACCGAAAAGGGTAACCTCTTTGCCTACATCTTCAATTCTAAGGTCACCGCAATAATTTGTTCTTTTAAGTCCCTTAATTGTATCCATTTTATTTAACCTTTCACAAATAAGTTATTATTCTTCCTCACTGTTCTTAAGTCCGAAGAGTGAGCCAAAATCAAATTCTTCACCGTTTATTTCCAAATCTGCAAGCTGGTCATTAAGAGATATGTTATAAAAACCGCTTACAAATGTGTCGAGGTTAATTTCGGTTTCTTCGCCTGTTTGCATATTTTTAAGCTTGGCAATTTTGTTTTCAACTTCATTGTCGCCAATTACAACATTGAATTTAGCACCAAGCTTGTCTGCATATTTCATCTGCGCCCTTACACTTCTTTGGTTAAGGTCTAACAGAGCAGAAAAACCTTCTTCTCTCATATCTTTAGCTATTTCAAGTGCTTTAAGCGTAGCTTTTTCGCCGAGTGCAACAATAAATAAATCCGGCTTTTCGGCTTGCGGAAATTCACAACCCTGCGCTTCCATAAGAAGCATAAGCCTTTCAAGTCCCATTGCAAAGCCGAGTGACGCTGTGTGCTGGCCGCCGAGTTCTTCAACAAGTCCGTCGTATCTTCCGCCGCCGCAAACAGTACCTTGCGCGCCTATTGAGTTTGAAACAAATTCAAACACTGTTTTTGTATAATAATCAAGTCCTCTTACAATTTGCGGATTGATTTTATATTCAATATTTTGTGCATCAAGATATTTCTGTACTTTTTCAAAATGCTCTTTACATTCATCGCAAAGGTAATCAATAACTACCGGTGCGCCCTGTGCAATTTCGTGGCAAATAGGGCTTTTGCAGTCAAGAATACGCATAGGGTTTCTGTCAAGTCTGCCCTTGCAGGTGTCACAAAGTTCATCCTTGCGTGAAGCAAAGTATTCTTTAAGTGCTTTGTGATATTCAGCACGGCATTTTGGACAACCGATTGAATTTATTTCAAGGCTTAAATCTCGAACACCGAGTGTATCGAAAATTGATTTTGCAAGTGCAATTATTTCTGCGTCGGCAAGAGGGGAGGCTGTACCGAAACATTCAACACCAAATTGGTGAAATTCCCTTAGCCTGCCTGCCTGCGGTTTTTCATATCTGTAACAAGATATAAGATAGCAAACCTTTTGCGGAAGTGCTTCATTGCAAAGTCCGTTTTCAAGGAAAGAGCGAACAGCACCGGCAGTGCCTTCCGGCCTTAAAGTGATTGACCTGCCGCCCTTGTCATCAAATGTATACATTTCTTTTTGAACTACATCGGTAGTGTCACCTACACCTCGCTGAAAAAGTTCCGTATGTTCAAAAACAGGTGTTCTTATCTCTTTATATCCGAATTTTGAAGCTATATCCAAAGCAGTTGCTTCAATATATTGATTTTTGTGTACATCTTTAGGCAAAACATCTTTTGTGCCTTTAATAGCTTTAGTTATAAGTGCCATATTGTTCTCCTGTTACTGTATCATAAAAATTGGGTGAGCGGTAAAACTCACCCATTATTGTTTTATCTTGATGGATTGTATCTTGGGTTTACAATCTCTCTCCATTCAAAGTCGCCTCTTTCAACACCGCGTATTAAGGCTTCTGCTGTGGCAATGTTAGTTGCGAAGGGAATGTTGTGCACATCGCACAGGCGCAAAAGGTCGTGGTCACTCGGTTCGTGCGGCTTTGGTGAAAGCGGGTCCCTAAAGAAAATTAAAAGGTCGATTTCATTACAAGCAATTCGGCTTGCTATTTGCTGCCCGCCACCCTGGCTTCCGGCAAGAAAACAGTTTATTTTAAGGCCTGTTGCCTCGGAAACAAGCTTACCTGTTGTGCCTGTTGCACAAACATCGTGCCTGCTGATAATCCCACAATAAGCAATGCAAAATTGAACTAACAGTTCTTTTTTAGCATCGTGTGCAATTAAAGCTATATTCATAGTTTTCCTCCAAAATTAGTTTCGTTCGTTGAAAATGTTTACTGTCTTAAAATATTATATCTATACCAAATCAATTTATTTTATCACAAAATCAGCTTTTATTCAACAATAAATTATATATAAGCCTTAAAAAATTAAGGTAAAAGCGTTCCGACTTTTTGGTTTGTTTTTGCGTCGGTGTTGTTTTGATACCAATAATTGATAATATCTTTAGTCATTTCTGCTGTTTCCGAACCTGAACCTGCAAGCTCAACTACTGATGATACTGCAATTTCAGGGTTTTCATATGGTGCAAATGTGATAAGAAAACCGTTATTCCTCTTAACACCGTTTACTTTAACTTCCGATGTACCTGTTTTGCAGGCAACCTTTGTTTTCATATCGGAAAATACTAAATACGGGCCGCCGTTTGTAGCAACAAGGCGCATACCCTGATGCACGGTGTTAACTGTACTTTGGCTCAATCCTACTGTTTCGGCAACAGATTTTGTTTTTTCATTAACCGAACCTGTGGCTGAAGAAATGATTGATTTTACAAAATGAAGTTCATATCTTGTTCCGCCGTTTGCAACTGTTGAACAGTAGTTTGCAAGTTGAAGCGGAGTGAAAAGGTTATCACTTTGGCCGATAGCAGTTTGAAGTGTATCACCGGCATTCCATATGCCGCCGTTATTTTCTCTGTTTTCAGGGGAGGCGAGTATACCTGCCGATTCGGCAATTTCAACACCTGTTTTTTCACCTAAACCAAATGCACTTGCGTACTCGTCAATTTTAGAAATGCCGACTCTCATAGCACAATTGTAGAAGAAAATGTTACACGAATCACGAAGTGCGGTTTTTACATTTTCACCGCCGTGTGCATTTCCGTGCAGGCATTTAAATTTTTGCCCTCTGTATTTCATTGTACCGCCGCAGTTGAAAATAGTATCGGAACTTATTGAACCCTCTTCAAGCGAAGCACTTGCAACAACGGGCTTAAATGTAGAACCCGGAGCGTAAGTACCCATAGCAAATCTTGACCAAAGCGGATTGCGTGGGTTTGAAATAAGCTCGTCATATTTATCGTAATAATCGTTTAAATCGTAAGTAGGGTATGATGCGGCGGCAAGTACATCACCGTTGTTAACATCTTCCACAACTACTGCGCCTGCCGATGAAGCTATACTTACTTTGTTGCAAACCGAAGCAAGCCTTTTTTGTGCCAGCACCTGCAAATCACGGTCAATAGTCAATACTACCGTGTTGCCCTGAATAGGCTTTTTCGTTATTTCCTGTGAAACGGTTCCGTCTTTTGAAATTGTAATTGTAAGTTCGCCGGGTGTACCCCTGAGTTCGCTTTCGCAAGCTCGCTCAATGCCCGATTCACCTATTTGGTCGGTAATTTTGTAACCGTCATCTTTTTTCTCGTTATATTCCTCGGCGTTTATTTTTCGTACTGTGCCTAAAATATGCGGTGCGATTGTAGAATCAACATATTCCCTGTATGCCACAATTCTTACATCTGCGCCGAGATAAGTTTCTTTATCTTCTTTAATCATAGCAACTGTTTCATCACTTACTTCATCAGCTATGGTTACAGGATTTTCATATGAAAAAAGAAGCCTTGTAAGCTCATATCTAATATTGCCTATTTTCAGTGCGGTTTCGGCATCATAACCTTCAATTTCATATTTTTCAATCATTGCATCATAGCAGTTTTGTGCTGTTGCATATGGCTGAAGATTTAGCATATCCGCACTTTTCATAGTGGCAATATCTTCTTTTTTGCCTTTAAATTTTACTCTTCCGTCTTTTGTTATTTTTAACGGAAGATTTTGAGTGTATTCTTCCTTATTTTTTTCAAAAAGTTTTATGAGATTATAAATAATTTCATTTCTTCTTTTATTATCTTTTTGAGATGGGAAAAATACCGCATTTAAAATTATTGAATTTCCCTGCTTGTTTGTTACAAGTGCGTTACCGTTTCTGTCAACAATTTCGCCCCTTGCAGCTTCAAGTTCAACTACATATTTACTTTCTGTGTTATTTTGTGCGGCATAATATTCGTTGTTTTTAACCTGAATGTTAAATAAATCTGCCGCAAATGAAAAGATAACTAAGCAGACAACTATCAGTGCAAAAACACTTCTGCCACTTTTATATTTACTTTTCACTAAAAATCTCCTTGTTTATCAACTACCGCTTATTTGTGGTTTTTATCCTCAATAATAAGCTGCGGTGCTTGGTTGAGCTTCCTTTTAATCGGCTTTAAAATTAAGTAAATTATCGGGGTAAGCACAAGTGTGTAAATTACACACGGTAAATAGAAAGTTACAAGTGTCATTTCGCCGCCGCTTACTCCCTTTATGATAATGAAAAACAGCCAATAAATAAATGCGTAAAGCACCGTTGTTACTGTTATTGAAACAATATTTGTGATAAAAATGTTTCTTGCAATGTAAGTTACAAGTGCTGATGAGAAAAAGCACATAAGCATAATATATATGCAATTAAAGCCCATATGCACACCTGATGTTAAATCCCATAAAAGCCCGGCAAAAAGCCCTAATAATGCACCGTTTCTCTCATCTTCGCCCATAGCAAGAATAATACTTACCGGAAGAAGAAGAAAACATCTTGCACCGTAAATTTCAGGAAAAAGGCCGCTCACATTTTGCAGTAAATCACAAATAAGAATTATAAGGCAGTAGAAAATATATTTAATTGTCTGTTGCCTTTTACTCATTATTTACCCTCGCTTTCGGAATAATTTGTGAGGATAAGAACCGATGTTAACTTTTCTATATCTGTTCCTGGTTCAATAGAAGCGTAGCTTGAAATATCTTTTTCTTCATTGCTGATGTCTTTTACTGTGCCGATAATTATTCCTTTAGGCATTTTTTTGCTTATGCCTGCTGTTGCAATGATTGAACCGTATGAAATCTTGCTTGATGATGAAAGGTTTTCAAATTTGCAAATGCCTTTTTGTGCAAGCTCGGCATCACCTGAAACAAAGCTTAATTCATTTGTTGAAATATCATAAGCCGATACTGAAAAATCAGGGTCAAGAATTGTGGTTACAACACTGTAAGTGGGATAAGCTTTTTTAATAACGCCGATAAGATATTTTCCGTAAAGTACCGCTGCACCGTCCTTAACCCCGTTTAAAGTTCCTTTGCTTACGGTGAATGAACAGTAAGGGTTTGCACTGTCCCTGCCGATAACCGAAGCTTCGGCAAATTCAAAATCCTTATGTTCTTCTTTAAGTCCAAGTGCGTCTTTATATAAATCGTTTTGCGCTTTAAGATTGTTGTAATCTGCAAGTTGGTCTTGTAACTCGCCGAGCTGTTTTTGCAATGAGTCAATTTTTGCATCATATTCTGCATTGCCTTTTGCACTTTCGCTGATGCTGTCAATTCCGTTGCTGATTTTGCTTGCAACCCAATGTGCGGGCGTGAATATTGTGCCTATAATACCGCTTTGCGCAGTTTCGCCATGCCCGTTTGCAGCACAAAGAGTCATGCCTACAAGCAGTAAGGCGATTATTACAATTATTAACTTGAAACGACTGCTTTTAAAAAGGTCTTTCATAATTATTATGCCCTTCTGAGTTTAATTGATGTTCCCAAAGCCACACAATCAAGCGGCTTTTCAGGAATATGCACCTGCATTTTAGTTTCTTTTGATATGAGTTCCGGCAAACCTCTGAGTTGGCTTGAACCGCCTGCAAGGTAAATACCCCTGTCAATAATATCTGCTGCAAGCTCCGGAAGTGTAACCTCAAGAGTTTCTTTGATAGCTGCAATGATTTTTGAAACAGGTTCTGCCAAAACATCCCTTATTTCTGCGGAGGTTATTTCAACGCTTTTCGGCAAACCGTCAGTAAGATTTCTGCCTTTAACATCCATTGCGCCCTCACCGTCATATGAACTTACAGAGCCGATTTTTATTTTTATATCTTCTGCTGTGTTTTTGCCTATAAGCAAATTGTGCGCTTTTTTCATATGGTTAACAATGGATTCGTCAAATGCGTCACCGCCGACTTTAATGCTTCTGCTTGCGGCAATTCCGCCGAGGCTGATAACCGCAACATCACATGTACCGCCACCAATATCCACAATCATTGAACCCGTAGCTTCAAATACGGGAAGCCCTGCGCCGATTGCGGCAGCCATTGATTCTTCAATAAGTTCAACATCCTGTGCACCGGCTGAGCGTACAGCGTCTTCAACAGCTCTTCTTTCAACTTCCGTTACACCGCTCGGCACACTTACCACAACTCTTGTTCTGGTAACAATGTTTCGCCTGCTTGAACGGAAAATAAAGCTTTTAAGCATATCCGATGTCATATCAAAATCGGCAATAACACCCTCCTGAAGCGGCCTTACAGCTATTATCGAACCCGGTGTTCTGCCAATCATTGTTTTAGCCTCGTCACCTGTTGCAAGTACTCTTTTTGTTTTCACATCAACTGCAACAACGCTTGGCTCTCTTATTATAATTCTGCCTTTTTTATCACAAATAATAGTGTTAGCAGTGCCTAAATCTATGCCAATATCTCTTGAAAAAATCATCACTTTCTCCTACCTTTATATCGAATGATAACGACAGTTACCCATTATTAAAAATCTTAATTGTATCTATTATATAATAGACTTGCATTTATAACAATACTAAATTTAAAATATTTTCAAAATTTACAAAATTGTAAAATAAAAATGAAAAACGGCGAATTTTTAAAATTTATTGCAACATTTTGGCAATTTATTTATACTTAACATATGACGCGTCAAAAGAGGTGAAAAATATGAAAGAAAGCGAACTTGTTAAAAAAGCCCGAAAGGGAGACAGCGATGCTTTTTGTGAACTTTACAATTTGTATAAAAATAGATTGTATAAATACGCATATTACAGGCTTTCAAATACAAACGATGCCGAAGATGCGGTTATGGACTGTGTTTTAAGTGCATATTCACAGATACATAAGCTTAAAAAAGCAGACGCTTTTCCTTCGTGGATATTTAAAATTTTGCATTCTTCTTGTATTAAATATATTGATTTGCAGGCAAAAAGCAGGGCAAATTCCGATTTTGAAGATATGAAAAATGATGTATCGCTTTCAGATTCTCAAAGTGATTTGTCGTTAGATTTAAAAAATGCATTAAATTTGCTTAATAATGATGAAAAGGATATTGTACTGCTTTGTGCCGTGGCAGGTTTTACAAGTAAGGAATGTTCAAAAATAATCGGTTTAAAGCCTTCAAGTGTTCGTTCAAAGCTATCAAGAAGCCTTGCAAAAATGAGAAATTATTTGGAGTGATGATTTATGAAAAATAATGATAAATACGATAAAGTTATTACTGATTTTGATCTGGATTTTATAAAGAAAAAATTTGATGATGACGGTGTTACACCGCCGGTAAACCTTGAAAGTGACAATATAAAAAATGCAATTGAAAAAAGTCATAATAAGCGTATAAAATTTACGAATTCAAAAGTGCTTAAAACTGCCGTAAGCCTTGTTGCCTGCGTTGCAATTGTGGCTGTATCTCTTAATTTAGCATTCACACAAAGCAATCAAAAGCCGCCGGTAACAAATGATTCGTTGCAAAGCGAAAACGCTGTATTTGATACTTTTTCTTCTGCAAAAGAAATTAAAGAATATTTCAAATCAATTGAAAAAAATAATAAATCTTATAATTTTTTTAAAGATACAATTAAAGGTGCAGAAACCGCCAAGGATACCGCATCATTAACTTATTCAAAAACAAATGTGCAGGTTGAAAATGTCGATGAAGCCGATATTATTAAAAATGACGGGAAATATATTTATACAGCAAGTAGTAATTCTGAAAATAAAATCAGTATTTATAAGCCGGACGGAAAGAAAGTAAAGCTAATGTCACAAATAGAATATAACAATGTTGATGATGACGAAAATGAAGCCTTTATTTCCGATATTTATATTTACAACAATTCTTTAATTGCACAGTCATATTCTTATGATGAAAACAGCTGGGAATATACAAATATTGATATTTATTCCCTTACCGATATTAAGAAACCTAAAAAAATATATTCGTTTTCGCAGCAGGGAAGTTATGTATCGTCCCGTATTACAAACGGTAAACTTTTGGTTGTATCTAACAGATATATTTCGTCTGATTTATGCAAAACGGATGAAGATTATCTTCCGAAAACCAAAATAAACAGTGCCGAAAAAAGTTTATCCCCAAAAGATATTTGCATTGTTAATGATTCTAATTCAGAGTCTTTCCTTATAGTCAGCGAAATAGACATTTTAAGCAAAGAAAATACTGTTGTAAGCAAAGCAATTGCCGGTGCAGGCACAAATATTTATTGTAATGAAAATAATCTTTATATTGCCAATTCAATTTGGGATGATCAAAATCAAGCGCGTAGGCTTAAAGATATATCCCCGATATTGAAATTTAATACCGAAATTTACAAAATAGATATTACTTCCGGCATAAAATTTACCGCAAAAGCTACTGTTTCAGGTGCAGTTAATAATCAGTTCTCTATGGATGAATACGCCGGCAATTTCCGCATTGCAACAACCGCGTCCGATGAAAAATCAAACGATATTAACAAGCTTTATGTGTTTGACAGCAGTTTAAAAAAGCTCGGTGAAATTGAGGGCTTTGCGAAAGGCGAGAGTATCCAAGCGGTGCGATTTTCAGGCAATACAGCTTATGTTATAACATATGAAAATACAGACCCTCTTTTTGTAATTGACCTTTCAAATCCGCAAAAGCCTAAAATTAAGGGCAGTGTAAAAATCAGCGGTTTTTCAACAAATCTTATCCCTATAAGCAGTAATCAACTGCTCGGAATAGGCTATGCAGATGATAATACCAACCCATATACCGACGGTATAAAATTTGCACTTTTTGATGTATCAAATCCTCAAAAACCAACAGTGCTTGACAGTAAAGTTATCCATAATGCCACAAGTGAAGCGCAGGATAATCATAAGGCAATACTTGTAAACGGAAAAAGCAGTTTTGTAATTCCTTATGAAGATGTCAACTTTGAAAACGGATATACAGTTAATTTGAAAGCCGGTTCAATAGCTTTTGAAGTTAAAGACAATAAAATAAATATTTCAAAAAAATATGCCACAAAAGTACTTTCAAGCGATATTGTAAGAAGTACCATTTTTGATAATGCTGTTTATACTTTTAACGGCGGCGAATATGTTAATTCATTTAGCCTTGAAAACTGATATTTTTTGTTAATATTGCACCAATTAAATTTTGTAATATATAATATGTTTTAAATATTTATATATTGTGCATAAAAATCAAGTCTCCCATACTATTAAGTACGGGAGACTTTTTTCGTTGCCTTGTCGCAACAATTATAAGCTTTAATTATTTAGCTTACTTCATGCTTTCTTCGTAAGCCTTAATCATTTTCTTACTATTGCTACCTGCACGGCTCGTAAGGTTTTGAAGGGTTTTAGTGACTGTTGTTCCGGCTTTAAGGTGTATCTCAAAGCGTGTTATTTCCTCGTCGGGATAGACCGTAATATCGCTTATATATCGGTCAACAAACGCTCTGTCGATTTCCTCACCGTCAATGTGCTTTTCCGCCGCTTTCAGTATGGCTTTGATTTCGGCAAGCTCTTTTTTCATCTCTCGCTCGGTTTTTGATGTTTTTTTCAGTGCGTTTATTTTTCTCTCAATGTCCTTGATTTCGTTATCGCAGTCGGCAGTCATTCGTATGAATTCGCTGTCGTCCATTCTTCCGTCAGCGTTGTATTGCAATAACTTCGCTTTCATTTTTTGCCGTGTGATAAGTTCTTGATTCAGCCTGTTAAGCTCGTCTTTGTTTTCGTTTGTGTCAAGAACTTCTGACACAAGCTTTAGCACACACGCCGAGAGTTCCTCAATATGCTGTTGCCCCGATTTGAAAATGTCTTCGATAATCGGCTTGATTTCACTTTCGTAAATCGCTCGGCTCGGACAGCTTGACGCACCGTTTTTAATTTTACCCGAGCATACCCACTTTGAGAGTTTCTCTCCGCCCTTGCTTACTGCGTCCTTGCGATAGTAGGGCATACCGCAGTGCGCACATATCAGTTTGCCTGTCAGCAGGTTTTGATGCACCGTCTTATGCTGTGCCGTGATTACATCCTGACTTCGCATATACAGCACTTCGTTTGCCTTGTCCCACAATTCCTCGCTGACGATTGCAGGTACTGTTTCACCGGTTTCATCTTTATACATAACCCATTCTTCCTCAGGCAAAAACTTTTGCTTTTTGGTGAACAGGTCAGTAATTCGCACCTTGTTTCCGGCATAGTAGCCTTTGTATTTCGGGTTGCGTATGATGTTGCTCATCGTTGAGTGGGAGAGCATTTTGCCTTTTGAATTTCGTATTCCTTTTTGATAAAAATGTTTTTCCATTTGCTTCATACTGAATTTTCCCGTGGCGTACATTTCAAACAGTTCTTGCACAAAGTCGGCTTGTGTTTCGTCAATCATCAGCTTGCCGTCTTTTTTGATGTAGCCGTACATATTGTTTGTGCCGAGCACAGTGCCTTTTTTGATAGCTTGTTGGTGACCGAACCGCACACGGGTGGAAATTTTTCTCGACTCGTCCTGTGCCATTGATGACATAATCGTAAGCCTCAGTTCGCTGTCCTCGTCAAGCGTATTTATGTTGTCGTTTTGAAAATACACAGCCACTCCGCTTGATAAAAGTTCACGGGTAAAGCGAATACTGTCCAGCGTGTTACGGGCAAATCTTGACACCTCTTTGGTTACTATCAGGTCAAACATTCCTGCCTTTGCGTCCTCAATCATTTCGTTGAATCGCTCACGCTTTGCGGTCGATACGCCAGATATACCCTCGTCAACATAGCCGTCAACATATTCCCAATTCGGATTTTTCCTGATGAAATCGGTGTAATATGTTATTTGGTTATCAAGTGAATTTAACTGAACATTAAAATCCGTGCTGACACGAGCGTAAAATGTTACTCGCAACGGCAGGTTCATAAAGTTGATATTTTCTTTTCTGATTCTCTCACGAGTTGAATATATATCCATATTTTTACTCCTTTCCAAGCAGACAATATCACAAATAATTTCTATTATCCAGCTTTATTTTACAGTATTTCACCCCTGCGTTCATTAGGGGATTGATACCTGTTTTGGTAATGTTTTACAGAGCTTTTCAGTTTATTTTTCCGTATCTGCGATTGACTTCCACGCTGATTTTTCCCATCAATTTGCGATAGGTTTTGTCGTCAATCGCATTTTGATTGAGCAGCGTATTTGCAAAATGCTGCATCCAAAGCTCCGTGCTGATTCTCTCATCGGCAATGTTTTGTGTATTGATTTTCAGCTCACTCCCGCTTGATTTTTCAATACTATTATTGCCTGATGCTTTAGAATTTATTTCCTTTGCTGCCATAAGGCAACACGCTAACTATGATTTTATATCTGCCTCCTTTAATTTGATTTGCCTTTCATTGTAAATTTGTAGTTCATATTAACCTCCAATTTTGCTCACAGCTTTGCACAAATTGCCTGTAAGCCGTTTTTAGTTTTAGTCCGACGAGTTATTCTGTTTTAGAGTAAACTCGTCAATTTTTGCTCACAGCGTTGCCTGATTTTTCAAAAATAGGTTTATCATACCGTAATACCCAAGTGAATACGCAAAAGCCTTGATTTTCTGCGAAAAACAGCCTCAACTGCATACGAATTTCATATCATACGCAAAAGTATTACGAATTAAAAAGCCGACAGGCTTTGCCGGACGGCGTTTTCGGGCATTTCAATGCCCGAAAATCATACCCCTTTATCCTGCTTCAAAATCGACGGCTTGAATTTCGCTCCAAAACCCACTCAAAAGCCATCAATTTTCGTTTCAAAAATCATAAATTTTCAAAATCAAAGCCTTTCATATTCTTTGCCGATGAATCCTAAAGTACGGCGCACTAAATTTTGTTGACCGTGTATAGATTGCTCTTTTGCTCGCCGCCGATAAACCGCTTCGAGATAGTTATGTACCCGCCGCTTTCCAGCGAATGCAAAACTTTTCTGCAAGTGGATGCACACATCGAACAGCTTTTTGCAATCATAGGCACCGACCAAAAACTTTGCCCCGCCGAGTCTTTTGCACGAACAAGAAAAGAATAAACGATGAACTCGTTGGGCGATAACCGTTCATCAAAAATTCTGTTAGGCAAAAGAAAAAATTGACCGCTGCAATTTTTACGCATACGAAAACCTCCTTCCAAATTATTCGAGAGAATATTTTTATAAAGTGAAAACCAAAAGAAAAGGCACCGTTCAAAAAACTCCCTCTACTATACGGAGAAAAATCCTCATTTTGTTCGGGTGTTTTTCAAAAATTTTTACACCTTGTTTACATTTAATTTCACGATAGCAAAAATACCCCTCTATAATACAGAGAAAAATTCAAGTTTTGTTGATGTGTTTTTAGAAAAAATTTATAAATTTTTTTGGCAAGCAAGACAAATGAGTTAAGCGGAATTTATATAAATAAACTTTTTTCAGTACATTTCCACTAAGTTCGGTGTAAAAATCGGCTTTGACATTCAAATAATCGTTGCATTTTTTGGCACATAGTGATATACTAATATTGATTTATAATATGGAGGTGCAGTATGTACCGAATTGCGATTGAAAAATTGTATAAATGGAAAAACAGTAAACGACGCAAGCCATTGATTATTGAAGGCGCGAGACAAGTCGGCAAAACTTGGCTTATGAAAGAATTCGGTAAACAAGCTTATTCGGATACTGTGTACATCAACTTTGATTCAAATACGAGAATGGCGGATTTGTTTGCTGTCGATTTGGATACAGATCGCTTGATTTTAGGGCTGGAATTGTATGCTGGACGCAAAATTGATTCGGACAATACTTTACTTATTTTTGATGAAGTTCAGGAAGTGCCGAAAGCACTTGCTTCTCTTAAATATTTTTATGAGAATGCTCCACAGTATCATATTGTATGCGCTGGTTCTCTTTTAGGAATTGCTTTACATCAGGGCACCTCATTTCCTGTTGGCAAGGTCGATTTTTTAAAACTCTATCCTCTTTCTTTTAGTGAGTTTTTAATGGCGACCGGTAATGAACGCTTTGCAAAGCTTTTGAAAAAGCAAGATTTTGAAATGATCACAAATTTCAAGCAAACCTATATTGATGCACTGAAACAATACTATTTTGTCGGTGGAATGCCAGAAGCTGTTCAAAGTTTTGCCGAAAGTAAAGATTTCAATGAGGTTCGTACGATTCAGAAAAGAATCCTTGCAGCATATGAGCAAGATTTTTCAAAACACGCACCGAATGAGATTGTCCCAAAAATTCGTATGCTGTGGAATAGTATCCCGTCGCAGCTCGCAAGAGAGAATAAGAAATTCATTTATGGACTTGTTCGCGAAGGCAGCAGAGCAAGAGAATACGAAACTGCAATTATGTGGCTTTCAGATTGTGGACTTGTGCATAAGGTCAGTCGTGTAAATGCAGCAGGCATTCCATTAAAAGCCTATGAGGATTTGAAAGCATTCAAACTGTTCATAGTCGATGTGGGACTCCTCGGATGCATGACAGGGCTTCATCAGCGTACACTTCTTGACGGTGATGACCTTTTTGTTGAATTTAAAGGGGCTTTGACTGAGCAGTATGTTTGCCAGCAATTAAAAACCATTGAAGATTTAGGCGTTTACTATTACACCAATGACAGAGGCTCGTGCGAAATCGATTTTGTCATCGATACCGGTGAACAAATCATCCCTATTGAAGTTAAAGCCGAAACAAATCTTAGAGCAAAAAGCCTCAAGACTTATCGAGAAAGATTTGAGCCTGAATTATCTGTTCGAACTTCAATGGCTGATTATAAAAAAGAGGATTGGCTTTTGAATCTACCACTGTATGCAATAGAACAAATAAATAAGACTAAAGATTATTAACTAGTCACGATGTCCGATGAAATGGACATAGAATGTGATGTTGTTAGAATGGAGGTGATTATTGGTGTGGTGCAAGAATTGTAATAGGGAAACCGATGAAGAAGTTTGTAGTGTTTGCGGAATAAAGACTGAGGAAGATATTCCCTATGAACTGCATTGGTGCGATAAATGCAAGGTTCCGCTTATCAAAGCAGTAAACGGTGCTGACCGTGATACTTGTCCTGTCTGTGGTGGTAAGACATCGTACCTAGCTGCAGACTTAAGACCAGTATTTCCTGAAGAGCGTTTACTTTTAGAAATTCTCTCGAATAAGCCACTTGCATATATCAATAAAAGCGTATGGGCATCAAATAATCGCTATTATATAGATGGAAAACCTATTGTTGTAACTGCTGCGTGGTATAAAAAATATTCAGCTACGTATATCAGAGAACAACTCGAAAAATACAAGCAACAGAATAACTATGATTTCTTTAATAAGAACATAGCAACTTTTATCAGAGCAAACCAATGTCGTCTTGATTACCTGAAGTATGAAGCAAATATATTTATTCAGGAGTCAGCGGCTAAATACCCTCGTGAAAACATTGTTTTGTCATTCTCTGGTGGTAAGGATTCTACGGTAACTGCTGATTTAGTGGTAAAAGCACTTTCGGATCCGAGCCTTGTACATATCTTTGGTAATACCACCCTTGAGTTTCCGTTCACGATTGAGTATGCTGAGCGATTTAAAAAAAATAATCCTAAGGCCATCTTCAAGGTTGCCAAAAATAAAGAGCAGAATTTCTACGATGTCTGTGAAGACATTGGACCTCCAGCGAGAATGCTTCGTTGGTGCTGTTTTATGTTTAAGACAGGGCCTATTTCCCGCGTTATTACAAGCCTTTACAGAGATAAGAATATTCTGACTTACTATGGTATTCGCAAATGCGAATCCGTAAGCAGAAGTAAATACAACCGAATAGAAGATAATGCTGAGTCTACTAAGATTCAGCAGCAGACGGTTGCAACACCTATCTTCTTCTGGAAAGATATTGATATTTGGCTTTACCTTCTTGGTGAAGAAGTTGATTTTAATGATGCATATCGTTTGGGATATGACCGAGTAGGCTGTTGGTGTTGTCCAAACAATAACATTCGTGCAGAATTTCTTTCTAGGATATATATGCCTGAGCAGTATGAGAAGTGGCATAATTTCCTGATTGATTTTGCGAATCGAATTGGAAAACCCGACCCCGAAGAGTATATCGACTCTGGCAAGTGGAAAGCTCGTCAGGGTGGTAACGGAGTTGCGGCGGCATCTGATGTAAAAATCAAATTTACCAACTGCACAACCGAAGAAAATGCTAAAGTATATCAACTGAAGCGACCGGTAGATGATTGTCTTATTGGTTTATTTACACCATTTGGAAGAATAGCCCCAGAACTTGGTCGCAAGTTAATCAACGAAACAATTGTTGTAGACATAAAGACTAATGTGCCGATTATTTCAATTCAACCCTTCTCTCAGGATGGATTTGAATATGCGGTAAAAGTTAAAACGATGAATGTAGCAAAGCACGATGACCTGCAGAGAATGATCAGTTATCAGATCAGAAAATTTAATGCTTGCCGTAAGTGCTTAAAATGTGAGTCTCTTTGTCGATTCGGTGCCATCTCTATTATTGGTGATACCTATTACATCAATGATAAGAAATGCAAAAGATGCAAGATGTGTGTTACTGCAAAGTACTTAGATGGTGGTTGCCTGATGGACCGTTACCTGAAAACTAAGGACTAAAGGAGCAAGAATATGAAGTTTAGAGCACATGATACCTTTTTTATACGTAAAGGATGGTTAAATAAAGGTATGAGAAATGTGAGAATTGATCCAACGGTATTTATGGGTTCAAAAGGTAATCCTATGGATATTCTCGGAATCGGTGCAAATATGGTAAAAGCGCTGAGATATTGGCTACAGGCAGTAGACCTGACTGTTGAACCTAATACCGGCAAAAGGAAGCAGAGTTTTACGCCTTTCGGTGAGGTTGTTTTCAATAATGATCCTTATATTGAAGAAATGGGTACACTTTGGTTTCTGCACTATAAACTTGCATCGAACAAAAACGAGGCTACTGCTTGGTACTTTTTCTACAATGAGTTTAAGCAAAGCGAGTTTAATAAAGAGGATTTTGTTAAACAACTTTCTAATTATATTATGATAAATGGAGAAGAAGTGTCTGAAAGATCTTTGGAAGATGATTATAACTGCATCATCAACACATATGTACCCCGTATAAAATCTTCTCCTGAAAAAGTTCAGCCGGAGAGCAATATCGATTGTCCTCTTGGTGAACTCCGACTGATTGACATCAGCAACCGAAAGGAAAAGCTTTATAAGAAATCCGTTCCTAAGAAAGATACTCTTCATCCTCTAGTTCTTCTTGCTATTATTCTCGATCAAGCTAACGGCAAAGAGGAAATTAAGATTTCCGCAATTCAGAATGATGTATGTAATGCTGGTAAGATATTTAATCTTGATATAATCACATTGACCACATTACTCTACAAAATTGAATTGATGGGATACATCAAGGTCGTTCGTACAGCAGGACTAGATGTTATTCGCATTACTAAGCCGATGACCTTCCTTGAGTGTGTTGAAGAGTATTACAAAGCAATCAATAAATAATGACAGGAGATCGTAACCATGTTTAATGATAAAATAAATGTAGCGAAAGGCTTTCAGACTTCTGTTAATATCGCATATGATTTAAATAATACAGATAAAATTTCCGGATTTATTCCTACTATGTCCTCTCTTGAGATCATTGAGGATGTTCTGCTAAGTACGGCACCGAATTCTACTGAAAGAGCAAGAATTTTTATTGGTGCCTATGGTCGTGGAAAGTCTCATATTATTCTCGTTTTGCTTTCTCTCCTCTATAAAAAAGACAAATCCCTTTTTGCTGCTTTGCTCGAAAAGATGAAGATATGTAATCCGAAACTTTACGACTATACGAATGAGTTTATTGACAGCGATAGGAAGTTCCTTCCGATTGTTGTCGGAGGCAGCAGTGCAAGCCTTACTCAGTCATTTCTTTTTGCTTTGCAAAAGGCGCTTGATGACGAAAATCTCAGCGATATTATGCCAGAAACTCATTTTATAGCTTCTGTTAATGCAATTGAAAGTTGGAAGAACGATTATCCTGAAACTTACAATAAACTTTTAGAATCTTTAAATGAGCCTATTGAACAGTTCATTCTTTCCTTGAAAGAATACAATGTTGAGGCATACGAGAGATTTATCGAATTATATCCGAGCCTAACTTCAGGTAGCAGTTTTAATCCTTTTCTTGGTTTTGATGTTGTGGAGCTTTACGAAAAGGTTGTTGACAAACTATGTGAGATTGGGTATGACGGTGTTTATATTGTTTACGATGAATTCAGTAAATATCTTGAATCGAGCATAGGAAACGCCACAATCAGCGATATTAAACTGTTGCAAGATTTTGCCGAGAAATGTGTTCGCAGTGGTAAAAAGCAGATGCACCTTATGCTCATTTGCCATAAGGATATATCAAATTATATCGATAACAACCTCCCTAAAGAAAAGGTAGACGGTTGGAGAGGTGTATCAGGTCGCTTCAAGCATACGACACTTCACAATAACTTTGCTCAGATGTATGAGATTATTTCTGCTGTTATTAAGAAGGAACCTGGTTTCTGGAAGAAATTTGTATCTAAACACAAGCTACAGTTTGAAGATCTTAAGGAACGCTATATTGCAAACGGTTTGATTGACGGTAAGGATATTGACGGCGTAAAATCTGCTATTTACGGTTGTTATCCTTTGCATCCGGTATCGACTTTTATTCTGCCGCGCCTTTCCGAAAAGGTTGCTCAAAATGAAAGGACCTTGTTTACCTTCTTGTCCTCTCAGGAAAAACATACTCTGTCGTCTTTCCTTGAGAGTGCAGATGGAGAGTTTCCGTTATTGACGCCTGATTATCTGTATGATTATTTTGAACCCCTTTTTCGAAAAGAGGTTTATACCAGTGAAATTCATAAAATATATAAGCTCACTTCTAATATTCTGCAGAAGCTTGACGCAAATTCTATTCACGCGAGAATTATCAAGACCATTTCCTTAATTTATATAGTTGAGCAGTATGAAAAATTGCCTCCTGTATACGACATCATTGTTGATGCCTTTTGCGAGAGTGTTAAAGACACAAAGGAAATCAGCAATGCACTTGAAGAACTTATAAACAAGGATTGCATCGTTTATCTCAAGAGAAGCAATAACTACTTGAAACTCAAAGAGAGCAGCGGTGTTGATGTCCCTGGTGAAATTGAAAAAAGAATAGAGAGTAATAAAGCAACTTTAAGAGTAAAGGATGTTCTTAATAACTCTTCTTTCGACAGTTATATGTATCCAACCAGATACAACGATGAGCACGAGATAACACGTTATTTTGATTTTCTTTTCATTGATAGTAAGGAATTTTGGTCCACAGAAGATTGGTCTGCAAAAATATCGGACACGTTGGCTGATGGTGTGATATACGCAGTTATTCCCGAGAATAAGGAAGATATTGCAAAGATCGAAGATAAGATTATATCTGGTATATACGAGGAAAGAGTTGTATTCTGCTTACCTAAGAAGTTTACAGATATTGAGAAGGCTGCCTTTGAATACAGTGCGGTTTGTGAACTTAAAGATCTAGTTGTAGACGATGAACTTTTGAAAGATGAATATGAGATTTATATTGATGATCTTGAAGAAGTGATTGGTTCGTTCATTTTTTCTTATGCTCGACCTGAAACCGATGGTGCTGATTATTACCATGTTGGCAAAAAGGTTTCCATCTACCGTAAGGCTCAGATGTCAGCTCTTCTCTCTGAAATTTGTAAGAAAGTCTATTCACACGCTCCGATTATTAATAATGAGTCTATCAACAAAAACATTCTGCCAACAGTGGCTATTAACAGCAGGGCAAAACTACTTAAAGGACTGCTGAGCACTGAACTTGAACCAAATCTTGGACTTTCTGGAACCGGACAGGATGTTTCAATTATGAGAAGCACTCTTGTTCAGACCGGAGTTATTAAGAATATTACCGAAGCACCTGAAATCATTATTGCTCCAGAAGATGATAATATGAAGTATATGCTTCATACAATCCAAAGTTTCTTTGTGGATGCGGGAGTGAACGGTGAACAGAATTTTGACGTTCTTTATGAGCGTTTGACTCACCCTAAATATGGTATAGGATTGAAGATAGGTGTGATTCCAATTTATATCGCAGTTGTTATTCATTTGAACCATAGCAACCTCGTTATTAAAAAGGGTAATATGGAACAAAAAATAACTGCAGATTTACTTAACGATATAAATGAGAATCCTGGCAACTATTCTGTAGTTCTTGAAAATTGGAACGAAGAGAAAACATTATATCTTTCTCAACTAGAGCAATTGTTTGAAAAGCATATTCACGAACAAGAGAAGGTATATAATAGTTTCGCTTATATAGTTTCTGCAATGAACCGTTGGTATATGTCTTTGCCTAAGTATGCCAAGGAAATGACAAAGATTTATAAGGGAAATGAAAATTTTAAGACTATTTCTGCAAGTCACCGTAAGTTTGTAAGTAGTCTGAAGCGACTTGACATTAATCCTAGAGAATATCTGTTTGAAAAGGTGTTCGTACTCTTTGGATTTAAAGAGTTTAGTGCTGATGTAGTGGATAATATTACTCAGACTAAGAAGGAATATGATAGTGCTATTGTTGCCCTGAATAAAGCCCTTGTTTCTGATGTAAAGATTATATTTACACCTAAGAGTCAGGAAGTAAGAGGTTCGCTAACTTCCATTATTCAGGATTGGTATTCTTCTTTAAATGACACTACTATACAACATCTTTTCGCTAATAATGAAAATCAGATTCTTGATTTGATGAAGACAATCACCAATGATGAGATTACCTTTATTCAACGTCTTGCTAAAGCAGTTACGGCTTTAAGAGTTGAGGATTGGAATGAAGGCACTATTTCAACCTTTATTAAGGATTTGATTGTATTTAAAGAGGCTATAGAAGATTATGATTCACAGGTTATTGGCGAAACTTCTGCTGCTGATTCTTATAAGTTGATTACAACTGATAGTGAGGGCAGAGAGATAGTTAAGACCTTTAACAGAAGTGAGTATAGCACAAGAGCCCAACTGCTCTATAACGAAATTACTAATTCAATTGATGAAATGGGTCAGTCTATTACCGAACAGGAAAAGAGACAGATTCTTATCGAAATTCTCGAAACATTGTGTTAAAGAAGGTGTGGTATGAGCGAAGTTTATGATATGTGTAGGGCAATTAAGATCAACAGTCTGCATTTTACTTTAAATCCGCAGGATTGTTGGCATACTGTAGACAAGGAATTAAGTGATATTGTCAATTCCAACAAATGGCAAGAAATAAAATTTATGGATGACACCGGGACTGCTATTAATCAAATGATTGAAACTGTTCCTGCAGATATGGGCGGAATTTATATTTTTTTCCTAAAACCCGATATAGTTCCTACTATACATAAGTACATATTATATGTGGGGAGAGTACAATTAACGCAATATCAGAATTTAAGAAAACGTCTTAGAGAATATGTTACAGATACACGAGGCGATATTGAATTTATGCGGGAAACTTGGGGAAAAGAACTTTATATACGCTATTTACCTTTGACAGACAATAATCTTATTAAATCGTTGGAAAAGGAATTAATTAGAGTTATTGTTCCTCCATGTAATACCGACTATCCTGGTGTTCTTAATAAAGCAACTAGCTCTGCATTTTAAAAGGAGAAAAATATGAAAATACCAGCCATTAAATCTCAAATAGGAACATGGGTATATTATGTTTCCACTATGTCATTTAAACAAGTTCAGGATTATGTAAAGAGGATTGACGACGAACTGCATAAATCTACTTTGCTTAGAGAAATGCTTCAAAGAAGCATTTCAGATAATTATAAAAGCATTGCACATTATATTGAAACCCAGGAAGAGCATTTTTTTAATGCACTTATTCTAGCTGTTTATGATGGTGATCCTAAATGGCACGAAATAAGGATAGAAACAGATGAATTGGACGAATATATTGGTTTAGGTGTTCTTGAATTGTCAGGAAATGAAAAAATCTTTCCAATTGATGGTCAACATAGAGTGGAAGGCATCAAGAAAGTTATGTCTTCATCAGATAAATATTCTAACGAGCAAATTCCCGTTGTTTTTATTGGACACAAAAAAGATGCAGAGGGGATGCAAAGAGCAAGACGCTTATTTAGTACATTAAACAGGTATGCAAAACCCGTTTCTATGCGTGATATTATTGCTTTAGACGAAGATGATATAATCGCTATATCCTCTAGAGAATTAATTGATAATCATATTCTTTTTTCAAATGATAGAATTCTTGATTCAAAAACAAAAGCAATACCAGAAACCAATACTACCGCATTTACTACGATCATCACTTTTTATGAGTGTAATAAAATATTATTGTCGTTATTTTTATCAGACAGAGAGGTTTTTAACAGCGACAACAGAAAATTAAGAGGAACCTCTAAAATTAAAGAGTTTATTAGAATTAGACCTAATGACGAAGATATTTCAGCATTTTATGGTTTATGCAATGACTTTTGGACAAGTGTCTGCAAGGCTTTTAAAGATGTTTCAGATTATATTAATTTAGATATTGCAGATACGCATTTATTTAGAAACAAAGAGGGAGGAAATATATTATTTCGTCCGGTTGCCTTAATTCCATTTGTCAAAGCAAGTGTTAGATTTGCCAATCAAAAGAGGTGCACTTTTGATAAAGCCTTTGTCACATTTCCTAAAACAATTCTTGCCTTAAACCAACCAATTTGGAAAAATGTATTATGGAATCCTCAAAGAAAAACAATGGTTATGAACAATCAATCTTTGACAGAATTAATTATATTGTATTATTGGGACAAATCGTTATTAACAAAAAAGGAAAAAGAAAAAATGTTCCAAGAATTACAAATATTAAACCAATTAAATAACATAGATGATGTTACGGATTTAGTTAATGGAGTTTTTTATGAGTGATTTAAAAAAAATAGCATACTTCGATAATGCTGCAACCACATATCCAAAGCCTGAGAGTGTGTATGATTTTACTGACAGGTTTTACAGGGAATGCGGTGTTAATGTTGGAAGAGGACAGCACAAACTTGCTTCCAAAGCATCGGCACTTGTTCGGGAAACAAGAGAGTTGATTTTAGAACTGTTTCATTGTCCTGCGAAAAAGGTTGTGTTTACTCATACTGCAACCGAGGCAATCAACTTTGTATTAAGAGGTCTACCTGTTAATAACAAATATACAGTTTACATTTCTCCTTTTGAGCATAATGCTGTTACCCGTGTTCTTTATCATTTGCAGTCGATGTATGATATTCAGGTTGAAACTCTTTGTTTTGACAAGGCGACAATGACTTATAATTTTCCAAGGATTCGTAATCAGTTTGCTGAGAAAAAACCGAATTGGATGGTGGTAAGCCATGCAAGTAATGTCTGCGGTGTGGTATCTCCGATAAAAGAACTTTGTCATTTATCTAAAGAATTTGGAGCAATCAATCTTATTGATATGTGCCAAACAGCAGGTCTTGTTGATGCCGATCTTAGTGGTGAAGATATAGATTTTGCCGTGTTCGCAGGACATAAGACCTTGTATTCACCCCTTGGTATTGCAGGCGTTGTCAGTAGTTTTGCAATCAAACCGCAACCGCTTTTATTTGGTGGAACTGGTGTAGATTCTGCTAATCAAGCATTGCCCGAAAGTGTTCCGGAGCGATATGAAGTTGCAAGCCCTGATATTGCTGCTATTGCAGGATTAAACGCCTCTCTTAAATGGATTAAAAAAACAGGAATTCAAAACATCTATGAAAAGGAGCAGGAAAATTATAAGCGTCTTGTTGAACTCCTTTCTAGGTATGAGAATATCAAAATTATTGATACAATCGACATCAAGTCGATTGGTGTTGTTTCTTGTTTGTTTGAAGGATATGGTAGTGATAGTATAGGACAAATTCTCAGTGAACAGAATGTTGCTGTCAGAACCGGACTTCACTGCGCGCCAACCGCACATAAGTTTATAGGAACTTTTCCTGCAGGAACTGTTAGATTCAGCGTAAGCTACTTTAACTCTGATGAAGATTTTGATGTTTTAGAAGCTGCGCTTGATTATATTGAATTGAATTCATAGTTGAGCATATGAGAGAAGAAAATTTCGAATAATACTTACTGTTTGATGAATCAATTAAAAGTAAATTGAAGGCAGTCAATTCAAGACTCATTGAAAGAGAATTTGAAATGGATCTTAATGATATTGTATCTGACGACGATAAGATGTACGAAATGCTTATTAGAGCAAAGCAGGAGGCGAATGACCATAACGGTAACAATTTGACTCTTTTCGAAAGTTTTATAAATTATCGAACAGAACAAGATTTCAAACATTAGCTAAATACAAACATAAGGTGGTGTGATACTGTGAGTTTTCAAGAACTCGATATAAAAAAAGAATATCGTTCTCTGCTTGACAGTGTTGCAAAGGACTTTTATATTCCCTTGCTTAGCCAAGCAGTAAAGTATCAAAGAGCAGTTGGCTTTTTCTCGTCTTCTTGCTTGGTGGAAATATCGAAGGGTATTTCTGAACTCGCTAAGAATGGCGGTAAAATTCAGTTGGTTGCATCGCCCTATCTGTCTGATGAGGATGTTGAAGCAATTAAAAGCGGTTACGCCATGAGAGACCAGGTTGTAAAAGAGGCAATCCGCAGAGAAATGACAGAAGGAAAGACTTCTTTTGAAAAGGCTAGACTCAACTTGTTGGCGAATCTTATTTCGGATGGTGTTTTGGATATTAAGATTGCCTTCACAGAGGACTCCGATCGTATGGGAATGTACCATGAGAAGATGGGAATCATAACAGATGCTAAAGGGAATCGAGTTGCGTTTGCAGGCTCTATGAATGAATCTGCAACTGCCATGACGCTGAATTATGAGGCCATTGATGTATTTTGCTCTTGGAAGGGCGAAGAGGATCGCGTGATTGCAAAGGAAAATGCCTTTACATCTATTTGGAATGATACCGAGCCGAATATCAAGATAATCGATTTCCCCGAACTAAAGCAGGAAATCATTGAGAAATACAAACGATCTGTTCCGGACTTTGAGATTGATAAAAAGGAATACTCATCTAATATTGATACTGTTTTGCATACAGATTTAGGTACTCATACTGAATATTTTCCAAAGTTTCCTGAGTGGTTTAAGCTCCATGACTATCAGAACGAAGCAATCACCGAATGGCAGAAACGCAATTACAGAGGAATCTTTGATATGGCTACCGGTACCGGTAAGACATATACGGGACTTGGTGCCCTGACAATCCTAAGCAAAAATATAGATTATAAGTTGGCAGCAATTATAGTTTGTCCTTATCAACACCTTGTTGAGCAGTGGGTAGAGGATATTCTAAAGTTTAACATTGACCCAATAATTGGATATAGTGATTCTTCTCAAAAGGATTGGCCAAAACGCTTGAAGGACGCGATTCGAGACCAAAAGTTAAAGGTAAGAGGAAAGGAATTCTTCTGCTTTATCTGTACTAATGCGACCTTCAGTTCCGATTATGTTCAAACCCAGTTGGCGAAGATAAAATCAGATATATTATTAATGGTAGACGAAGCACACAACTTCGGAGCACCATACTTAAGCTGTCTGCTCTATGATAATTACAAGTATCGTTTAGCGTTATCAGCAACACTCGACCGTCATAATGACGAGGAAGGAACAACTAAACTCTATGATTTCTTCGGCGAGAAGTGTATTGAATATACTCTTGACCGAGCAATTGAAGAGAAGAAACTGACTAAGTATAAATACTATCCTATCGTTGTTACTCTTACCGAGGAGGAACTTGAGGCATACGATAATCTCAGTTATGAAATCGGAAAGTGTATTATGAAAGGTGAAAACGGCAAGATGAAGTTAAGCAGCAGAGGAGAAAAGCTTGCGCTTAAGCGTTCACGTATTGTTGCCGGTGCCAAGAATAAGTTGAAAATGCTCGAAAAGGTGATTCAACCATATATCCACGATAAACATATTCTTGTTTATTGCGGTGCGACTAAAGGTCTTGAACAAAATCAAGATCGATCTGATGTTGACAGTGAAGATGTTAGACAGATTGATGCAGTAACTGACTTGCTTGGAAACAAGCTCGGTATGGAAGTGTCACAGTTTACATCAAAAGAAAGTGTTGAAGAACGGGAGGTTCTCAAACGAGAATTCTCTGCCGGTGATACATTGAAGGCTCTTATTGCCATTAAATGTCTTGATGAAGGTGTCAACATACCGAAAATAAAAACGGCATTCATTTTAGCAAGTACGACCAACCCTAAAGAGTATATACAAAGACGAGGGCGTGTGCTGAGATTAGCGGAGGGTAAGGAATATGCAGAAATTTATGATTTTGTTACCTTGCCATATGATACCGAGTCGGTGACCTCGTTGACTGAGACACAGGTCAAACGGAGTTTGACACTTGTAAAAAATGAATTGAGGAGAGTTGAGGAATTTTCCCGAATTGCTGTTAATATGGTTGAATCTGCAAGTCTTGTTGATGAGATTAAAGATGCATATGGAATACAAGAATTAAATTGGAATAACGAAGAGGAGGATTATGGTTATGGCTTCTGAAAAGATGGAAGTTAATGGTGTTGAAATAGATGTTCAAAAGGCACAACGTATGTTGCAACGCATAATCGTTCGTGAAAAAACTAACATCAAAACAAAGCAGTTCAATGATACCGAGATGGCAAAGAAAATTAAAAAGATGATTGAGGAGGAAGTACAATGCTATTAAAGTCGTTAAAGCTGAAGGATTTCCGCCAATTCAAAGGTGAACAGGAAATCACCTTCTCAACTGATCCAATTCGTAATGTAACCGTAATTATGGGTGAAAACGGCTCCGGTAAAACTACTCTTGCTCAAGCATTTACATGGTGCCTTTATGGGGATACTGACTTCGATGATAAGTCTATGCTTTGCAAGGCAACTGCACAATCAATGCTACCTGGAAACGAGGAGAAAGTTCGTGTAGAGTTAGCACTTAAACATAATAACATTGAATATCTTTGCATTCGGGAACAGCTCTATTCAAAGGATAATTCTGGTTCTATTAGAAGACATAATCAGACCACCTTCAAGATTGCTTACAAAAACACGGATGGTCAACGTGAGTATGTCCCTGACGGAGAAACGGAACTCCGCATGAAGGAAATTCTTCCAAAGGAACTTTCAAAGTATTTTTTCTTTGACGGTGAGCGCATTGGCAATATGAGTAAGGAAATTCGCAAAGGAAAAAGTGCTGAATTTGCCCAAGCAGTTCGCAGTCTTCTTGGTCTGAGTGCCTTTCAATCTGCGCTTGACCATCTTGGTGGCCGTAATTCGGTTATAAAGATGTATAACGAGAGTTATGACACCAAGAGTGACAGTAAGATAGCTCAGTATACCAAAGAAATTGAAGAGTACGAAAAAAAGCTCCAGACTATTGAAGAAAGACTTGCTGCCATTGACGGAGAAGAAACTATAGCTACAGATAAGAAGGCAGAGCTTGAAGAAGAAATTCGTCAAAACAAGGATAGTGAAATTCTTGCAAAAGAACGTGATAAACTTGTGCGTAAGACCAAAGAACTAGTTGTACAAAAAGCTTCTAGTGAGGATTCATTGCTTAAAGTGTTCAATAACAATGCGCATTCTTATTTTGCTAAAAAGTTGATGAGCGACGCTCTTTCTCAACTTGCCGCTGCAGATAAGATTGATACGGGTATTCCTTATATTCATGCTAAAACTATTGAGTTTCTTATTAAACGTAAAAAATGTATTTGTGGTGCTGATATTGAATTTGGTAATGAAGCTTACAAGGAATTAAATGACCTGCTTGAGTTTATTCCACCACAGTCTATTGGTACATCTATAGGCCAGTTCGTCCGTGAGTGTGAGCTTAGATGCAAAAGTTCTGATACACTTTTTGAGGATATTTCTACTAAATTTGGTTTCATTAGAGAGTTTGACAATACATACAACAGTTATCAGAATCAAATCAACATTATTCGAGAGAAACTAGAAAAGATGAAAAATGTTGGTGAGTTACAGGCGCGTTTAAGCACCTATGAAAGAGCACTTCGTAATCTTTTTGTTGAAAGACGAGAACTTGACCGTAATCAGGCCCTGTTAGAAAGAGATAAAGAGCGCAGAGAAACTGAACGTAAGGAACTCTCTTTGAAGGATGAGAACAACCGTAAGATTGAAGTTTATAAGGCGTATGCTCAATATATGCACACTATATTGCTTTCTCTTTATCAGGAAAAGGAAACGGAAACTAGGCAGCAACTTGAGCAAACTGTCAACGAAATTTTCAAGAGTATTTATAACGGCGGTTTCTCTCTCAGTATCGATGAGAAGTACAACATTCAGGTTATCGTCAACGAGTTTGAGGGCGTTAATGAGGATGTTGAGACGTCTACAGCTCAGAGTATATCGGTAATCTTTGCATTTATCGCCGGCGTTATCAAAATGGCTCGTCAGAGTCAGAATCCCGAGAACGAAATGCTTGTGTCTGAGCCTTATCCACTTGTGATGGATGCTCCGCTTTCTGCATTCGATAAGACCCGTATCCGTACTGTTTGTGATGCACTTCCTAAGGTGGCAGAACAGGTTATCATTTTTATTAAAGATACTGACGGTGAACTAGCGGAAACTTATATGGGCGATAAGGTTGGAAGACGTTTTGAATTTGACAAGAAAAACGAATTTGAAACTAATTTGGTTACGAGGTGAGAATGATGTTTGATAAAGAATATTCTTTTAGAGGAAAACACGCTGAATATGTTGTAAAACTTACGGCGGAATATGACGATAAACATCATAAGCTCTTCAATACCAACTATGATGTTTATGCTGTTGCTCCTATTATAGGCTTTTTATATCAAAGAAAAGCAGAGCTTGATAAAACCGGAGATGCAACTAAGATATTCCCGGACAAGCTTATAAAAGAGCAGCAAAACCTTTTTTTTAACTATAGATTGATTATGTTGCTTGATGAAAAGCATGAACCTGATTTTAACGAGCGAATCAACAAGGCTTTTCGCTATTATGGACAAGAAAAGGCAAAACCTGATGAAGAACTCTATGAAAACTATGTTAGAGGCGGTGTAGAAGTTCTTTTTGAAAAATTGATTGAACCTGCAAGAAGTGCTGATGATTATTTGACAAATCTTTATGACTTTATGGAAGAGTTCGATGAAAGATATAACGACTCGGTTACAACCGAAAGCATTGTTGATTTGTGCCAGTTAGCAAAAAATTAATCATATGAGGTGCGAAGGGGGCAAAATTGTGCACGAGGATATAATAGAAAAACTCTATCAGGAATATACTGTGCACGGTTTTATCTCCGAAGACCACATCTTTGATGTACTTGAAGAGAGTGGGATTTCGTTATTTGATGTAGAGCATATCTGTGATCATCTTTTGTCGAAAGGTGTCATTATTCGTGATGATACCTTGACCGATAACGAAGAGGATGAGTACGACAGAAGCAATGTTGATTATGAAGCAGTATTTTCAGAGGTTTTGGAGATTGACGATACCTTCACGGATTTCATTGAATACATTCGTAGGATAAAACCGCCGCAGCACAGAGAATGGATGAATTTGATGCCACAGGTGAAACTTAATAATTCATATGCTCGGAACCGTATTTTTGAAATGTATATGAAAGTGGCTGTGAGAATTGCACTAGTACACGCAAAAAGATATCATCTTTCCTTAGACGAAACCATTCAGAATGCAATGATGGGTCTTTATGTATCGATAGATAAATACGAAACTGCCTGTCAGGAAAATTTCGCATCATACTTTCCATTATGGGTCAGACAGTACATAATGAGAGATGCTCCAACGTTGAATCCATTAGTTTATTTTCCAACTCATGTCAAAGATAAACTTTTCTCTATCTATGATAATATGGAAGATTATTTCGAGAATATTGATGATAGAACAGAGTCTGGAATTGAACTTTTTCAAAGTATTGCAACAAAACTTGAATGCAGTATCGAAGAGGCAAAACGACTTTTTGATTACCTTGCCCCCTATGAAAGTATTGAGAAATTGTTGGGAAATGAAGAAAATGAGTTGTTGTTCTCAGATGACGGGGTCGGTTATGAGAATATGATTGCATTAGCCGAGAGAAATTTTGACAAAGAAGGTCTCTACAAAAAGTTGTCACTTCTTACATGTCGAGAACAAGAAGTGCTTAAACTTCGTTATGGCATAGGTCTTGATCATGAATGTACGCTTGATGAAATTGGCCAAAAATTTAATATTACAAGAGAACGTGTTCGCCAGATTGAAGCCAAGGCAATGCGAAAAATTCGTAGAAGCTACGGGGTAAAAGAAGACGACAAAGATTAGTATTTGGTATGAATATTTGAAAAGCTTGAAAATTGAAGAAATTTAACGGTTGCTCAAAATTCCAAATTTGCAGAGGTACAATATGAAAATAACATACATTAACCACAGTGGATTTTTGGTTGAAACCGAGAACTGCTATTATGTTTTTGATTATTACAAAGGCGAGATGCCGAGGCTTGACAAAAGCAAGGAGGTTGTCGTCTTTTGCAGTCACTTTCACCAAGACCATTTCAATCCGAAAATCTTTGAAATTCTTGATGATATGGGTATGAATTATCAGGCTGTTTTGGCGAAAGATATCAGCAAAAAGAAGTATCCTGCCGGTGTGAAAGTTACGACGGCTTATCACGATCAAACCTATATTCTTGACAACGGCACACAAGTTAGTACGCTTCTTTCAACCGACAGCGGTGTTGCTTTTATCGTCAAGACAAGCGAGGGCATGATTTACCACGCAGGAGATTTGAACGATTGGCATTGGGAGGGTGAGACGGAAGCCGACAACCGCCATATGACTTCCATGTACCGTGCCGAGATTGACAAAATCAAGGGCGCTCATTTTGATGCTGCATTCGTTCCTCTTGACCCACGGCAGGAGGAGCATTATGCCGACGGCATGCTTTATTTTTTGAAACATGTCGATTGCAACGCCGTTTTTCCTATGCATTATTGGAACGAGCCGAGCGTGATTGATAGGTTTATCACCGAATATCCGCAGTATAAATCACGAATAAAAAATACAGAATCAGCAAAAGGAGAAAAAATATGAGCTTTAGAATGATTCACGAAAACTATAATGTTTCCGATTTGGATAGGTCGATTAAGTTTTATGGTGATGCGCTTGATTTGCACGAGGTCAGACGAAAAACCACCGACGATTTTATTATCGTTTATTTGAGCAATGATTCAAGCGATTTTGAGCTTGAACTTACTTGGCTTAAAGAACATCAGCAGCCGTACGATTTGGGTGAATGTGAATTTCATTTGGCATTTAAGGCGGATGACTTTGACTCGGCGCATAAAAAGCACGAAGAAATGGGTTGTATCTGCTTTGAAAATCCTGAAATGGGTATCTATTTCATCGAGGACCCGGATGGCTATTGGCTCGAAATTTTGCCGTGATTAAGTTACACTATAATAAAAAGAGTTGAGGAATACAATTTCTCAACTCTTTTATGTTTATGCAAGCAGTTCATTTAATTTTGAAACTATTTTTTTTGCCGCTTCCTGTTGTGCTCAACCTCATTATTGGTAAGTCATACTTTGCGAAAATGCCGTCTTTTAAAATATCCCTTTGATAAGATTATACACAAGGTTTTAGGAATCATAATAAGAAACTTTGGAGTTTGGAGAGTGGCTTGAAAGTAGTTTTCCGAATAGAATCAAGAAAAACAAATAACTATAATTAACCTTACGGAGCCGTTCGAGTAACAGCTCCGCTTTGTTTTGATTTTTTCTTGCTTTTCCATTATAAACCCGCAATAATCATTGATTTTAAGCGTTCTGTGTGATATACTAAATTTGTATAATTGTAACTATCTGAAAGCGAGGAAAATCTAATGGATTCTAACATCGAGCGCTGGTACTCAATGAAAGAAATATGCGAATATCTTGGCGTCAGCCGTGATACCGTACTTGATTGGATAGAAAGAAGAAATATGCCCGCAGCAAAAATTGGACGCCTTTGGAAATTCAAAGTCAGCGAAATTGATGCTTGGATGAAATCCGGTATTGCAGCGGATAAATAATAATTTCGGAGGCATATATGAGTTTTATTGAATCTTACAAGCATCTTGATAAAATATGCGGAGAAATGTTTGAAACTCAATATGGAGTATCCGCCTATATAGAGGAAATGCTAAATAATCCTCATGGTTCTTATCTTGTAAGAGGTTGGGAAAATGATTTAAAACAACTAAAGCACTATCGTTGGATTAGGAATCAAATCGTACACGAACCCGATTGCTATGAAGAAACTATGTGCGAAGTCGGAGACGATGAATGGCTTGATGATTTTTATGAAAGAATAATAAATCAAACTGATCCGCTTGCAATGTATTTTCAAGCAACAAAACCACATCCTGTTGCAAAATCCGCACAAAATCACGAACCGGCTCAACTGCAATATACATATTCTAAACAGCCTAGCCAACCAAAACATAAATCAAAAAAGGTCGTAAGATGGATTGTGTTTTCAATTATCGTGGCTATTGTTCTACTGTACTTAGTACTTAAATACTTTATCAATTGATTTTGGAGGTGCAAATATGCCGGATAAAAATTGGCAATTTGAACTTGAAGAATATATAAAGCAAGGTGAACCCGACAAAGCCGAAAAAAGCGAAGCGTGGCAAACAGCCATCGGTTTGCAGGCTGTTGACGGGCTGAATACTTCTGACTATTTGTTAGACACCGCCAAAGAGCATATCGATGGTAAAATCACAATTGACGAGGCTCAAAAGCGTATTCACAGTTACTATGAGCAGCGTTCTGTACGCACCGAAACGGAAAATGAAACCAAAGAAGCGGACATTGTTTCGGCAAGAATAACGAAGCTGCTGGGAGAAAAAGCGTTTCAGTTCTCCCCTGCAGAGTGGCTTTCAATTCATCGCAGATTGTTCGAGGGCGTGTTCAGTCACGCAGGACAAATCAGGCAGTACAACATCACAAAGAAAGAGTGGGTTCTGAACGGCGATACTGTTACCTATGCGGATTGGAACAGTATTAAGGAAACCTTAGATTACGACTTTGCAACCGAAAAACAGTTTTCTTATGAGGGCTTGTCGGTTGATGAAGCTGTAAAGCATTTGGCAAAATTCGCTTCCGATATATGGCAAATTCACCCGTTCAGCGAGGGAAACACCCGTGCTACTGCTGTATTTATGATAAAATATATGAAAACATTCGGCTTCAGCGTAAACAACGACGCATTCGAGAAAAATTCTTGGTATTTCCGCAATGCTTTGGTTCGTGCAAATTACAATAATTTGCAAAAAGGCGTCCATTCAACAACTAAGTTTTTGAAAATGTTCTTTTCAAATCTTTTGTTAGATACGCATTACGAACTGAAAAACAGATATATGCACATTGATTATGTGGAGAACAATTCCCAAAGTATCAACCCAAAAGTTCCAAAGTATCAATTTGATACTTTAGACTGCGCTTTAGAAGAACTTGCAGTTTTAGAATTGGTCGCAAAGAACCCGACTATAAAACAGCAAGAGCTTGTAGAAGCAACCGGAAAATCCATTGCAACGATAAAGCGAATTATGAAATCCCTGCAAGATAAAAACTATATCCGCCGAGAAAGCGGCAAGAGATACGGTAAATGGGAAGTTTTAGTTTGAGATATAAGGATTGAGGTATTAATTATGAACTTAAAAGCACTATCTTCGGAAGGTAAAATAGCATATTTAATTAAGCCGATATTAAAAGTGTTACAAGAAGCCGGCGGTCAATTAGAGCGCTCCGAAATAAAGGAACGCATTTCCGACTTGGATGACCAGATTGCAGAATATGCCGAGACAGAAAAGAAATCGAAGAAAACGGGTAATGTATATAAAGAATTTAATTTCAAATTCAATTTTGCTATAAAAGATTTGTATTTTGCTGAATTATTAACATTTACAAACTCTTCTCCGATTACCTTGACCGAAAAAGGATTATATCTTGATATTGACAGCTTGAATGTTGAAAAAGATATTATCGAAGTTTCGGCAAAATATTGGAACGAATTAAGCGAAAAGAACAGAAAAAACAAAGAATCCGATTCAACAGAAAACGAGGAAGAACCGGAAGCGGAAGAAAAAATAAAGGACGATTTTAAGGAAAAACTTCTTGTCTCCATTTCTAAAATGTCACCTAAAAAATTCGAGGCTTTTTCAAGAGCTTTGCTTAATCGTATGGGTGTTGAATTTACCGAAAAAGGTGTTCAAATCAGCAACGACGGCGGAATAGACGGTTACGGCTACCATACAGATGCAAACGATTTCAGAACAACCAGAGTTGTCATTCAATGCAAGAGATATAATGTTGCTCCGGTAAGAGAGCCCGAAATTAATCAATTTTTAGGTGCAATGAATAAGTATCAAGCCGATTACGGAGTGTTTATCACAAACGGAAGATTTACAAATTCCGCAAGACAGGCGGCACGCGAAGGCTCACCCATTACATTGATTGATGGCAATGAATTAGTAAGATTAGTTATTAGATATGAACTTTACATAACACCGGTTAAGACTTATGTGCTAGATGAGTTTTATAACACTGAAGAATGAAGCAACGAATATTTTTGAGTGAAACCACTTTAAAATATTTTGCGAAAAATTTAGGTATATGACATAAAACGAAAGGTGATAAACATGGACATAAAAGAAACTTTATTGAATTTAGTGCAATCAGACAGCACTCGCTATTCATTTATGGCAGTAGAAAAATTAATCTTAATTATGTTGCAAGACTACGCATCAAGGCAAGGCAAAGAAACTTTGATTGACAGAAATGTTGCTTTATGTGACTTAGTTTTTCCTGATGGCATTGATGATATTAAAGAAAAAACGGCTGTCGAAATAAAATTCACTAGACACAAGCAAATTTTTTTAAGAACTATATATGATACCATAGGCAGATTTTCGATAAATCGTGGTGACATTAACACATTAATTTTAATTGTTGTAAACGAAGTCCCAGATATAGCAAAATCACAGATTTATGAAAAGAAGGATATTCTTAATTTCAATTTGATAATATGGGACATAAACAAGTTAGTTGATATTTTTAAAGAAAACGAAATATTGTTTTTTGAAACATATAACAATTTAAATGCCGTTTTCTTAAAGGCCACCATTAACAGTGGTATCTCCCCTAATAAAGAATCGTATATTGAAAAGCGCAAAAAATATATTGAACAATTAAAGAGTGAATATGAAAATGATAATATTGTTTTATTCCTTGGCGCTGGTGCATCTAAGGATGCTAAAATAGCAACTTGGGATAATTTGATTTCAGAATTATTTGTTACACTTATTGATAAACAACTGAGCAAAAATCATATTCAAATTGAAAAATATGAAAAGAATAAAATAATTAAAGAAATTATAAAACAGAATGGGAATTCACCACTCTTACAAACACGTTTTTTACGCAATGGGTTCGAAGATGACTTTGAAAAAATAGTTACCGAAATTCTTTATAAAAACGCTATAGACAAATCCGATTTGTTGGAGGAAATCGGACAACTGTGTGTACCAAATAGAGGTAAATGGGGCATTAGAGCCATCATAAACTACAATTTTGATGATCTCATTGAAAAAACATTAAAAAGATTGAGAGTCAAACATCAGTCGATATATAGCGAAGGGATGATCCCAGATTATGGAGAACTGGGAATATATCATGTGCACGGATTTCTTCCGCAAGATAAGAAGATGTATGATAACTTAACCAAATCACTGCTGGTTTTTTCAGAAGAAGGCTATCATAAATTAATGCTTGAACCTTACAATTGGGCGAATATCACTCAATTAAACTATATGATTAACAACACATGTGTGTTTATTGGCTTATCCATGACAGACCCCAATATGAGAAGATTACTGGAAATTGCTGCACAAAAAAGAATAGATATAAAGGATACTTGTAGGCATTATGCTCTTATGCAAAGATTTAGTATTGATTCATCTAATAAAAGCGATTCCATTAAGAGCTTTGAAAATGTAAATGAGGCATTGCAAGAATCATTCTATGAGGAATTAGGTATAAATGTTATATGGTTTGATTACTATTCGGAAATTCCAGATATTTTGAAAAAAATCAAAGAAACTTAAACTATCAATAAATAAAAGTAAAAAAGGACAATAGAAAAAAACAGCCTCCTATGGTAGAATTAAAGAAACTACTATGGGAGGTTTTGTTATGCCTCGAAAATACAGACATATAAAAGACTATGAAAAAGAATTGATAGAATATATAGAGCAAGGACATACATTGCGAGAAATAGGGGAATATTCGATTTTGAATACAAAGAGATGAGAGATTCAAAGCAAGATACAACAAAAATCAAAAGAAATTTGCGGCAGGAATAGCAATAAAGCCAAAAGGAAGGCCACGAAAAGACGGAAGTAAATTACCGCCGAGTGTACAGCAGTTAAGCAAATTATCACAATTGCAGTATGAACTTGCAAGCAAAGACAGATATATCAAGCGACTTGAAATGGAAAACGAGTTAATGCGGGATTTTCTCTCGCTCACAGAAAGGAAGTGAAGCCGTCGGTTAAACATCAAATAATCTTTAAGCATAAGGACAAATACAGCATAAACTCAATGTGCAAATTTTTTGAAGTGTCAAGAAGCGGATATTATGCGTTCTTAAAACGAATGAATATACCTGACAGAGATTTACCATTAGCCGAAAAGATAAGAGAATGTCAGAAAGAAAGTCACAGAACATACGGTTATCACAGAGTACATATATGGCTTGAAAGACAAGGAATATACCGTAATCCAAAGACTGTATTGAGAGTTATGCAAAAGTACAGCTTGTTGTCTGTTGTACGCAGAAAGAAATTTAAGTATATATCGGAGCATTTACATTAAATATCCTAATTTGCTTAACAGAGAGTTTGAAACTGAAAGACCAAATCAAAAATGGGTAACAGATATATTATATATACCGACTGCACAAGGTAATTGTTATCTGTCGGTAATACGAGACCTTTATGACAACAGCATTGTGTCATATCAAATGTCAAAAGATATGACAGTTAAGCTTGTACTTGATACTATCAAAAAAGCGATGAAAAAAGAAAATGTCGCTGCGGAGTTGCAGCTCCACAGTGACCAAGGGTCGCAATATGTCTCCCACGACTATTTTGTGACAACACAGTCATACGGCATAACGCCATCAATGTCAAGGTGTGGTAATTCATACGACAATGCATTAGCCGAAAATTTCTTTTCAATTCTAAAAACCGAGTGCATCTACAGAGTCAAGCTCGCCGGATATGATGAGACTAGCCTCATCATATCCAAATACATCAAATTCTACAACAATTACCGTATTCAAACAAAAACAAAACTGACTTCGCTTGAAAAACGAAACCAGTTTGTTGCTTAAAATTTAATTTTCTACCAATTAGGCTATTTTTGAACTGTCTATACAATCTGGGGCAGTCCAGATGGTGTTCATTGTATTTGTAGTTTTTGGATGTTGTTCTTAATTAAATCAATTTATATGGTTTTGTATGTTTTTGTTGTGAGCATGGGGGCTTTTATACCGCTATGCAAAATTCGTATGTAATCGGCTGAAGTTGGTTATTTTTAGCCCAATTTGTACGTTGAAATTGCATAGTTCGTACAGGACACATTACATTAACCATCTGGCCGCCGACTGAACCTGCTTGCTTAGAAGTAAGGTCACCGTTGTAGCCCTGCTTAAGGTTAACACCAACCTCGCTAGCAGCTTCCATCTTAAATCTGTTAAGAGCTTCTTTAGCTTCTGGAACTGTATTCTTTGCCATTGTTAAAACACCTCTCTTATCAAAAATTTGCAAAGCGTGCTGATATTTTGAATAAAATTTTCTTCAAAATATTTATCACACAATATCAATTCGCTCTTGCAAGTATAGTTTATGAAAAGTATTCGTTTTTACAATTGAAAAATTTTTACAATTTAAAATACATATAATGAATGTTTAAAATTCTATAAATTTGCTTTGTTTTTCTCTGTTAACTCGTTGTATTTGTTTACTATGTAATCGGCTGTTCTGACTGCGCCTTCGCCTTTATATTGCCAAGTTTCTTCAATAAGAGAATCAATGTTGTTTTTATATTCAGTTGATTCAATGCAGCTGTCAATCAATTCTTTTAAATTTTGCATATTATCTTTAGTTAATTGTTTTCCTATTTTCGGCAAAGATGCAATAGGCCAAAACGGTGTGTCTAGCCACCAAGCGTCATAAGGGCTGTCGTCAAACTCGACATCTGCGTATATAACCGGCTTTCTGTAAACCAAAGAGTAATCGTAAACAATGCCGGAAAAATCTGAAATTAAAATATCAGAACGCCTGAGGACATCAAAATTATCGCTGTCTCTGTTCCATTCGAGACTGTTTGAATTTGGAAATTCTGTCATTAAATGATTCATCAAATCTGCTTCCGAAGTAAATGACTGCGGGTGCGGTCTGATAATAATATGATATCCCGTTTCCAAAAGAGTTTTAATTATTTCATCGCCGAATTTGTTGAGAATAGAACTTTTACCCCAAGACGGAGCAAGTAAAACTATTCGCTCCTTATTTTCCAAAGGTGGTGCGGCTGCAAGTCTGTTTACCATAGCGTCCATATAAGGAACTCCTACCATAACAAGTTCCTTTGCCGGTAGGTTTCTTATTTTTTCAAGCGCTCTGATGTCTCTTTCGTGGTGATTTCCTGAAATTAAAACTGCATCATAATAATCAATCCCGAACATATGATAACCGCAGGTATTACTTGCCGCGTGAAGAACATGCACATAATAATCAACATTTTTTGAACGCTTCCATTGAAAAACATCAAGCCCCGGTGTTGTTGAAATAAGCATTGTGGCATTAAGAAAATTTAATTTTGAAAATGCACGATTGCCTTCGCCTATAAATTGTGCATCGAGATGCTGCAAATTTTCATCAAAAGCAGGGTCATCTTTTGATGCTGTCATATATACAACATCAATACCCCTTGAATTCATTTCTTCGCATATTGGTTTGAACACGCTCCAATATCTTTTGTCATCAGAAAAAATAACAATAGGTATTTTTTCTGTGTTTGTATCAGCTTTTTTTCCGCCGGTAAGTAGAAATTTCAGCTTGACTGCCCATTCTTTAAACACATATGCAACAGCACCGATAATACCTATCAGCACGGCAAAAAGCATACTGCCTGTTCCGGGATCAATATATAACTTCATATTTTTTCCCCTTTCAAAAGGTTGAAATCAAGAATTATTTTACATCATCATTTGTTAAAACATCATCTTTTGCAACAAGTTTCCAATTGCTTTTATCCCAAACACTGTCTTGAATTGTATACCAATCGGCAGGTAAAAATTGATTTCCGTTATTTATGTTAACCGTACAATAATCCGAGCTGATAATATACTGCTTGTGTGCATATTTTTCTTGATTATCAATCTTTTTGTTAGTGTAAGGATTAACGGGGGTTTTTACCGTGCTTTCAAAAGCGATTGTAGGAATATCGGCATTGGTCATAAATTCATCAGATGTATTAAAGCCTGTTGAATTAAAGTCTTTAACCATAAGTAAAGGAGTGAAATATTCCATATCGTTTGTAACTGTGCCGGTATCATTAAGTATTAAATCGTTTAATTGATAAGTTTCAAAAGCGTGGTCAGAAGCTAAAATGATTTTTGTATTATCCCAAACACCGATTTCTCGCAAATAATCAAACCAATTTCCCAATTGGATGATAGAAGCCATATTTGTTTCGTAACTTGCAATTTGTGTAAAGTTATTCATAGCAAGTTTTTTTCCGTTTAAATTAAATCTATCTGCGTCTTTATAATATTTAGTATTATCAATTTGATTTGCAGGTTCGTATTGAGGTTCTTGAAGCAGTTGCGGCTCGTGTGTCGTATTGTTAGTCATAAGCAGCACTTCTCCTACTTTATTTGAAGTTGTTGAAGTGATGTCTGAAAGGCTTTTAAGTACACTGTAAGCTTTTATGAATTCGCTGTAATTACCTGTTGCGATGTAATCATTAGTGCGGTGCTGTGAAACGCTCGAACCTAAATAGTTGCCGTTATTATATATGTCAGACTGCAAAACAATCGGTGATGACTTCATAAGTGAATAAACAAAAAAGTTCCTGCGATTGTTTTTTATAGTTTCCTTTTTGGTTTTATTGTCAACATAATCATCACCTGTGTTGTACGCTTTTACACCCTTCATATCATCAAAAACGCTTAAATCGGGAATCCACTGGTAGTTGGCATAGTTGCTGTTGCAAAGTGTAACATTATAGCCCTTACTGCTGAATATGGCAGGCATAACTTTAAGTGCTTCATTATGTTTGGTGACAAGCTTTTCGTTTTTGCGTGAATTTATTTCTGCCGGTGTGTATTCATATCCGCCGAAAAATGCAGATGAAGCAAAATTTGTATGCCCGCCGAAAGAAATTGTGTTTGAGTAATAAGTAAATCCGTCGTATTGCTTAATAAGTTCCGGCTTTTCATTAAAGAAATACGGAATATACGGGCCAAACCCTCTGTCAAGCATTATAACCACAACATTTTTTCCGGTTTTACTAAGCTTAATGTTAAAGGTATTGTCTTTTTCCGAGTTTGTGTATATATTCGCAACTGATGAATTGATTTTTACAATGTTGACTGTACCCATACCGCAAAGTGCAATTGTGCAAACAAGAAGCAGTGATGTTATTTGCTTTGTAAGCTTTTTGTATATTATTAACATCACAACTATGATTACAGCAACAACAATTAAGTTAACTATCATTTCATTAGCTGATATGCTTATGGTATTTGTTTCTGCTGTGTACTGCAAAGATGAATTTAATATTCCCGAATTTTTGCCGAAAAACATATAATTTGTTATCGCCAAGCAGCAGATTATACATATAGCTTTAGTGTAAGCGGCTCTGACTTTGCTGTTTGCAAGCCAATAGAATACTCCAAACCAAATTACAAAAGTACCTACCGCAATGCAAGTGGAAGATACCAAGTACCACAATGGGCTTTGATAGTAGCTTGTAAATACAAATTCCTGCGGTGAAGAGCTGATTACGGCAGATGGTATAACGAGTCCTGTTAAAACTGCCATAAACACACAGCCTGATACAAATAATTTTGTATTGTACTTATATTCTTTGATTTTTTCAGGTTTTCTTTTTGCAGGATTTTTTTCTCTTACCAAAGCAAAAAGAATAGGAAATACGCAGACAATTCCCAACAGTGTAAATACAAGTGATTTTTCAGTGTATGTATCATCAATAAAAAAGCTGTATATTGATAATGCTATACCGCCGATTGCAAGAAATTCTTTTCCGACTTTTGCAGGATTTTTACTTTTTAAAGTTAAGGTTTTTATAAGTGAAAATGCATTGTTTAAAGTCCAATAAAATACTAATCCGGATGGTGAATTATACAAAAATACAAGAAAGAACAGTGCAGTTATATATAGCTGTATTTTAGTTTTTACAGGATAATCTTTTGAATAAAGCGCAGAAGATATTAAGTTTATTACAGTCATAATAATCGGCAAAATATTTATTGATATGCCGAATAATGTTAACAGCTTATCAGGTGTGCTTAAATCATTTATAAGTCCAAAGCTTACATCTTTTATACCGGAATAAGTTGATAAAAATCTGTATGCCGCAATGAAAAAAGGAATTTGCAAAAACAAAGAGGTAACACCTCTTAAAACATATGTAGGTTTGTAATTGTTTTGGCGATAATAGGTTTGGAGCATCATCATTCGCTCATCGCCTTTAAATGTCTTTTTTATATGCGAAACGCCTTTTTCAAGCTTTGCCTCTATGTTTCTTTCCTGTTCCTGAATAGCGTCGGCACGCCTGTATAGCGGCAAAACCAAAAAGTTCATTGCAAGGCTTAAAATGATTATTGCTACTCCTTTATTTTGAATTACAGAATATGCGAATTTATATATTGCCTCAAACAATATTTGCAAAGGCTGAAAAAGTAAAGCATATAAAATTGAACCAAATGACATTATTTTTGCTCCCGTAACTTTATGATAATTAAACTTGGTATTAAAATAAACAGCGATATAAAAATATAAATTTCAACAGTGTTTACAGCTGTGAAATTGATTAAAAAATGTAACGGTACAGTTAATAAAATACTGCCTGAATAATAAGAAATTGCAGTTAGGCAAAGACCTAACGAAAATGCAAACAGCAATTGCACCGCTATAAATATTGTGCTTTTTTGTGAAAATAAATTGATTATATGCGAAAATGAAAAAAGCGCGGATACGATAAAAATATTTAGAGCAGGTTTATTAAATGTTTTTTTAAAATATGATAAAATAATTCCTCTGAAAAATAATTCCTCACCAAAAACACAGGAAATCAGCTGTATAATTTCAAATGGCGTGGGGGTATATCTGCTTTTAAATGAAATAAGTATATTAAAAAATATCACGAAGATAACTAAAAGATTTAAAATCAATATTCGCCAATCTTTCAAATTGCCGATTTTCAGTCCGTATTCTTTAAATTGGTGTGTTAACTTTAACACGGTCAAAACAGCACCCCAAAATAAAATTAAAATTACTGTTTTTATTATTTCATTTTCACACTTTGGCAAAAATATATTTATAAAACTGTACATAATAAGAAAAAATATAAGTACAGGCAATTTTTTATTTTTCATATTGTTTACTCATTATTTTAAATAAAATATATATAACATTATATCATAAAAAGTATAAATATCAAATAAAACACCCTAAATTATTAGGCAAATTTGTGTCAGTATAAGGTTTTAAACTAATTTGTTATATCCTTCGTTACTTACCGGTGCCAATCATTCGTTAGATTTATCATTCCGATACTTCAATTGCAGGACGGCTGTCTTTTGCAGCTCCAAGTCGATACCCGTTTCCTGTCGTTTGTGTTATTATTTCATACTAATCACATTTTAACTTGAATTATATGGCAATTATAACACCTGAACATAACTTTAGGCCAATACCTTTTCAACTGAATTTCAAAAGCTTTTTCTGTTTATATCAAGTGTTAAATCCCAATCCCTTTGCTTTTCATCACCTATCGTGCAAAGTAAAAATGATTTTATATCACTTAATACTTTGTTTTTCTTGCCTGCTTTCTTTTCTGCAATGTGAATTATCAAAGACAGTCTGTTAATAAGTTTTTCAAATGCCTCATAAACTGCTGTGCCTTTTACATAAGGCTCATTTCCTATGAAAATATTTCTTACAAGCTCTATACCTAAATCTTTTGCAAGAATGTTTTGCATGCTTTTATCAGGATTAAACCATAAAAAATTACATATTTTTTTAACAGTTAGTTTGTTTAAAATTTTCATTGCGGGTTTTGGCAAAATTTCTTTCATTTTATAGTCAATCATTCTGTCAAACCGCCACTGAAAATACTCGCTTGCACTTTTTCCCTGCTTGTCATAATCAAAATCATTTATTGTGTAAGATTTTATGTCGGCAGTGCTGTCTTTAATAGTTACTTTTCTGTATGCACACGGACAGCCTACAAAACAGCCGGTTTGAACATCCGTTATTTTATTGCCATTTTCTGTAACATATTCTGTAACCGCCTGTGCATGCATATGACCTGTAAATATTAAGTCAAGCCCTGCGTCTGCAAATTGATTTGCACGCTTTTCCCAATCGGTTAAATGTGAATCGCTGATTAAATTCATTATCGGCGAAAAAGGCAGTAGGGGATAGTGTGTCATTGCAAATATGTAATTGCCTGTACGGTGGGCATCTTCAATCTGCTCAAGTGCCCACTTCATTTGATTATCCCATAATCCTTTGAAATCTTTGCAGTCGCCATCGCAGTTTAGTGCAAGCAGTCTTATTCCGTCGGCAAGCTGTGCCACATATGACATACTTTCTTTATGCTCGCTTATTGCACCGTCAAAGCCGAAATCTTTATAAAAATCACGCAGTTCATCTCTCGGCATTGCTTTAACAGGCAGCATTTTATCCCCGTCAAATTCAAAGGAGTCATTATCATCATAATCGTGCCTGGCGGTGATGAGATATATTTTTTTGCCTTGTTCTTTTAATTTGTAAAGCCTGTTTCTCAGTCCGACATGGCTTTGGTATTCACCCCTGTAAACCAAATCACCGGGAATTAGAATTATATTTGTTTCTTTATCATCGGCTATTTGCTTAAACCCGGCGTCAATAATTGCCGGTGTTTCAGCAACACATTTTTGGTCGCTTATGCTTCTTTTTTCATATGCCGCACCGCTGCGCTTAAATGATGGGTCAAAAAAATGTGTATCCGTTACAAGATAAAAATTTAAGTTTTGCATATTTATCATCCCTAATTTAGATTTTGAATTTAGAAACTTTACTGTTTTATTTTATCATATAGTATGATATATTGTAAATTGAAGATTTATATAAATCAAGTGAGGAATACGAAATGATAAAACATAACGAAAAAAACAATATATTTGTTCTTGAAACCAAAAACACACATTATGTTTTCGGAGTTGATGAAGAGGGATATAACCGCCATATTCATTGGGGCAATAAATGTAATTACAGCGATTATGAATTTGCCCATGTAAACGGTGAAAATTCAAATAATACCGTACAGGATGAAATTAGGCAGGAAATTACACCTTTTGGCTCAACTATGTATCGCGAATGTGATATTAAGGCTGAATTTGCGGATGGCTGCCGTGAAATCAGTATGCATTATGACTCATTTGTTCTTGAAAAAAATATTCTCAAAGTTATTTTTAAGGATGATTACTATCCTCTTCAAATAATTCTTAATTATGAAGTTTATGATGAATATGATATAATCAAAAGGTATGTCACACTTAAAAATACGGGCAATGATAATATCGTTTTTGAAAGAATATTCAGTGCCGAATTTTCACTTCCGTCTGTAAAGCCATATACTTTTATTAACACAAACGGTGCTTGGGGTAGCGAATTCTTGCAAACAAATACCGTGCTTGACGGAGGAAGTATCATTTATGAAAATCGCAGGGGTGCATCAAATCATAATAACTCACCATATTTCATTGCACATCAAAATGCCAATGAAAACAGCGGTGATGTATATTTTGCAAGCCTTGCTTACAGCGGTAATTTTAAAGTCAGTGCAAGCCGAGATGTGTATTCAATTACCAGAATTTCAATCGGAATGAATGATTTTGATTTTTCACATACTTTAAAACCGGGTGAAACATTTGATTCACCGTTAGTTTACTGTGGCAGAGCAAACGGTTTTGGCGAAATGTCAAGAAATATGAATCGTTTTTCAATTGATTTTCTTCTTCCTAAAAGTTTTAATGATAAGCCGCTTCCCGTGCTTTATAATTCTTGGGAAGCTACTGAATTTAATATAGATGTATCGCAGCAAACAGCACTTGCCGAATTGGCGGCGGATATCGGTGTTGAACTTTTTGTTATGGATGACGGATGGTTCGGCAAAAGAAATAATGACAGGGCAGGGCTTGGCGATTGGTATGTTAATAAAGAAAAGTTTCCAAACGGGATTGATGAACTGATTGATAATGTAAATAAACTCGGAATGGATTTCGGTATTTGGGTTGAGCCTGAAATGGTAAATCCTGACAGCGATTTGTATCGCACTCATCCCGATTGGGCATATCATTTTGAACACAGAAATGCAGATGAACTTCGCCACCAGCTTGTGCTTAATATGACTCGCGGTGATGTTCAAAATTATATATTTGAATGCCTTGATAATTTACTTGAAAATCATAATATTAAGTATATTAAATGGGATATGAACCGTCCTTTTTCGCAGGTTGGTGCAGAAAATCTCGAAAATGCGAAAATGTATTCATATCTTCATACAATGGCAGTTTACAAGATTGTTGATGAACTTAAAAAGCGTCATCCCCAGGTGCAGTTTGAAAGCTGTGCGTCAGGCGGTGGCAGGTGTGACCTCGGTGCAATCAGCCACTATGACCAAGTATGGACGAGTGATAATACCGATGCTATTGACAGAATGACTATTCAAAAGGGATATTCTTTGCTTCATCCTGTTAAAACAATGCGTGCGTGGGTTACTGATATTTGCGGTATAAATAAGCCTTGTTCACTTGATTTCAGGTTTAATATTGCAATGCAGGGTTCACTCGGAATAGGCGGTAATCTTGTTAAATATTCCGCCGAAGATTTAGAAATTTGTAAAAAGAATATTGATTTTTATAAATCTGTTCGCAATATTGTTCAGTTCGGCGATTTGTACAGAATACTTGATATTGAAGATGGGGAAGTGCTTTGCAACGAATATGTAAGCATTGATAAAAACGAAAGCGTGGTTTTTATTGCTGCAAATGCAACAAGGTTTTTTAAAAAGAAATTTAATCTTCACTTTGCGGGCCTTGATGAAAATAAAACATATTCTTTTTCCTTAAACGGTGACGAATATGTAAAAGGCGGGGCGTATCTTATGAATGTGGGTGTTCCTATTTATGTCAGGGGTGCAGATTATAACAGGGCAATAATCATAAAAGCAATATAAAATAAAAGAAACAGTGAATAATGTGGCATTAACACAGGTTTCACTGTTTCTTTATTTTGTGCTGTTATATATTTTTCTGTATAATTTAATAATAAAGCTGAACAGTAAATCGAAGCTAAAAAGGTAAGGATTTTTTTAATCATAGCTATTATCTCCTTTATTTTATATTGGATATTCTTTGTTTATTACTAACAAAAATGCAGACACGAAAAAACCTATGGTAATAGGGTTAATTATTTGGAAAATATAGTCTATAATAATAACAAGTTTGTTGTATTTGTTTTTATGTAACATAACAAAATTAAATATTATAAAAAATATTGGAAATAAAAACAAATATACATCAAGAATTTTTGAAATGGAAAATGAAATTGTTAACATACTTGTAATAATTGAAATTATATTACTTTCGGTTAATATAGTTATATCTGTGCGTTCTATCAAATATATAATTATCGATAATAAATGAAAAAGTAAAAGTGAAACAGAGAGATATATAGCAATTTTCTTTTTTGTATTAAACGAGTTAATATAGTCTTTAATGTTGTATTGATTTTTTTTATTCATTTTATTGCTTTACCTCTTCCCCTAATTTTGTATTCGCAATGTTTTCGCATATAGACGAATATTTGTTAGGAATGTTTTTCAAGTTTAATTTCATAACAGTTTCTTTTGTATATTGCAAAATTATATACTACATCATTCAAATCGGTATCATCAACTGTAATTGCAGTTCCGCTTTTGTTATATAAAAGATACAAGCAATCTTTATTGCGTACAAGTTCTAAAGTGCCGCCATACAAAATTGGCGTAAGAGTGCAGTTTGAAATTGTGGCATTATGATTAAGGGTCTGCACCAAATTGTCGTAACTGCTGTTAATATCTGTTGTACTATATTTAGAAATATTGTCGGTTTTATAAAAAACTCCCAAATGCTTATAATTATCAAATTGATAATTTAAAAACTCACTAATATCTTCTTGCTTCCACAATTTATTATCCGAATATGATAATGATTTTGATGAGCGAACAGTATAATATCTTGAGCGTTTAGAAAACATATCATAAGTGTTATCGTGAAAAATCATATCACTGTATAACTCTATGCCGGAAATGTTAGAATCAACATTATCTTGTAAATATTCAGTACACCATATTTCCAAATCTTCTAATTGAAAATCATCTACATAGTGCTTTTGAAAATACTCAACATTAAAATTTTTACCGTCAAGATTGAACACCCACTTTGCCGGTACTACCCAAATATTAAATTTTTCTAATAAAACAAACTCTGTTTCAATATGTGCCTTGTATTCTTCAACTTCAGTTATTTCGGATTGAGTAACGCCGTATTTGTATGCAATATACTCCTTTGCATTACGAGTTAATGAATTTGAATATAAAATGATAGAAGCTGCTGAAAATATAGCAAAAATTAAAGCAATACAAGCATATTTTTTGATTTTCTTGAAAGTTGATTTGCTGTTTTTATTCATCCTATTGCTTTTCCTTTTTCCTCTATTGTTATATTTCCAATTTTTGTATCATAATAATAACTTGCGAAACTCTCCCAACTATTCCTTGAAAACTCTAAATCAGATGTCGTCAAATAGACGCCTTTATTTTCAATATCTTTATTAATAAATTCAAACTTTTTCAAAACTTGAGAATTGATATTATCAAAATTATCATTGGTATATTTGAAGCCGTTTTTTGAATAGGTATAATATTGTTCAAGACTGTCAACTTTATAATAAATCACAAATGAATCGTTGTCATTTATCAAGAAATCCTTTATGTTTTCTTTTGTTACAATATCATGTAATTTTCCGCAATTAATTTTGATACGATAACATTAGAGTCAACTGTTTTTAAATAATCAACCGACCATTCAAAAACATCTTCTAATTGATAATCATCACTAAACCCGTATTCTGTTTTTGATACGCCAAAGGTTCTTTTATTATATCTCAATTTCCAAGTCGGAGGCGTAGTGTACCAATCAAAAAGAATACCTAAATCCGAATCATCATGAAATTTTTCGCCCTCGTAATCGAGCAAAATTATATCCTTTTTGTCAAAATCATATTTATTAACCAGGTATTCAACAACCTCTGCTCTGTGGCATTGAACATAAATAATATGTGTAATATTAAATAACAAGAAAGTCGCAGCAATTACTGTTACTATTGTTAAAATGATTCTTTTACCCTTTTTCATATAAATCTCCTATTTTATTATTTTTTCTAACTCAAGATCATCTTTTTAATTTTAAGGTTCTTACTTGTAACTTGTTCTTCTCTTATTTCATTATAATTTTGATCTTCTTCAAATCCAAAATAATCAAATCTTTCACCGTCGTCAATCCTTTTTGTCGGCAAATCATAATTCACAAAACAAACATTTATAGGATTTTGCCCCGGATGAGAATAGTATTTTCCAAATTCGGATTCTATTTTTGCTTTGATTGTTTCCCTTTCTTTTAATAATGACGATAAATCTTCAAAATCGGAGCGTAAATATATCAAAATAATTCCGTTATAATCAGCAAATATTTCTTGAATAAGTTTCTCAATATTTTCACTTGTCCATTTTGTATTGTCTTTCTTTAGGATATTTGTAAGTACATCATATTCGTAATAACTTGAACTGTACGGAGTGTGTAAAACAAGTACATCCGTAATATCGGAATCACCTGTAACATTTATTAAATACTCTTTCATATATCGGTTAATTTCTTCCAACTGGTAATCATCATAAAATTCGCTCTTGTTATATATGACAGAAAAATCTTTTTCTGTATCTTTAAAATTAACAGCGAACGGAACAAATTCACCGGGTCTGTATAATAGAGGCCAATCAAAGAAATCAGAATCGTCTTTATAGTATGGTAGCTTAATGCTGATAATTTTAAAATCTTTATTGTATTTCTTTTCAACATATGTGGATGCATTATGTATTAAACAAACTAAAAATATCATAAAAAATATAATTATACAAAATAAAGCTATCAGTATAATCTTTGCTGCCTTTTTTCTACTGTGTTGTTTCATATTCTCTCACCATCTTTAAATTAAATGTTTTTCTTGTTTTAACAATTCAATTTGCTTGTATTCCAAGAAATATCCTTTATGTGAATAAATATTATTTTCAGTGATTTCATCATCAACAATATAAACAATCGGTTTTCTGTTAAAATTAAAATATTTACATATTTTATCCTGCAAATCACTTTTGATTTTAGTTGCTGCTTCTGTATCGTCAATATAAGGAGATATATCATTTACTGAATAATAAACAACAAAATCATTGTTGTAATCTTTTAATGCAAAATCTAAAAAATTATGTATTTGACTTTTTTGTATAAGTTCAGATGAGCTGTAATTTTCTTTTTAATAATCATAATTATCCTCCAAATTTATATTTACGAATTCTCCTGCATATTTATCAAATTCATTCAAATCAATACCGTAAAATCCATAATATGATTTACATCCAGGCAATTCATTTTGGTGTAAAACAATATGAATGTTATCATCATGATATTTTTCAACAAATACAGCATCAAGTTTTGCCATATAATCTCTGAATTTAGAATTCATATCATAACCATATAATGAATCAGTATATTTATTTTCGTTTCTTGATTCATTTATGTACCGGTTAATATCATCTGTTTTAATAAATATCTCGCCTGTTCTTCCTGCTTTGATAATTTCGCCGACATTATCTTTCGTCCAAACAACATTTTTGTATTTATCCTTTTCTTCGTTATAAATACCATAAACAGCCGTATCGCGAATATTGACCATATCAATATTTTCATCAACAGTATTTTTCAATTCATCCGTCAGCCACTCTGAAACCTCTTTCATTTGGTAAGCGTCATAATATCTAAAATTCATAAATTTTACATTAAATATGCGACCGTCATCTTTTGCTTTATATACCAAATAAGAATCGTGCCAAACGACAGCCCAATAATCTATATCATAATGAAAGTTTCCCGGACAATAATCGTAAACTTTGTAGTCACTCATTTTGGTGTCATATTTATTAGCCAAATATATTCTCGGGAATACAGAAACAAACAATATCGTCATAATAACATACAATAATAAAGCAATTAAAAATACTATTCCAATTTTCTTTGTTTTTTTCATATTATAACCCCCTATATTAGTACTATATCATAAAACAAATTAACATAAAAGTACAAAATTGAATATCATTAAGAAGAGGTTTGCCCCAAATGTTAGGGCAAACCTCTTCTTAAGTTTCGTTTCATATTTATCAAGTTCTTTCTTAACAGCATTTAAAATAGCAACGCTAACCGGCGGCACAGAACTTTCATTGTATTAACCTGAAGGTGCATATGGTCGATTTCTTCCAGCCTTGTGGCAGATTATATCAACCTGTCAAAGGTGAACTGAATTATCCGTAAATTAGTTTTTCAAAAAGAAATCACTTAACTTTACTATTAAAATTGTATTTAAAATATTTTTTCACAAAATGTTTCATATACTCATTTTCGTTGCCGGATTTACACAAATAATCAATATCCTCGTCATAAAAGGTCATATAACCAATTTTACATTCGGAAATGTTAATGCAAACAAAATCTATATTTTTAGGAAATTCCTGTGTTTGTGACTGCGGTTTTAACACTTTAAAATTCCAATCACCAATGCTAAAACTTGTTTGCGGTATAATATATTCATCAGAATCAAGAATAACATCAGTTTGATATTCGAAAGATTCGAGTCGTAAAAGTTGATCATTAAAGCTTTTTTTGTCATATTCGGCAATAAACATACTACCGTATGAATCAGACATTAAAGAATGTATCCTGTTCGACTGAAAATAAAGATTTTTATAATTCCCAAAATCATCTAAAGAAAAATGAATATAATCCGAATTTTCACTTGATATTTTGTAATAGTTTTTAACACCAACAACTGTGTGTGAATTATTAGCTAATATAGCAATCAAAGATATCAATATCAAAACCAACGCCATAAAACTTTGCCAGCTTATCGCATTTATCAATGTTCGGAAAAGTATCTCCTTGTTCCCATTTGGAATACGATTGACGAGAAATTCCAACTGCTTCGGCAACTTGTTCCTGCGATAAGCCTTTAATGTTTCTTAAATATAATAAATTATCCGAAAACATAAATACGCCCCCTTAACTATAAATTATTATAGCATTGAGGGAGCGTACTTTCCACCATATAAACTTGTCAGATAAGTAATCCTTTTGTTAAGTTTAACTGCATCGGTCGGCAATTTATATTATCTCAAACCATTCTGTGTGGCAAGAAAATAATTCATTACGCTGTTTATACTTCTTCTGTTTTTATCGCCTTTGCGCTTGCCATCAATGAAGAGAAAACGCTTTGCGTTTCGTATGTTGATGTGCTATAATCAAAATTAAATAACACAAGGAATACTATAACCCAATGAACAATTTGATAGAATTATTTGGCAATCACATATATAAAACCGCACCGACAAATCCTTTGTCAGCCAGAAAAAAGCTGTGCTTTGCATTTAGCACGGCAGGCCTTATGTGCAAATATTTCCCAACAAAAAAGCTTTTGCCGTCACGCCAATTTATGCAGTGGGCGGCTGCCGATTCTGCAATTACACCGCTGAAAACGGGCAAAAATTCTGCAATCGTAAGCCTGTATCTACCGTGTGAAATTTTGCATTCCATGGGCATCAGCACACTGTTCCCGGAGGCTCTTGCTTGCTATTTGGCTGCCGCAAGGTCGGAGCAGATATTCATCGACACGGCGGAGCAAAATTTTGTTTCGCAAACTATGTGCTCTTATCACAAGGCTTTCATCGGAATGGTGGAAACAGGCGTTTTGCCCAAGCCGGATTTTATCATCAACACAACACTTGCCTGTGACGCAAATCACTTGTCGTTCAGGCGAGCGGCGGAACACTACAATGTGCCTCAATATATGATTGATGTGCCGTACAATTATTCAAGCGGTGCGGTGGATTATGTTGCAAAGCAAATCAGAGATATGGTGACCTTTATTGAAAAACAGGGCTATACTTTTGATGAGGCAAAGTTGACTGAAACGATTGAAAAATCAAAGCAGACGCTAAAGAATTTCAATGATATATTGGCACTTCGTGCAAATCGTTCGCTGTCGGACGAAATGACTTCTCAAATGCTTTCGGTTTTTGCAACGCATGTTATGCTCGGCACGGACAACGCATTGAAATACAGTAATGATTTGAAAACCGAACTTTCTGCTGTTCCCGATGGCAAAAAGGGCGTTAGGCTTCTTTGGGTGCACACCTTGCCTTATTGGCAGGACGCTTTGCGTGATTTGATTAACTTCACCGACCGTTGCGAAATTGTCGCTTGCGATATGGTTATGGATGCTATGTATTGTGACCTTGAAGAAACCGACCCGTACAGATTTATGGCAGACCGACTTGTCAGAAATACCGTCAACGGAAACGGTACGAACAGAATAAACGCAACGCTTGAACTTGCAAAAAAGCTCAATGCAAACGGCATTGTTTGGTACTGCCATTGGGGTTGCAAGCAAACGGCAGGGCTTTCAAACATTGCAAAATCCACCTTTGAGTCAAACGGCTTTCCAACGCTCATTCTTGACGGTGACGGCTGTAATTGGAACAATGTCAACGACGGTCAAACCGTGACGAGAACAGAAGCGTTTTTAGAACTGTTGGAGAATAGAAAATGATTGGATATAACTGCAAATACACACCGGTGGAGATTTTGGCATGCTTTGACGATTATCGTTTAATCAACAACGAAGCGGAGCATTTTGACTATTCTTCACAGGCTATGCACTCAAATGTTTGCTCACACATCAAGGCGATTTGCGAGGAAATACATCGGGGCGACTATGACAAGCTTGTATTTATGAACTGCTGTGACAGCACAAGACGATTGTTTGATGTGGCAGAAAGCAAAATTAAATACAAAACCATTCTTGACCTGCCGATTGATAACGGCGCTTGTGCCGTAAAACGATTAAAGAATGATTTACTTTTTCTCATTAAAGACCTTGAATCACAGACGGGCAAAGCGTTTGACGCAAAAGAATTTTTGCACAATTTCAGCGACAAGCCGATTGCTTTTCCAAACAGCAAATTTATTTTGGTGCTTGGTGCAAATGCAAACGGTAGCCTGATGAATGTAATCAGAGAAGCGTTTCAAATTCCTGTAATCAATATGACTTGCTCAAACAATCGCTGTGTTTCAAACGAAAATATGAGCGAAAGCGACAGCCTTGACGAGCTGATGGAAAAATACGCAGGAGCGTTGATGGCTCAAACACCTTGCATGCGAATGAGCGACACGACCTCAAGAAAACAACTGCTAAACAACGAAAATTTGGCAGGTATTGTATACCACACAATCAAGTTTTGTGATTATTATTGCTTTGAATACACAAAACTTGCAGACAGCAAGACGCCGATTTTGAAAATCGAAACGGACTACACCACACAGCAATTAGGTCAGCTTTCAACAAGGCTGGAAGCTTTTTGCGAAACCTTGAACACGGAGAATAACGCAAAGATAAAAATGAACAAAAACGGAAAATATTACGCAGGAATTGACAGCGGTTCAACCTCAACAGAGCTTGTCATTTTTGACGAAAACAAGAATATTATTAAGGCTGTTATGGTCAGAACAGGTGCAAACGCCCAGGCAGGGGCGCAAAAGGCACTTGACGAGGCACAAATCAGTCTTGACGAAATAAAAACCATAACCGCAACAGGCTATGGCAGAAAAAATATTGATTTTGCAAACGATGATGTAACGGAAATCACTTGCCACGCAAGAGGGGCAAGGTTTTTGTATCCCGAAGCACGATATATTATTGACATCGGCGGACAGGATTCAAAGTTTATCACCCTTGATGAAAACGGCAATGTTGCATCATTTGTTATGAACGACAAATGCGCAGCAGGCACGGGCAGATTCCTTGAAAATATGGCAAAGGCTCTCGAAATCAGTATGGAGCAAATGGCGAATGACGGTTTAAAATACAGCGAGGATATTTCAATTTCAAATATGTGCACGGTGTTTGCCGAAAGCGAAGTTATATCGCTGATTTCCGAAAACAAAAAGATAGCCGATATTATTCACGGCTTGAACAAAAGCGTTGCGATAAAGACGAAGGCTCTTGCAAGCAAGGCACTCGGTGCAGACGGTGTAATGATGACGGGCGGTGTTGCAAATAACAAGGGCGTTGTGACTGAACTTGAAAAGCAGTTGAACACAAAGATTTTCATATCCGATAAGCCTGAATTTTGCGGTGCAATCGGTGCGGGATTGTTTGCCGTTGACAGCGACAGATAAACCTAATTTCGCAGAGAAGCAAATGAACAAGAACTTTCAGAAAAAACGGCTTACGACTATGTAAAGCAGACGAAAAAAGAAAATTTTATTTTTTGAATGAGAAGTACGCCCGGCACGGACAAACGGCGCTGTTCGGCGACTCAATCACGGAAATATTCAATAGCTATAAGCTGTTTTATGCCTTTTCGCAAACAACGGGGCAGGCAGTTTACAACCGTGGAATCAGCGGTGACACAAGTGACAGATTGTTGGAAAGGCTCGAATGTAACGCCTTGAACATAAGCCCGAAAAATCTTGTGATTTTAATCGGAACAAACGACATCGGCATAGGACTTTCGCCCGAGTACACCTTGAATAATATAAAAGAAATTTTGCAGAGAACGCAGAAGCTCTGCCCGAATACCGCCGTAAAAAGTAGTATTCGGGCATAAAAAATAGGCTGAAAGTAAAACTTCCAGCCTTGTAGCAGATTATATCAACCTGTCAAGTCTTTAAAGGTGGAGATTTGTCCATATGGTATCAGATGAAAATCATTCATGTTTTGCGGCGAATTCTTTTAATAATTTCATTGCAATGACATCATGCTTTTTCGAAAACATATGTTCTCCGCCATCTATAAAATGCAGTTGCACCCGTTTGGACTCTTGCATTTTGATCGGCATCGTACTTTTATATGCTTCTGCCGCACGGTTGGCATAAGAAACATCTACGATTTTATCCTTTGTACCATGCACGATGCACACCCTGCCGGCGTAGTTCTTAATTTCTGCAAAGGCATCCATTTACATGACATCCATTGCATAGCAACGCCCCAATTTCATCAGCCCGCAGCGGAAAGTATCGGGAACATTTTGCGGATCAAATCTTGCTATCATCATTTTTCCGGCTCTGGCGTCATCCGGGATACACAATGCCGGATAAAACAGGACAAGTTTTTCTATCGGAAAGTTGTTTTTTGCTGCCACCAAAGCAGACACAAAACCGCCCTGACTGCATCCCATCAATAAAATTTTTTCAGAATCTGTATAGGAAAGATTTCTAACATATTCAATGACCGCTTCCAGATCTTTGGTTTCTGTCAGAACAGACATCTCTGTAGTTTTTCCGTCACTTTTTCCACACATAGCAGAACCGCCACAAAAATCAAATGTAAATGCAGCATATCCCATTTCAGCCAAAAAAGCCGCATAATGTTTCACACTGTCTTGCCATGCCATAAATCCGTGACATACGATTGCAATCGGAAGATGTTCTCCTTTTGGACGGTACACTGTTCCACGAATCGTCAATCCATCTCTTTTGCATTCAAAGGTGCTTTCTGTAATTCCATCTGATAAAACAGGTTTCTTAAAAATCATAATTTTTCTCCAAATTCAGTGGTATTTTGTTTTTGTTGCATCGGCTATATTTTTAACACTGATTTTGAGTAAATGTTTTAGCCGATAGCTATTTTGCTTGTTATAATCATAAGCACGGAAAACATAAAAGAGCATTCTTTCATGATCGACATATTGTTCTTTGGTTTACTGTTAACTCACACTGCCATAGTACAATAATGCCATTACTTTGTCAAGAACCGGAACGATGTTACGGGTTTATTTGCATTATAAACCCGTAATAAGAACATCACCCATTTACAAAATCACAGATTTTGAATGGGTCCCGATAACCTTGTTACTCGCTTTGCTCGTAATAAGTATTCTTCGAATCCTTATCTTTTTCTTGCAAAATGTGGCAGCGGTTTTATTGACATCCGTCCAAAAATGTGATTTGATATACACAGAGCGCTTTGGTATTGTAAAGACAGCCGGGGCGCGCACAAAACAGCTTCAGATTGCAAAATGACATTTTGAGACAATGTTATGCTTTTGACGGCAGGAGGAGATTTTTATGAATAGAAAAAATATATGTATAGCTTTTGGCGCGCTTTGTGGGCTGGCAGCTTTAACTGCAACGGCAGCGGAAATATTCTATGATATCTCAATCAACACGAAATCGCCTATCCATATGAGCAAACTCAACAACTTGGTTCAAAAAGCCACGAATACTGCCGGTAATGAAGAGGAAGCAAGTGCAAAATACAGCGGTATGACAGGCACGCCGGAAATTAAAGAATGGTATGCTACACACGGAGAGGATGTGTATATTCTGTCTGATTCGCTGCGCCTGCACGGAAAACGGTTCAAAAATACCGGCACAAAATATGTTCTCGTATGCCACAGCTACACAAGCAAGGCCAAGCATATGGCCGGATTTGTTCATAAATTTTACACGCTTGGTTATAATGTTTTGGCAGTAGATGCAAGAGCCCACGGCGACAGCGAGGGAACAAAAATCGGCATGGGCTGGCCGGAGCGTGTGGATATTATAAAGTGGATAAACCGGATCCTTTCATGGGAGCCGAACGCCCGGATCGTTCTGCATGGTGTATCCATGGGGGCGGCAACGGTTTTGATGGCGTCAGGTGAAGATTTACCCGGAAATGTGAAGGCTGTTATTGCAGATTGCGGCTACACGTCGGAATGGGATGAGTTCCAACGGGAGGCGGATGCCCTGCATATTCCGTGGTTCCCCGTGCTCAACGCCACATCGGTGTTGTCAAAGATTCGTGACGGGTATGATTTTAAGCAGGCCAGCGCCCTTGCGCAGGTGAAAAAGAGCCGCATACCAACGCTGTTTATTCACGGCTCGTCGGATGAGCTTGTGCCGTACAGTATGCTGGGCGAATTGTATGCGGCTGCAGCCTGCGAAAAAGAGGAACTTACCGTAGAAGGCGCAGGCCATGCGCTCTCGTCTTCTGTTGCGCCCACGCTGTATTGGCGTACAGTCGAGGATTTTATCGCAAAGTATTTAGATAGGTAAGCTGAATTTATTTGCCATTTATGCGGAAATGTGTAAATATAAACGCCCGGGAGAAGCGGTTCGTTATGGAGGATGCGCCGGCGTTTGGCGCTAGGATCGTCGCCGATTTGACAGGTAAATAGGACTCCACGCAGCGGCGCACCAAACGGTGCGTCGCTTTTGCATCCTGTGTGCTAATGCTGTGTTGCAAAAGACGGTCGGGTGTGGTACGCTTGTATTAGAATTCTATGCATTTTTGCAAAAAGGGGAGGGTGCCTGTGTACGAGAACAAGCACAGACCAATCACTGATGATGAACGCCGAATGATACTTGAAACCATACCAAAGCACTATGCCGGAACAATGGTGCTTACGATGTTATGCTGCGGACTTCGACCGATAGAAATCCGAAGAATGAAGTGGGATTGGATAGATTTTGAAAACGCAATTCTAACAGTCGGCAATCCAAAACGAAAGCAGGAACAGGACGAAAGATACCAATTCCGCCTGTACTTTTAGATGCATTAAAGGAACATAAAGCAAAAGAACTCAACAATGAATATGTATTCGTAAAGTACGAAAAGCACACACGCATGGATGACAACAGGAAGAAGTGCTACCAATGTTTTTTATTCGTAATTAAATATGATTTAACTATTTTACAGCAAAGGAGTAATACCAGTGAAAAAAAGAATTCTGTTTATCTTATTTTTTGTGAGCGTAATATGTTTATCTGGTTGTAATTCAAACACTTCCCTAATAGAGGGAAATTCTGATCCTGAACCAATAAAATCTGAAGATCAAGAAATTCAAAATTTTTTGGATGTGGAAGTGGACTCATCCTATGATAATATAATAGTAAAAATGGAAAAGGATTCATATTCTGTAGATTCAGAGCAGATTATTTGTACAGTTCAAGATAATAATGTTGGCAAAGCATTTTATTTTTATGAAATTCCTTTTATAGAAAAAAATTGATGATAATTGGGTTAGACTTTATTATAATTCAAACCGCCTTGACATAGCCCAATGGATGCTATGTGCTGAGGAGGGAAACACTACTGAACCGAATTCTTCCCGATATACTGTTAGGCTCGCTGATATTAAACCAAAAGTAACACCAGGTGAATATAGATTAGTGGTATTTACAGCAAAAAAACACTATATGCACCATTTACATTAGTAAAATAAAGGAGATACCCTGCTCATACATTTTTATGATTTCTTTTTCGTAATCACTTATATGTCTATATTTTCGTGGCATAAAAATTCCCCCTATGGTAGTTTATTACATTCTACCATAGGGGGTCTGTTTTTTCTATTGTCCATTTTTTGCGGACTTGTTCAAATTGAATTCCATCCTTTTTGTATGTCTTATCACTTTTAGGCTTGTATGAGAATTTTAAGAAATGTTTTTTAAAATCTTTGATTTCTTAACAGTGCTTACGGTTGCCTGAATTATCGGACCGGAGAGCAAAACGGTGGCAATTGTGCAAATTCCGAATTTACCGCCGAGCAAAACGCCGATAATCACCATTATAATATCAAGAGCCATTCGTACGATTTTGATTTTCCACCCGTTTTTTTCTGCAAGCGAAAATGTGACTGCTTCATATGAGCCCCTGCCGAAATCAGCGGCGGAGTAAATCCCCGTTCCAAACGAAAATATAGCAATGCCAAGCAACATTATAACAAAATTAACCGCTTTAATATCTGTATAATGCTGAATTTTTGTGAATACATCCACGAAAAAACTGTAAATGATTTGGTAAAGAATTGTGCCGATATTGATTTGTTTTCTGTCATAGAAAAGGGCAAAAATTATCATTGCCACAGCCACAATAAGCGACGATGTGCCGATTGACATACCTGTCACATTCGTCAGCCCTTGCCACAATATCGCAAGTGTTGCGCCGCCGAAACCTGCGCCTATTGCAAGCGTAATTCCGTATGCGGATATTATTGATCCGATAACGATCATCAGCGTTTTTGTTGCATATTTTTTAAATTTCATATTATCACCTGCAAAAAAAATAAGACTGTAAACTCTGCTGTTGTGTTCAGAAACAGCAAAATTTATAGTCTTCATCAGCCGAGACAGCTTTATTTTTTTGATTATACACCCGAGCTTTTATAAAGTCAACGGTTATAAATATGATTTTCTGTATTCGCTCGGAGTTTTGCTCATTTCAATTCGTGTTACGATTTTGATTTGAGCGATGTCTCTCAAAAGTCTCAGTCATAAA